>LSQX01281170.1_pt1 | contig 16553 bp, 12 predicted proteins | sample 654561 | NCBI WGS metagenome assembly LSQX01 (sample SAMN04489861, study PRJNA283612) | anaerobic digester metagenome | isolation source: 4 biogas reactors fed with cattle manure at either 37C or 55C with and... | place: Denmark: Kongens Lyngby | collected 2014 | reverse complement strand
GCCGGGTTGAAGAAGTGCATGTTGCACACATTTTCCGGACGCTTGACGACGTCGGCGAATTTTGAGCTGACGATGTAGGAGCTGTTGCTGGCGTAAATTGCATGATCCGGCGTGTACTGATCGGCCTCTGCGAGCACAGCCCGTTTGATGTCAAGCACATCGGCCACGGTTTCCACTACGATGTCCGCATCCGTGCACGCCTGCTTCAGGTCCGTTGTAAACGAGAGTTTGGCCTTCGTCGCGTCGGCCGCTTCCTGCGTCAGCTTCTCGCGGCCCACCTGCTTTTCGAACCAGCCGTCAGCGTATTTTTTCGCCTTTTCCACCGTCTCTTCTCTTCTCGAATAGCATACGGTTTCAAAGCCGTTCAATGCGATCTGCATGGCGATCTGATTTCCCATGAGGCCGGCACCGAGCACGGCCACCTTCTTGATTTGCATTCGCTTCCTCCTTTCGGTGCGTTGCACTACGCTTCCGTTCCGTTTTTGTCCAGGCCCATGGCATAGATCGCTGCGCCGAGTGCGCCCATGGTCTGAGGACTCTTCAATCGGATGATATCGTAGCCGAGCTCTTTTTCCAGCGCTCTGATGACGCTTTCGTTCAGCGCCACCCCGCCGGAGAGCACGACTTCCGGGCTGATGCCGATGCGGTTGACAAGACCGGCCACCCGCTGGGCAATGGATTTGTGCGCACCGAGCGCCACGTCTTCAATTTTTTTCCCCGCAGCGAGCTGCGAAATCATCTCCGACTCGGCAAACACCGTGCACGTACTGCTGATGGTGACTCCTTCCACACCGCGTTCCGCCATATCGGAGAGGCCATCGATTGTCGTGTCCAGCACCCGCCCCATCACCTCGAGAAAGCGGCCCGTGCCGGCGGCGCATTTTTCGTTCATCACAAAGTTCTTCACGTTGCCGAGCTCGTCGATGGAGATGACTTTGGCGTCCTGCCCGCCGATGTCGATGATCGTTCGGGCATCGGGTGCAACCGCCGACACACCTTTGGCGTGGCAGCTGATTTCAGTAATCTGCTTGTCCGCTCCCTCGAACGTCATGCGACCGTAGCCGGTTACGACGGTTCGCGCAATCTGCGTGCGTTCAATGCCCGCCTGCGACAGAGCCTCTTCGATGACCTTTTGCGGGCCCCGGCTTCCCGTACCGATGTTGATAACCGCCTGCCCGGCGATGTTTCCTCCTTCGTCGAGGATCACCGCCTTGGAAGAAGATGAACCGATGTCCACTCCCAGATACATAGTTTCTGTTTCCCTTCTTTGCTGTTGTGAGACTAAAGTATTTCCGCAAACGTCTGTATGCGGGTACGTAGCTGCTCGACCGAATCCATCTGTTGCTCGATTTCGATGTACAGAAGAGGAATTCCGACTTCTTCCATCTCCCGTTTGACGATGGGATAATCGAACTCTTCGGGGTCGCAGAACTTCAGCTGGCAGTACACGATGCCGTCTGCGTTGTATTTGTTCTTCAGGTCGATGAGCATGGCTCCACGGCTCTTTTCGTCGTCGTAGAGGAACGAACAGCCGTCCTGGTCTGCAATTCGTCCGGCCATGCGGGTCAGCGCATCGCCCTCTGCAGCTGCTTCGACGCGGAACTGTCTCGATTCCTGCGCCAGATCGTCGGCGACGACGACCAGGCCGTTTTCACCGAACAGATCGAGGAATTCATCCGGCTCGGCCAAAAGACCGGTGAGGATGATTTTCTTCTGCCCGTGCTCTTCCGCCGACACCGCCTCCAGTGCCTCGATGAGCGCATTGATCTTATCGGTATACTCTTCCTTATCCATAAAGCAGGCAGCTTTGATGATCGCATGCCGCGCGGTAGCGTCGATGAGGCCGGGATAGCGTCCCGCCACGTCGACAAACGTCCGCATCGCCTTGCGATAAGCTTCGTACAGTGCAAAGCTCTCTTCGATCGCCTCGTCGGTGATCGTCGTTTCGAGCGCTTTTTCGAGCTCTTTGCGTATGCGCTGGAACTCCTCGATGAGGAACTGCCGGCCGGCTTCGAGCTTCCGGTTCTGCGGATAGACGACCGGTATCACGTTCAGGTGAGGCACGGCGACTTTCCAGTTTTCAATCGTGCACTTGAGCGTGTCGCAGTAAGCCGTTACGAGCACAGCGGATAAAAAGTCGTAATCGCCCCGCAGCGCCTGATGCGTGTTCGCCTTGACGACGGAGCAGCAAAATGTCTGATAGTACCGGTCGCTCAGGTTGCCCATCTCGGGTCCGCCCCACATGCCGACCGGTATCGCCCCGGCCGCGTGGATCAGTTCGTCCGGTGTGTAAATGGGGAAACAGCCGACAGCTTTTTTACCGGTCCGCTCCATCGCCGTCCGCACCGAACGGACGGGATGATTTGCGACATCGACCAGTTCTGCAATCATATCGTTGATGTGTTTCACTTTCCGTTGCCTCCTCTCTTTTTCCTGTCTTCCATCATCTCTACAAGGGCCTGAATTCTCGTTTCGTACTGGGCCTGAGAGAAGGCTCTGGGGTCCGTCTGGTCCCCGTCGAAGATGACCGAAGGCACGCCGGTCGCTTCCTCGACTCTTCTTTGAACTTCAAATTGACGGAAGTCCATCAGTTTGCAGCTGCGGTTCGAGTGATAGATAATGCCGTCCAGATCGAAATCCCGCACGATATCCACGATGTTATTTACGCCGAAGTCGAGGTTGCGGTTGACATAGTTGGAGCTGTACGCTCTGGCCATGCCGTCGAGATCGTTCTGGTCGTAGACGATGTACCACGAATCCGGGTACGTCGACGTGACCATGTTGATGCCGAGGTTCTTAAGCGTCTTGTACGTGCTGCTCAGATACGGCCAGCAGGCGATGCCGTCCCACATAACGCGGTACAGCTCTTCCCCTTCTCTCCAGGGACCGATACCGGCATTAGCCTTGGCTTCGAGCTCGTCGTGCCACAGCTTAAACAGGTCGCGCCCTTCTTCCGTTCCTCTGGCGCACACGATCATCGCCATGTAGTTGAACAGGTCGAACCCGTTGAGCGGAGACGGTTTGGCCCTGGCCTGCAACGAGGCCTTCTTCCACCAGATCGATGTTTCTGCCGATATCGACATGACTTCGGAGAACTTATCGTAGTCGAACTTCTTACCGGTGATTCCTTCGATTTGATCGATGGCGGCAAGGAGCTGTGCTTTCATGTACTTCGTATTCTGATCGCTCACTTCGTACTCGTGGTTAAACGGCATGTCGAACATGATCATGGGGATGTTCAGCTCTTTTGCGATGTTCTCATACCATTTGATGACCGTGTTGCAGATATTGTTGCAGCAGAAGATGAGATCCGGCAGCGGCATATTCCCCGCTTCGCTGTGGAGAATCTCCATGTAGCCCAGATTGACCCGCGCATACGAGCAGTTATCCACAGAATAGCCCTTGCCTTCTGAATGATTGATAAATTCCTGCGCCTGCTTCCGCGCTCCGATGGCCGCAGCGTGGTTTTCCGGATACATGGTGTAGATGCCGGCGGTCGTCAGAAGCTCCTGGGGAGAAATGGATGTGGCCCAGGCCACGAGCTTGCCCTCCTCCTTGGCGGTAAACGCCTCTTTATAGTGCCGGTCCAAAAGTTCGCCCAGCACCTGCTTCGATGTTTTTTGTGTGTCCAATACGTCGCCTCCCGTTCGTTTTGGATCTGGTACCAGACGTCAGATCCAATCCCTGGTGATAGCTTTGATACTTTATATCAATGCAAAGAACGTGCCAAGTTGCGAAAGGCACGAATATGCGGCTTTCCAACTTGTTATATTAAAAAATAGATGCAAACTTGCATCTATTCTGATAGTTGGCGCTCGCATGCGATGCATATTTGCATCTGTTGCAATTTCTGTTTGCACCTGATTTTTGGGATTTTTCCCGCAATATAATCGGCAATCTTCGAAAAATGCCGAATCGTAACGGAATCCGCCTTGAGTTACGATTCACCTTCTCGGTTAAGCTGATACTTTTGTAGTTTGCGAACGATCGTCGACTGGTCAACTCCGAGCGCTTCGGCGATTTTCCGGCTGCTGCCGTGCTGGTCTATCGCGCGTTCAAGCACCGACTTTTCATAGCTTTCAGTCAGCTCTTTGAGCGTTCTGCCTTCGTGAGGAACCGGAGTTTCCGTGCCGCCCGCTTCCCGGATCCAAGGCAGGTCATCCAGCTCCAGGTATTCGTTGTTGCTGACGACGACCATGTTTTCGACAGCGTTTTTCAGCTGGCGGATGTTGCCGCGCCACGGATGGATCTTCAGCTCCTCCAGCACTTCGAAGCTCAGGCGCTTGTTCTGGCCGTAGCGGGTATTGTAGCGATGCAAAAACTCCAGAGCGAGCGGAACGATCTCGTCGGTTCGTTCGCGCAGCGGCGGGATATCGACCGCGATTACGTTCAGTCTGTAGTACAGATCCTCCCGGAAAGTACCTTCAGCTACCATGCTCTTGAGATTCCGGTTCGTAGCCGCGATGACCCGCAGGTCGACCTCGATGGACTCGGTGGAGCCCACGCGACTGATGCTCCTGGATTCGAGCACGTGCAGAAACTTGACCTGTAGGGACAGGCTCATCTCTCCGATCTCATCGAGCATCAGCGTACCGCCGCTGGCCGCTTCGATGAGGCCGCGCTTGCCGCCTTTCGAAGCACCCGTAAAGGCACCCTCCACATAACCGAACAGCTCCGACTCCAAAAGGGTCTCCGGTATGGATCCGCAGTTGACGGAGATGAACGGCTTGTCTTTTCTCAAGTTGCTGTGTTCGTGGATATAGCGTGCGAGCACGTCCTTGCCGACGCCGGATTCGCCCGAGATGAGAATCGTCGTGTCGAAGTCAGCCACTTTGTTGGCCAGCGCATAGACTTCCTCCATCCTGCGGTCCAGCACGACGATGCCTTCCTTCTGTCTTTCGTCCTGCGTAAGAGCCTCCAGGCGGTCATAGTAGACTTTCTCCATTTTCCGCGCATCGTCGAGCTCTTCTTTGAGCGCATAAATTTCAGAAATATCGCGCGTGTTGACGACCACCATTTTTATGCCGCCTTCTTTGTCGAAGACAGGCGTGCCGGTTACGATGATGCTCTTGTTGTGGCGCGTCGTGTGGTGCATGGACACCGGTTTTCGCTGTTCGATGGCCAAAAGCGCTACGGAGTTTTTCATCCAGACAGGGTTAATCAGCTCGCGCACATTGTGCCCCAGCAGCTCCTCCTTCCGGAGATCCGTGTTCCGGACATACGACTGATTCAGGAGCAGCACATTGCCGTCTCCGTCCGTCACCAGGATGCCGTCAAACGACCCTTCGATGATCTCCTGCAGCGTTTCCAGCAGGTCTTCCGGCTTCGCGAGATCGCTCAGCACTCCGCCCGCAGTTTTTTTGGCCATATCGACCCTTTCCGGCAACGGCTTTTGTTCAGAACCAGCCTGCCGATCTGTTGCGCTAACAGTTTCCGTACAGAGACAGTGTACTACAACAAGCCGTCCGGGTCAAAAATCGGTTTCCTGCTTGTGTCAAATCGCACAATCAAATATGATATAGTTATCAGAACAGGATTTGCTGATTTTAGCCACCGTTTACCGCTGCTCCCGAAAACCGAAAGGAGCCGTCATGAAAAAAGTGATCGCATGGCTCGTGCTCATCAGCCTCGTCTTTCTGATGTCGTGCGACAGCGCACAGTCCGGAGAAGACGAATGGGCTGTGTACTGGTATCTCTGCGGCAGCGACCTCGAGACGAGATTCGGATCGGCGACAGATGACCTGATCGAAATGCTCCAGGTCGAACTTCCCCCGGGCATCACGGTCGTGATTCAGACCGGCGGTGCATACAGCTGGGATAACGATACCGTGGACGCAAGCCGCCTGCAGCGATATGTATACGACCGGAACGGATTCGAGCTCGTGGATGAAATTCCGCTTGCAAGCATGGGGCAGGAGCAAGTCCTCTACGATTTCCTTGTGTTCGCAAGCGAGCGCTACCCTGCAAAGCGCACGATACTCAATATCTGGGATCACGGCGGGGGTTCGCTCGCAGGCGCTGCGTTCGACGAACTGCACGACATGGACTCGCTGGACCTGGGCGAAATGACGCGGGCAGTTACCCGGGCGCTAGGCAGCGACCTTTCCGCTCCGCCGCTGGACATCATCGGCTTTGATGCCTGCCTCATGGCCACCATCGATGTCGCCCGCTCGTTCCACGGTCTGGCGCGCTACCTCGTGGCGTCGCAGGACGGCGAACCGCTCGACGGGTGGGATTATACGGGCATGATGGAGACGCTGGCCCGAAAGCCGGAAACGGCGGCGCTCGACCTGGCCGTGTCGATCTGCAGCTCGTATTACGATGCGTGTGCGGATTCGAACTTTGCCGACAGCGTTACGCTGTCGGTGGTAGATCTGTCTGCAGCCTCCGGCCTGTTCGAAGCCTACGAGGAGTTTTCCGCCGAACTGCTGATGGCGGGTCTGCAGGATCGGAAAGCGATCGCAGCGTTTACCCGGGCCTGTTCGCTCATCGACTGTTTCGGTCCAAACTCGAACGAGACCGGATACACGAACATGGCAGATCTGGGGCAGATGGCCGCCCGCATGACCGACGTGCTGCCGAGGCAGGCGGGAAAACTGCAGGCTGCAATGCGCAACTGCGTACCGTACAACGTGCGCGGCCGCTACGCGCTCGAAGCAGGCGGATTGTCCTTTTACTGCCCGTTCGACGGCAGTCAGGATAATTTAACGGCCTATGCCGATCTGCGAACTGCAGAAGGCATCAACTACTTATACGACTACATGCAAAGCGGAGAATTCAACTCAGATATGATGCTTTTCCTGCTGGGCCGCGGTTACGCCCCTGCATCTGATGCTGAGCCCCTGTTGACATTCGACGATATCTACGCGGACAACCATCCTGTCTACCTCGACCAGAACGGCGCGCCGGCGATGCTGCTGCATGCCGACATCATGGATATCCTGGCGTCAGTTGAACTCCAACTGTACCGCTGGCACGACGGCATGTTGATGGAAATGGACATTTCCGACGATGTATCCGGCCTGTGGGATGCCGGCCTGTTCCGGGCGGACTTTACGGGTACGGGATTCTATCTGGACGACAGTCTGTGCAGCGCGAGCGTTCTGTCGGAAAACGAGCGCTACCGGACGCATTCCGTGCCGATTTATCTCAATGGAGACGGCTGCTACCTCCGGGTGCTTTACGACCTGGATCTCGACCGCTATGAATTAGGATATGTCGAAAGCGATCTGCACGACAGCGGCGCCATGCAAAAGGAAATCCGCTACCTGCAGGAGGGGGACATCGTCGAACCGATCGAATACGTAATGCTCGGAGAAGACTTCTGGTCCCGGCAGATGAACGTGCCCGGAGAATCGTTTACGGTTTCACCGCAGACAAGCTTCTACAGGGCCCCTCTACCTGACGGGACCTACTGGCTGCGCTTTGTGATGACAGATCTTTCTGGTTATGTCTCGTATTCGCAGCCCGCCGTCGCTGCGATTGCGGGCGGAGAAATCAAGTTCAGCCTGGAATAGCGCTATTATTATTTGCCGTACACGGTCAGAGCCTGCTCGAAATCCTCGATCAGGTCGTTCGGATTTTCCATGCCGATAGAGACGCGCAGCATACCTGCACTGATGCCGAGTCTGCGATACTCGTCCTCAGACATGCCGGAGTGCGACGATGTGACCGGATGCGAAATCGTCGTGCGAAAGCCGCCGAGCGTCGTCGCATAGCGGACGATTCTAAGCTTTCCGATAAATGCATTCATTTTTTCACGGTCGTCGTCCGCCATCAACACGCTGAGCATCGCTCCGTAGCCGTAGTCGAACTGTTCTTTCGCAAGTGCGTGCTGGGGATGCCCGGTCAGGCTCGGGTGCATGACGCGGCGTACATTCGGATTCTTTTCGAGCGCGGCCGCAAACCTGGCTGCATTGTCGATCTGCTGCTTAACCCGGACATCCAGCGTTCGCAGGGAACGGAGGACCAGCCAGCTGTTGAACGCATCGGATCCTGTGCCCAGGAGCGTCTGCAAATCGTACGCTTCTTTTATGAAATCTTTTGTCGATGTAATGGAACCGAGCAAACAGTCGCTGTGCCCGTTGTAAAATTTAGTGAGGCTGTTGACGACAATGTCAGCACCCAGCTCGATAGGCCGCACCATGACCGATGTTGCAAATGTGTTGTCGACCATAAGCCTGGCGCCGCCAGCGTGGGCGATTTCGGCAAGCGCCCGGATATCCGAAACGAGCATCATCGGGTTGCATATGGTTTCGGCGTATAGCACCTTTGTGTTAGGCTGGATGGCTGCCTTGACCTGTTCGTGATCAGTAAAGTCTACGTAGGTGACATCCACCCCATATTTTTTGAATACGCTGCTCATAAAGGTAATCGTATCTCCGTACAGTGTCATATCCGAAAGAATGTGATCACCTGAACTTGTAAGCGCCATGAGCGCCGTGGTGATCGCGGCCATGCCACACCCGCAGATGATGGAATCCTCTCCGCTTTCCAGATACGTCATCGCTTCCGCGAGCGCCGTGCGATTCGGGTTGTTCGTGCGATTATATGCAAATCCTCCCCCGTCGTACACAAACTCCATCTCGTCGAGGTCCTTAACATTGAACGCGCTCGTCAGATACAGCGCATCCGCTTCGGGTTCGTCCATTTTACCGGGAATGTGATGACCCCGGTATGCGAGTTCTGTCTCGCGTCGATATACTTTTTTCTCCATGAGTCCCTCCTTATGAATTCCGCAGCTCACCGGCAGCGCACCGCACGACTGCTTACGCAGCCTTAAAGTTATACACCGGTTTGATGACGGCAAGCAGCGTCGCCGCCGGGCCGATGTGCGCTACAATCTCCTGCATCGGCTTGTAGGCAAACGGCGCCTCGTCGATCGTCGCATGCGAGACAGCTGTTGAAAAAATCCCTTCCATGGATTTTTCGTACTGCGCCATCGTGATGCTCTTGCGCGCCGCACCCCGGCTCATAACGCGGCCGGCGCCGTGCGGAGCAGAAAAGTTCCACTCGGCGTTTCCCTTGCCGACGCACAGCAGACTGCCGTCGCGCATGTTGATGGGAACGATCAATCTCTGGCCCTGTCCGGCCGACACCGCTCCCTTGCGAATGATGCGGTCTTTCGTATCGACATAGTTGTGGACGGTTTCAAACGCATCGACCTCCGTCCAGCCCATGTGCGACAGAATCGTTTCCGCCATGGCCAGTCGGTTGACAGCCGCATACTCCTGGACAATCTTAACATCGTCCACGTACTGCCCGAGTGCCTCCCCTTCCACATAGGCGAGGTGCCGGGGCGGTCCGCTTCCCCTTATCGCCAGATTCTGATAGTGCTCGGCAGTCTGTTTGCCCAGATGCCGGCTGCCGCTGTGGATTAAAAGGTAAAGTTCGTCGTCGGCTTTCGCAACTTCGATAAAGTGATTGCCCCCGCCCAGCGTGCCGATTGAGCGCTCTGCCCGGCTCCGGTCGATACGGGCAAGCGCGTGCAGTTGATCGAGATTCACCCTTTCGACCAGCGCGTGCGGGGCTTTTCGAATATTGAAACCCGAAGGGATGTTCTGTCGGATGATGCGGTCCAGACGCTCCGGATCGAATGTCTTCTCCGCGATGCGTATCGTCCGGATGCCGCAGCCGATGTCGACGCCGACAAGATTGGGTACGATTTTGCCTGTATACGTCATCGTAAGGCCGATGACGCACCCCTTGCCCGGATGGGCGTCCGGCATGATGCGGATGTGCGAATCGGCCGCAAACGGCTGATCGCACAGCTCCTGCACCTGCCGGCGGGCTTCGGGTTCCACTGCATCCGCATAGATGATCGCCTCTGCATAGTTTCCCCGGATTGTGATCAATGTATTCACTCCTATCAAAAATATTACAAGTATCTACTTCAATTCTTACTATTCATGTAATACGTTGCTATACGCGCTCCAGCGCCTGTGCGAGATCGTCGATGATATCCTCCGGCGCCTCGAGCCCCACGGCGAGCCGGATGAGTCCGTCTGTGATTCCGGTCTTCTGGCGATCTTCTTTGCTCGTGTACCAGTGCGTCATGGAGGCCGGGTGCTGGATAAGCGTATCGGCATGCCCCAGGCTTACGGCCATGCTGCAGAGTTCGATGCCATCCATGAGCGTCCGCCCCGCTTCCATGCCGCCCTTCAGCTCGAAAGAAATCATGGCTCCGTATCCCCTCATCGTGCGTTTCGCGATTTCGTGGTACGGGTTGCCTGCGAGGCCCGGATAGTTGACCGTGTCGACCTTCGGATGGTTTTCGAGCCACGCGGCAATCTTCATCGCACTGTCGCACATCCATGCCATCCGCAGGTGCAGCGTCTTCAGCCCACGCAGGATGAGCCAGCTGTTAAACGGCGCTGCCACAGCTCCGATGTTCTGCAGCGACGTCAGGTTCAACTCTTTGATAAAATCCTTTTTCGACACGACCACACCGCCGAGTGCGTCACCGTGCCCGCCGAGAAACTTCGTCGTAGAGTGGATGACCACATCGATACCCTGGGTAATCGGTTTTTGCAGATACGGAGTCGCAAACGTGCTGTCCACGACGGTCTTTACGCCGTGCTTCCTGGCGACTTCGGCAATTCTTGGCAGGTCGACCACCTTCATAGTCGGATTGGCGGGTGTCTCAAGATAGATTAATTTCGTGTTATCCCTGATCGTCTTTTCGAGAAGCTCCACATCCCCTGTATCCATGAACGTCACATCCACGCCGTAGCGGGGAAGGATGGTGTCGAGCACGTTGTGCGATGCGCTGTACAGCGTGTCGTCTGCGATGACGTGGTCCCCGGCAGCGGTCATCATGAACAGCGTTGCGCTCACTGCGCCGGCTCCGGAAGCAAACACCATGGCGGCCTCCCCTTCTTCGAGCTCGGCGATCTTGTCACCCAGATACATGTTCGTGGGATTGCAGTCGCGCGTGTAGGCGTATCCACAGTCGTAGTCCTGGCATTTATTTGCGCCGTCTTCCGTGCTGTCGAAATGAAAGCTCGTCGACTGATGAAGCGGCGGAACAGTCGGCTTTAGACCTCCGTCTTTCAGGTGATTGTTGTTGTGCGCACACAGCGTGGCGAAGCTCAGTTTTTTGCGGTGCATTGGGAAACCTCCTGTTGCATAAAACGTAATAGCGTCTGTATATGTCCAGTCTATCATAAACATCCGGTAAAACAACAGTCGCATATTTGCCGGCGAGCGTGTAATATAAATAGTACAGGAATAAAAATATTCTATGCGGATTGATATCAGGAGGTAGATCATGGCACAGTATCCGGATTTAAAAGACAAGAGGGTCATCGTGACGGGCGGGGCCAGCGGGATCGGCATGGCGACAGCGAAGAGGTTCATCGACGAAGGTGCCCGGGTCGTCGTATTCGATATCAACGAAGCCGCATTTGCAGAGGCGAGAGAGGCGCTGCCCGGGCTGGCCGGCATCGTGCAGGTGGATGTGAGCAGCGAAGAGAGCGTGCGAAACGGATTTATCGAATCCGACCGCGTGCTGGGCGGCATCGACATTCTGGTTTCCAATGCCGGTATCAGCATCCGCAATAAGTTTGTCGATACAGATTTTGCGCAGTGGAAAAAAGTGCTGGGCATCAATCTGGATGGCATGTACCTGTGCTGCAAGGAGGCCGTCGACCGCATGATGCCGCAAAAATCGGGAGTCATCCTGCTGACGGCGTCCAACAACGGAATGAACGCCCATCCGTACTATACAGACTATAACGTATCGAAAGCCGGCGTCATCCTGCTCGGGCGGACGATCGCTCTGGAATGTGCTCCATACATCCGGGCCAACTCGGTGTGTCCCGGTTACGTGCTCACACCGATGCAGCGGGCCGAATACACCGACGAGATGCTGGAAGTCGTCAACGAAGGCATCCCCATGAAGCGGCACGCCCAACCTGAAGAGGTCGCGGCCCTGTATGCGTTTCTGGCATCGGACCAGGCACAGTACATCACCGGTCAGCACATTCCCATCGACGGCGGCGAAACGGCTTAATAACGGGCGCACACTGCGTACCCGGGCAACGTGCGTCCGTGCACATAAACTCACTCGCCCGGAGCAGAAATATCAAGTGAAAGGAGCTTTAGGATGGCAAATATTTATTACGGCTTATCGGAACGGGCCTGCAGCCGGACGTGGATCGAGCTGGACCTGGATGCACTGCGGCACAATATACGCACCATACGATCCCTGCTGCAGCCGGGCACGGATATCATCGCTGTGGTAAAATCCGATGCATACGGCCACAGGGCGGGCATCACAGCGCCCTGCCTCGAAGATATGGGGATTACAAAATTCGCAGTCGCCGCCCTCGACGAAGCCATCGAGCTTCGAGAAGCGGGGATCAAAGGCGAAATTTTAATCCTTGGGTATACCGATCCGCTGTTTGCAACCGAGCTGATGCAATACGGCATCGCTCAGACCGTCATCGATCGCCGTCACGGGCTCCTCTTAAACCAAGCCGCCGCTGCGCTCGGACGCAAACTCGATGTGCATCTGAAAATCGACACCGGCATGCACCGGCTCGGCATCGACGCCCGAAATCCGGAAGAAGCCGCAGAGATGCTCGCCCTTGAGCACCTCAACTACCGCGGCATCTACTCGCACTTCGCTTCGACGGACAGCATCGCTCCCGACGACATCGCCTACACGCGCATGCAGGCCGGCCGATTCTTCGATCTGATCGAAAAGCTGAAGTCCATGGGAGTCGAAGTCCCCATGACCCATCTGCAAAACACCTACGGACTCATCAACTATCGCGACATCGCCTGCGACTGCGTCCGCGTCGGAGCCATGCTGTTTGGCATGGGCAATCGCGAACCTCAGAAATCCAGCATCGTGCACGATCTTCGGCCCCTCATATCTCTGCGCTCAAAAATCGCAATGATCCGAACGCTGCAGAAAGGCGAGTGCTTCGGCTACGGCACGATGTTCTGCGCTCAGCGGGAGAGCCGCATCGCCGTGATGCCGCTGGGATATTGGGAAGGCATGTCCCGCAAGCTGGCCTGCGGCAGAGGCGAGGCGATCGTAAAGGGCATCCGGGTTCCGTTCGCAGGGCTCGTGTGCATGGATCAACTGGGTCTGGATATAACAGATGTCCCCGGGGCAGAGCCCGGAGACATCGCGACATTCATTGGGAAAGACGGCGGAGAGGAAATCGAGATTGTGTATGCCGCTACCGCTGCGGAAACGCTCCACGCAGAGGTGTATTGCCGCACCGGCAGGCGAACCGACCTCGTCGTCCTCAACGCATAATTTGTGGAAGCGGCCTATTCGTAGATCGGATACTTCTTGCACAGCGCCTCGACTTCGCTGCGGATGTCGTCCGCTCTGTGCTCAAAGTCGCTCGCCGTCCAGTAGATGAGCTTTGCGACCTGTCTCATGTCTTCTTCGACAAAGCCTCTCGTCGTGACGGCCGGGGAGCCCACGCGGATGCCGCTCGTCCTTGCGGCGCTTTCGGGGTCGTTGGGGATTTTATTCTTGTTGACCGTGATGTATACCTCGTCGAGCATCGTCTCCATATCCTGTCCGGTTTTCTTAAAGTTCCGTAGGTCGACGAGCATCAGGTGATTGTCCGTCCCGCCCGACACGAGATCAAAACCGTGTGACAGCAGCCCGTCGGCCAGCGCCTGTGCATTCCGGACCGTCTGCTGCTGGTACGCTTTGAACTCCGGCCTCAGTGCCTCGCCGAAAGCCACGGCCTTCGCCGCGATGATGTGCTCAAGCGGTCCGCCCTGCGTGCCGGGGAATACCGCTGAATTTATCTTTTTCGCAATCGCTTCGTCGTTAGTCAGGATCATGCCGCCCCTCGGCCCGCGGAGCGTCTTGTGCGTCGTCGTCGTTACGACGTCTGCATACGGCATGGGATTGGGATGCAGACCTGCCGCCACAAGCCCTGCGATGTGCGCCATGTCGACCATCAGATAGGCGCCGACTTCTTTTGCAATGTCAGAAAATATTTCAAAATCGATCACCCTCGGATACGCCGAAGCTCCGGCCAGGATCATCTTCGGTCGGTGTTCGTGCGCGAGCTTTCTGAGCGCATCGTAATCGATCACATTCGAATCGTCCGTAACACCGTAGGGAATGATGTTGTAATACTTTCCGGAAAAGTTGACAGCGCTCCCGTGCGTCAGGTGCCCGCCGTGATCGAGGTTCATGCCCAGCACCGTGTCGCCCGGTTCGATGAGCGCCATGTAGCAGGCGTAGTTGGCCTGAGCGCCTGAATGAGGCTGCACATTGGCAAACCCGGCTCCGAAGAGCTCTTTTGCACGCTCAATGGCCAGGTTTTCTGTAATGTCTACAAATTCGCAACCGCCGTAATACCGCCTGCCGGGATAGCCTTCCGCATATTTGTTCGTACCGGCAGAAGCCGCAGTCGCCATCACGGCCGGGCTCACGATGTTCTCCGAAGCGATGAGCTCGATATTTCGCCTCTGCCTCATCAACTCTTTTTCGATCGCGTCCCCGACTTCCGGGTCGTGTTCCTTAATGAATGCTGTGATTTGATTGATCATGGTATTCATCCTTTCCACTGCCGCTACCCCAACGGCGGCAACCTAGTATCAGTATATCGGATCGAGTCCCATTTGCAAGAAATTGCGCAGAATTTCCTCAAAAGCCGTCGCGCAAATTCACCGGGTGGAGGTTTCGATGCAGACCGGATTCTATGATTGACTCGGGGAATGTGATAGACTTGATGGAGATTCGAGTGAGGAGGGAAAGTTGAAACGGAATTTGGAGCAAATGTCCAGCCATAAGAGCGGACCGGCATCAGAGACGGGCATGCCGGATATCGCAGCCTGCGTGCTTGCGGGAGGCCGTTCTACCCGCATGGGTGAAGACAAACGGCAACTGATATTTCAGGATGTCACTCTGTTTCAACGTGCGCTCGCCCTGACAGAAGGATATTGTCCCCGTTACGTGTCTCTCGCTGCAGATGATTCGCTGGAGGAGATCTCCGGATTTACCATTGTGCGGGATCGGGTTGCCGGGAAAGGGCCCCTCGGAGGAATCTCTGAGGTGCTGTCGATGAGCACCCAACCGTGGGTATTGTTCTTGCCGTGTGACATGCCTCTGTTCGATGCTTCCATGTTGCATATTTTGACAGAAAGAAGAAGCCCGAATATCGATGCGCTCTTTTTTACGGAGAGCGGAGCACGGCGGCTGTTTCCCCTGCTTCTCCATACCTCTGCTGCCGATATCTTCTGCGATGCGCTGCAATCCGGAAAATTGAAATTATCGTCGCTTATCGCAACTCATCTCCGTACCGAAACGGTCGAAGCTACCGGGAATCCCTTCTACCGCCCGGAGCTGTTTGCAAATATCAACTCAAAAGAAGATTATAAACAGGTTTTAAGTGCAGGAGCAGCGCATTGTTTTGGCAATACAGATGACGCATAGAAATATTGATGTCAATCATCGTGACAGCTAAATATAATTATGTCAATCATCGTGACTAGCAGATTAATTCTTGCGAAATGGCCCCAACGCAGCAATATATGCCGTTATCGCATTGACACCCGACCCGACACCCTTTACTATGAGGGTGTAATTTATTTCTTTTCATTTTTATTTCATATCTTTGGAGGTGAAATAATGGGATTTTTCGATTTTATCGACCAAGCGAACGCATTCGTCTGGGGTCCGCCCCTGATGATCATGCTGCTCGGCGTCGGGATCGCCCTGACGCTCTTCACCGGAGCCTACCAGATCCGGCACATCGGGTACATCATGAAGATGACCTTCGGTGCCGTTCTGAAGCAGACCAAGGGCGAAGGTGAAGGAACCATTTCTGCAGCGGAAGCTGCGAGCATCGCAGTCGGCGGCGCCGTAGGTGCCGGAAACATCGGCGGCGTTGCATCTGCCGTAGCCATCGGCGGACCGGGAGCCATCTTCTGGATGTGGATCTGCGCTATCGTAGGCATGATGACCAAGATGGCCGAAGTATCGCTGGCTCTGTACTACAGGGAGCCCGACATCTGGGGTGACCGCTATGTCGGCGGACCGACGTACTACATGCAAAAAGGTCTCGGCGAAGAAAAAGGCTGGGGCGGCGCGTACAAGATTCTCGCCATCATCTTCGGTGCAGGCTTGTACATCGCATTCTTCCTGACCATGCAGTGCTACAACACCGCAGAAGCGATCCACACGACGTTCCCGTCCATCGGCATGGTGCCCGTTGCGGCATTCTATTCGCTGATGGTCTACGTCATCGTCTGGGGCGGCCTGCAGGGTATCGCAACCTGGGCCGGAAAACTCGTACCGTTTATGTGCATCCTTTACACCGTATTCGGACTCTTCATCATCATCCGCAACATCGGTACGATGCCCGAAGCATTCGGCATGATCTTTAAGTATGCGTTTACAGGCACAGCGGCAACTGGCGGATTCGCCGGAGCTACGACTGCTGTCGTCATCCAGACAGGACTCAAGAGAGCGCTGTACTCCAACGAAGCCGGCTGGGGTTCCTCCCCGATGGTCCACGCCACAGCGGTCGTCGATCACCCCTGCGAGCAGGGTCTGTGGGGCTGCT
>LSQX01164120.1_pt1 | contig 16554 bp, 9 predicted proteins | sample 654561 | NCBI WGS metagenome assembly LSQX01 (sample SAMN04489861, study PRJNA283612) | anaerobic digester metagenome | isolation source: 4 biogas reactors fed with cattle manure at either 37C or 55C with and... | place: Denmark: Kongens Lyngby | collected 2014 | reverse complement strand
GAGTGACTCTCAACGTCTTTCAGGGTTCTCCAAGGCATTATTTGTTCGTGATTATCTGAAGACACCTTGCAGAGTCAGCACCACAAACTTCTTCGAAAAAACAATGGAAGTTGACGGGTAATAACTCGAAAAAAATACAGGCGACTAAAAAAGATCTATGGTCTTAACACGTCCACTCTGTCCACTGACCCTGAATCAATACCCAGAACTAACCCGAACCCCTCGCAGATCCGTCCAAAGATCAAGGCTTTTCCAGTTGCCTGCGCATGTCATCTCGGACACCGCGAATGGCAAGAATCTCCGGAGCCCGCTCAACGGCTTTTTCATACTGCTCCAGCGCTTCTTCCAGTTTTCCCTGGCTCTGATAGGCACTGCCCAGATTGAAGTAGTCGTTCCAGCGCAAAAGAAGACTGTCATCACGGCTTTTCAGGAGCCACGCACCACCTCCCCAGACGAGAAGAAGCAGACCGGCCATGAGAAGCGGAGTCATCTTCCGCTGTCGCCAGGCCTCCATTCCCCATTGATACACACGAGAGAGTGCTCCGGCTGCAAAAATGATCAGTATCGCCAAAGCGGGCATTCTCAGGCGGGCCAGCACGAAAACGAGCACGATGCTGGTCATGTAAGTCAGGAAAAAGACGATGAGAATCAGATCGGGATCTCGCCAGGAGAATTGTCTTTTCCGGAGCAGGGCTGAAAGCATTCCGGCGAGACCCAGCGGAGCGATGAGCCCCCAATAGAGGGGTATACGCAAAAAGGGTGAGAAGGGTTTCTTGAGATAAACATTGATATTATGAGGAATTTCGCCGCTTTGCCAGAAGAGTTTGAATTTCATCCACAGGCTGCGGGGCAATAAAAGGGGATCTTCCCTGAGTGCCTCCAGAAGATAGGCGGACCAGTCAATTTCCAGGTCCTCTTTGTTTTCATTCTTTCGGATTTCCTGCATGGATGGCGGCGACCAGAAGACCCCCGTACCGTCAGGGGCATTGCCGATGTAGGTGTTGAAGGGACCGCTCCAGCTGACCAGAGCGAAATGTTTTCCCACAAAATAGTTGGCACAGGTGGCCGGCAGAATACATGCCCCTGTTGCCGCCACAAAAATCAGAGCGGCCACAGCCTTCTGTTTCCAGTTCTGACGCACAATAATGAGGAGCCAGAGGATGATGAGCGGAATAAAGAGCAGGGCATTGGGTCGGCCGAGAATACACAGGCCCAGGGCCAGCCCGAGAAGAAGGGCTGAACGCTTTCCGGGCTTCTTTGCCGTGTGAAAGGCGACCACCAGAACAAGCAGATTGGTCAGAAGAATGAGCGTATCGGAGAGTATTTCGCTTTCATAGAGCAGAAAGATGGGACAGAATAGGGCGATCAGGGCTGCCATCCATCCGCTTTTTTTGTCAAAAGTTCTCCGGGCAAGAAAAAAGATGAGCACCACAATGACAGCACCCATTCCGTGCTGCATCCAGGAGGCCGTAAAGGGACTGTGTCCGAAGCGCAGATAAAAGATGCCGAGGATATAAGGATACAGAGGTCCGTGGAAAAAGGGCGTGCGATCCCAGCCGAGCCAGAAGGTTTGAGAGATTTCGAGGGCCCAGCGGTCAAAGGTATGATTGTCGCCCCCCGTCAGCAGATAGCCGAACATGGGATCATTATTCTGAATAAAGCCCTGATGCATACTTCGAATGATGAGTGCCAGAATAAAGACGATCCAATAGGGCCGGGCCTCTTTCGCAAAAAGGCTGTTGATGCCTTTACGGATTTGCTCAACGAGGGTCGGGGTTGTTGTCTCAGTTTTTTCTGTCTTCACTTCCATAGTCAGATCCGGGAGTTGCCGGGTTATGCCGGGTTGGGTCTTTTGACACTGATAATCTCATAGGACTGGACGGGTTGTTGCTTGCCTTTCAGGGTAATGGCACCCAGCGCTTTGGCCTGGGCCCTGTCCTGAATCTGCTTCCACACTTCTTCCCCCACCACCACTTTGCCCGGTCCGGCCATATCACAAAAACGCTTTGCCGTATTCACTTTATCGCCGATGACCGTGAAGTCCATGCGCCGGGGAGAGCCGATAAAGCCTGCGATGACCTCCCCCACTTCCACACCGATACCGATATGGAGGGGCAAACGCCCTTCGGACTGACGGACCGCATTGAGCCGGGCATTGCAATGCTGCATTTCCACAGCCGTGCAGACGGCCCGGAACTCTTCATCGCCAGTGGGCAGTGGCGTCCCGAAAATTGCCATGATCTCATCGCCAATGTATTTGTCCAGCGTGCCCCCATAGGCAAAGACGATTTCCGTCATGGCTGTAAAATGTTCATTGAGCAGAGCCACCAGTTCCTGAGGCGACAATTGTTCCGCAATCTGTGTGGAAGCCCGTATATCGCAAAAGAGCGTGGTGACCCGTGTTTTATTTCCGCCCAGAGTAAGGGTTTCCGGTTCGTTCATGAGCTTTTCCACGAGAGGGCCGGGCAGAAATCGGGAAAGTTCACCCCGTTTCTTTTCAAATTCAATGGTTTGTTCATGGAGCCGCACATTTTCAATGGCCAAGGCCGCCTGGGCTGCCAGCGAGAGGAAGAGTTCCAGATCCTCGGCTGTAAAACTGATGTGGCTCTGGTCTGTATCCACATAGATGGAACCGAGAAGCTGATTTTTCCCGCGCAAAGGCACACACATGGCACTGGCGATTTTATTGGCGATGATGCTTTCACGGCCTCCGAATTCCATACATTCCTGACGGCTGCTCATGAGCACAGGCTCGCCATCCAGAGCGGCCCGGCCGGCAATGCCCATGCTTGGCGCTCCGGCATTGAGATCGCCTCCCATCTGACAGGACACTTCCACCTGCAGACTGTCGTTCTTCTCATTCCGCAAAAGCACAAAGCCGCGGTTGGCATTGAGCGTAACCATGATGGTCTGGAGCATGGTAGTGAGGCGGGTTTTCAGATCAAAATTGGAAGTCACAGCCTGGCCCGCTCTGAAAAGGGCATCAAGACGCCGGTAGGCATGGCTCATCCGTGCGATCTCATCGGGAGACATGGTAAAGGCGCTGCTGTCCCCCATGATCGTTGCGCCCTGCCGGTTCTGCTCTTCCGTTTTTTTCGCCAGTTCCTGTCCCACCTGCTGCATTTCGCTTCGAATGGAACGGATACTTTGGGCAAGCCGTTCTTTCACTTCCGCCGAAGAAGATATGGTCGGAGGCTGCGCCGCCTCATTTCTGTACACGATGCGACATTTGCTTCCCAGCCAGATTTCATCGAGATGCATTGCAGCACTCCGGTCAATACGTTGCCGGTTGATATAAGTACCGTTGAGACTTTTGAGATCCGTGACGATACAGGTGCCATTGACCAGAGACAGGGTCGCATGATGGCGGGACACCTCATCGGCTGTCAATACAATATCGTTATCCTCCGATCTGCCCAAACGCAGTTCTTTTTCGGAAAGTCTGACTGTGATCGGTGCCACACCCGGCTGTTCAATAATAATTTGCTGCATGGTTTTCCCGTATTTCATTTGCCCCTGTGCTCTCAAAGCGAAGGCACGCCATGACAAAGCACTTTTACACTATGTCAATTATCAATTATCCACGGCATGTTGTCAATTTAATTTGAGCATTCCGCTCTGTAAATGCTATCCTAAGCCGGGGGTGTATCCATATTTTACATTACTGCAGCGGAATTCATGAACTGTATCAACCTATAGATTTTCGTTACAGCCCGGGAGATATCAGGTGAAAATAATTACCGTTGAAGTGCGGGAAGACCATCTGGAAACACTTGCACAGACCAAGCCCATGGCGGCGCTGGCGGAGTTGATCTGGAATGCACTGGATGCGGAAGCGACCGATGTCCGCATTGAATTTATCGAAAACGACTTGTCCGGTCTCGAAATGATCCGCATTTGTGATAACGGACACGGCCTTCACTATGAGGATGCGCTCCTCGTTTTCAGAAATCTCGGCGGTTCCTGGAAACGGGAAGGTTCACGCACTCATGAACACAAACGTGTCTTGCATGGCAAATTCGGCAAGGGACGTTTCCGCGCCTTTTCTCTGGGCAACAGTGTCTGCTGGAACTCCGTATATCAGGACGGTGAGGAAAAGAGTTCCTTCAAGCTGAAAGGGCAGGCGGAGAAACTGGGTGAATTCACTGTCTTTGACCGCAAAGGCCGGGTTGACGAGCCTTCGGGAATGATCGTTGAAATCCAAGATGTCCGTGAAAGCTCCGATCTGCTCCGTGGCGTGAAGGCCCGGGAAGAAGTGACCAATATTTTCGCCCTCTATCTGAGACAGTATCCGGGCACACAGATTGTCTATGACGGTATTCCTCTGGATCCGGGCAATGCGGAAAAGCATTTTGTCAGTTATTCTCTCGGCACGCTGGTCACGGAAGACGGGCTGCGTATCGAAGCGACCCTGGACGTGGTGGAATGGCATCTGGCCGGAAAACGTTCCATTCTGTTGTGTGATGAAAACGGCTTCATGCGCATTCAGGCGCAGCCGCGTCTGTACTTCCGGGGTTTCAGTTATTCAGCCTATCTCAAATCAGCCCATATTGCGACACTGGACAGTGAAGGCCTCTTGGAAACGGGCGAGATGCACCCCGATATCCGTCAACTGCTTGATGCTGTCCGTCTGAAACTGCGCGAACATTTCGCCTTGAGAGAAGCGGAAACAGCCCGGGATGTCCTCGATTACTGGAAGGACACAGGGCTCTATCCCTATACAGGTGAAGCGGCCGATCCCAAAGAAGAAAACGAACGGCGCATCTTTGATATTTACTCCACTCATCTGGAGCGTATATTTACCGATTTTTCCGGAGCCAGTCTGCGCACGAAAAGACTGGTTCTCCGTTTGATGCAGGAACTCGTGCACAGTGATCCCGTACGTGTGGCGGGTATTCTCGATGAACTGATCACCTTCCCCGAAGAAATGGAAGAACAGATTCTGGAACTGACCGGCGCTCAGGAGCCGGACATTGACAAGACCAAAAGCGAATAAAGGGAGACCTCAGATCCATGACAGCAGCCTATGATCCCCAGCAGATAGAATTGAAATGGCAGCAGTACTGGCTGGATAACAAGACTTTCAAATCTGAAATAGATTATGACAAACCGAAATATTATGTTCTGGACATGTTCCCCTATCCCAGTGGCGACGGACTCCATGTAGGCCACCCGGAAGGCTATACGGCCACGGATATCATTGCGCGCTACAAACGCATGCGGGGCTTCAATGTGCTCCATCCCATGGGCTGGGACGCTTTCGGATTGCCTGCGGAACGCCACGCAGTGCGTACGGGCGAACATCCCGCCATCATCACGAACAGCAACTGTGACACCTTCCGTCGCCAGATTCAGCGGCTGGGTCTTTCCTATGACTGGGACCGGGAAATCAATACGACGGATCCCAAATATTACAAATGGACGCAATGGATCTTTTCAGTCTTGTATGACCGCGGTCTGGCCTATGAAATTGAAGCGCCCGTCAACTGGTGCCCCGCATTGAATACCGTTTTAGCCAATGAAGAAGTGAAAGACGGGCGTTATGTGGAAACGGGTGATCCTGTTGAAAAACGACCTCTTCGCCAGTGGATGCTGAAAATCACGGCCTATGCGGAACGGCTTCTCCATGATCTGGACGAACTGGACTGGCCCGAAGGCATCAAAGCCATGCAGCGCGAATGGATCGGTCGCAGTGAAGGCGCCGATGTGAACTTTACAGTCCAGGGTTCCGGCCAGGTCTTCACTGTCTTCACAACACGACCGGACACCCTTTTCGGTGCCACCTACTGCGTTTTGGCTCCGGAACACCCGCTGACCCTGGAAATCGTCACGGAAGAGCAGAAAGAAGCCGTCAAAGCTTATGTGGATGCGGCTGCAAACAAAAGCGCTCAGGACCGGATGAAAGACGAAAAGGAAAAGACAGGGGTTTTCACAGGCTCCTATGCCATCAATCCTGTCAACGGCGCCGCTGTCCCCATCTGGACAGCCGATTACGTGCTGGCCGAATATGGTTATGGCGCTATCATGGCTGTACCGGCCCATGATACCCGGGACTATGAATTCGCCAGGCGTTTTGAGCTGCCTGTCATAGAAGTGATTTCCGGTGGTGATATTGAAAAAGAAGCCTGGATCGGTGACGGTGTTCTCGTGAATTCACCCCTCATTGACGGACTTCAGGTGGATGCGGCCAAAAAGAAAATCACAGCCTGGCTCGAAGAAAAAGGATTGGGCCAGGGTACCGTGAATTACAAACTGAGAGACTGGCTCTTCTCCAGGCAGCGCTATTGGGGCGAGCCCTTCCCGCTCATTCGGCTGGAAGACGGGACCATCAAGACACTGCCCATGAAAGACCTGCCTCTCCTGCTGCCGGAACTGGACGATTACCGTCCCACAGCCGATGGTGCCCCTCCCCTGGCCCGTGCAAAAGAATGGATGACCACAACAGATCCGGAAACAGGCCAATCAGCCATACGGGAAACCAATACCATGCCCCAGTGGGCGGGCTCCTGCTGGTATTTCCTGCGTTTCTGTGATCCCACCAATGACGAGGCCGCCTGGTCCAAAGAAGCGGAAGAATACTGGATGCCCATAGACCTTTATGTGGGTGGTGCGGAACATGCCGTGCTGCATCTGCTTTATTCGCGCTTCTGGCATAAAGTGCTCTACGATGCCGGTTATGTTCACACCAAGGAACCGGCCACGAAACTTTTCAATCAGGGCATGATCCTGGCCTATTCCTACAAAGACAGTCAGGGAAAATACCATTATCCCGAAGAGGTGGAACGTGAGGGCGATCACTGGCGCTTGAAGAGCACAGGCGAAATTGTGGAAACCCAGATTGAAAAGATGAGCAAATCACGCTATAACGTCGTCAATCCCGATGATGTGGTGAAAAGCTGCGGTGCCGATGCCATGCGCCTTTATGAGATGTTCATGGGCCCCCTCGACCGTGACAAACCCTGGACCGATGAAGGCGTGCAAGGGGTATACCGTTTCCTCCGCCGTGTGTGGTCCGCTTTCATCGCTGATGACGGCGCTGTTCACAGCCACATTCTGAACAATGAAAGCGATACCGACCTGCTCCGGGAATTGCATAAAACCATCAAGGCTGTAACGGAAGGCATTGAATCCCTTTCCTTTAACACAGCCATTGCACGGATGATGGAATTCATCAACGTCATATTGAAAACACCCCGTATGAATCGTGAAATGGCGGAGACTTTTGTGCTCATCCTGGCTCCCTTCGCACCCCATATGGCGGAAGAACTCTGGGAAAAGCTGGGACAGGGTCCCACGCTGGCCTATGTGCCCTGGCCCGCCTTTGACGAGGCGTTACTGGTGGAAGACAGTATGGAAATACCCGTGCAGGTGCTGGGCAAACTTCGCAGCAGAATCACGGTTCCGGTCAATGCCAGTCAGGAAGATATTCTCGCAGCGGCAAAGGCTGATCCCAAAGTTGCGGGACATCTTGATGGAAAGACGGTCGTGAAAGAAATCTACGTTCCCGGTAAAATGGTGAATCTCATCGCGAAATAACATTTCTCTTTTTTGCGAACCTGAAACTAATCCATTACTCGGAAAACTTTCCGGCTGAGGATGTGCATATCGTGGGAGCGCCAATGTCCCCATTGGCACACAGCGCATCATGACCCGGAAAATATATTGCCCGGGCTGCGGCAATATGCTTCAGGACTTGTCCCTCATTATCATGCCCGCCCAAACTCCTTACGTCGCCTAAAAATTCAAAATGTCCCCCGTCTTAGCCGCAATATATACCAATGGGGACATAAGCCCTTTCACGTCACAGGACTCTGCGCCTGAAAGTTTTTTTGTCAATGCCTTGCTATGCCTTCACGGAAAAACGCAATTTATGCATCAAAGACGACTTCTGACAGAAACTTTATTTCATGGAGGGAAATAGTTCACAATAGGAAAAACAGCAGGAGGTTTTATCCATGAAATCAAGTCAGAAAACAGTCTCACGTAGAGGCTTTATGAAAACAGCGGCTGTGGCCGCCCTGGCTCCGGCCTTTATCCCCTCTTCGGCTCTGGGTCGTGCCGGGCATATCGCTCCGAGCGAACGCATTGTCATGGCGTCCATCGGTGTGGGCGGTCAGGGCATGTATGATACCCGCGGCTTTCTGAACATTCCGGAGGTTCAATATGTGGCCGTGTGCGATGTGGACAGAAAACATTGCGCCAATGCCAAAAATGAACTGGAAAAGTTTTACAAAGAGAAGAAGGGACAGGATTCCTTTAAAGGAATTGAGGCCTATCACGATTTCCGTGATGTGCTGGCCCGGGAAGACATTGATGCGGTCATGATCGCCACGCCCGACCATTGGCACGCCCTCATCAGCATAGCAGCCGCGGAGGCCGGCAAAGACATCTACTGTGAAAAGCCTCTGGCCAATTCCATTCCGGAAGGACGGGCTGTCGTGAATGCCGTCCGACGTTACCAGCGTGTTTTCCAGACAGGCAGTCATGAACGTTCCCGGGATAATGCCCGTTATGCCTGCGAGCTCGTCCGCAATGGCCGCATCGGGAAACTGCATACCATCCGTGTGCAGATGCCTGTAGACCATGACTATGGCATCATCTACCCTGAAATGCCTGTGCCCGAACATTTTGATTATGATTTCTGGCTGGGGCCCGCACGCTTCGCACCTTATACGGAAAAGCGATGCCATTTCTTTTTCCGATTTATCCTCGATTACAGCGCCGGCGAAATGTCCGACCGGGGCGCCCATATCCTGGATCTCGGACAACTGGCCAACGGCACGGATCACACGACGCCCATCAGCGTTGAGGGACGGGGCGAATTCCCCAAACAAGGCCTCTTCAACACGGCTTATGCCTATGAATTCGCCTTTGAATATGCCAATGGCGTGCGTGTTCTGGGAGACAATCGCGGTCCCCGGGGCATCCGCTTCGAAGGAGATGAAGGCTGGATCTTCATTCATATTCATGGCGGCAATCTTGAAGCGGAACCTCAATCGCTTCTGCAGGAAGTGATCGGCCCCGACGAGATTCAACTGGGGCGCAGCCGGGGTCATCACAATGACTTTATTGAGTGCATGAAAACCCGCGGCGAGCCCAAGGCACCCGTGGAAGTGGGCCATCACACGGCGACCATGTGTCACATGGCCAATATCGCCATGCGTCTGGACAAAAAACTCAACTGGGATCCGGACAAAGAGCTCTTTGATGACGAGACAGCCAACCGGATGATGCAACCTTCCATGCGTGCTCCCTGGACCCTGTAATCATATTTCAGTACTACAACCCGCCGCTTGGCATACCCGGCGGGAAAGGATAGATTCAATGAAAAGAAAACAGTTATTCCTCTCCCCTTTCCTTCTCCTCGTACTGACGCTCAGCCTCCTTATCGGAATGACCGCCAAGGCTGAGGCCCAGGAGAATTCATTCACTGAAGACTTGAAGGCTGTAGCCCTTTATTCCTTCGGTGATGAGGACGCTCCTCTGCGGCGTGTGGAAAATGCCCTTTACCATACAGCTGCTGAGCAGGGGAAAGAATCCGACCTCCTCGCCGGCTATGAACAGCAGATTCTCGCTCTGCTTCAAGGGGAATGCAGCGAAGAAGGACGCCGCTTTCTCAGCCGTTTTCTGGCTGACACAGGAAGCGCCGCTTCGATCCCCTTCTTCTCTTCCTGGCTTGATGAGGCCGGGCATTTTCAATTGGCCGTTTCCACGCTGGAAAAATTCTCTACAGAAGAGGCCGCCCAAGCCCTGATCAATGCTCTGGACGGTGCAAGTGAGAAAAAGCAGCTCATCCTTCTGGAGGCGCTGGGCCGTCAGAAAGTCGCTTCATCAGCGCCGATCCTGGCAAATTATCTCCAGGCTTCCGATGTGAAAAGCGCAATCGCCGCCCACTCCCTCGCCTCTCTGGGTACGCCGGAAGCCTGCCTCGCTCTGGCCGAAGCCCTGGAAGCCTTGCCTGTGAAAAAACAGATTCATCTGGCACCTTCAGCGCTCATCTGTGCAGAGCGTCTGGGAGAAAAAGGCAATTTTTCGCTCCTGGAATTGTATCGCAGCGCCGATTTTCCGGCCCATATCCGTATTGCAGCCTTGTCGGTACTGATGCGCTTCCAACCGGATAAAACAGAAGAACTCGTTGTTGAAGGACTTGTTGATAAAGATCCGCGACTGGCCTCTGCTTCTCTCGGTCTTGCACGCACTGTTCAGGGCGAAAGGGTTACGGCGTCTTTGCTGGGTCTGCTGGATAAAGTGGAAGATATTCAAAAAGCCTCTTATCTCGATGTATTGAGCGTCCGTGGCGGGGACGCGGCTCTGGAAGCAGCCCAGCGTTATGCGGACTATAACCACTTGAACACACGATTGGCAGCCATCCGAAGCATTGGCAATCTGGGTGGCGCTTCCTTTGTGCCTTTCTTTCTGCAACGCATTGTGGATACGAGAAGAGATGAACAACGGATTGCCAAAGAAGCGCTGACACGGCTGAGCGATCCTGAAACCGATGGGATGCTCCTGGCCACGGCTCAGGGTGATGGTGACAACAAAGTCAGGGTTTGCGCCATTGAAATGCTTTCAGATCGGCGTGCTCTGGACAGTGCTGATGCCCTTTGTGCCCTCGCTTATGACGCTCCTGCTTCTGTGCGCTCTGAAGCTGTTCACGCCTTGCGCATTTTAGGAAAACCCGCCATGGCCGGGCAGCTGCTTTTTCTCACGCTCATCCCTGGTTTGGAAGACATCAAGTCCGTTTTGCCGCAAAGCATTGTGGCACTCGTTCAGCGCGGTGTTGCCGGAGCTGATGATACAGGCGAAACAAACCCGATCATCCGTTTTTATCGGGAACTGCAGGAGCAGGAAGATATACAGGAGTTGCCCGAAACGAACCGGCGTGACGCCACCTGTCTGCTTCTGGACAGTCTTGCGCTCATAGGGGATGACGCTTCTTTTGAAATAGTCAGAGAAGCACTGGACCATCCCGAAAGCGAGATCAGAAAAAGTGCTCTCAGTGCAGCCACAAAATTCCAGCGTACCGACAGCCTGGAAGCCTTGCAAAAACGCATCGCCACAGAAACAGAAGATCCCTTGCGTTCTCAGGCCTATTCCGGTTATTTGAATGTGCTGCGCAGTGCAACCCTCCTCTCCGGTCGGGTCATCGATGCTCACCTGGATTATGCCTTTGAAGAAGCGAAGACAGCGGCGGAACAGCGCGAATTTCTCGCAGCCGCTTCCAGAGCTCCGTCTCTGCGGGCCTTGCAGCTCACTGAAGCGCTTCTGGATAATCCTGAAACGGCTGCTGAAGCCACCCGGGCCGCTCTCGTATTGGCAACGGCTCTCTGTGGCGCCTGGCCAGTGGAAGCGAGCGCAAGAATTACCGCTCTGCTGGAAGAGGATCTGCCCGATGCCATGAAAGTGGATGCCAATAAAGCGCTTGCTCTGCTGAACAGCTTTGACAACCATCTCATGGCTTGGGAATATGCGGGGCCCTATTTTGAAGAAGGGCTCATGTCTCACCATCTTTATGAAATGGAATTGCCTCCGCAAGTGGATGCTGAAGAGGCCGCCTGGAAATGTCTGCCTCTCATGATCGATGCGCCTCTTCCCTCCGCTCTCGAATTTGACCGCCTCTGGGGCGGCGAGGAACGTGTTGTATTCGTGCGCACACTCCTTCAGCTGGAAGAAGCCCAAAAGCTCATTCTTGAACTGGGAAGCAATGACGGCTGCAAGGTCTGGCTCAATGACGAAGAACTCTTTGCCATTGCCGATGGGCGTCCACTCGTTCCCGGAGAAAATAAAATCCCTCTGTCTCTCAAGGCTGGTGACAACAGATTGATGATTGCCGTGTACCAGCAGGGAGGCGCCTGGCGCGCTACGGCCCGTCTGCTCCAGAGCGATGGAAGTGTTGCAGAGGGTGTCACTGTCCGGACACAGTAAGACGGCAAAAGAGACATGATTTTTCAAATTTAATGAGGGCCTTTTGAGGCCGTGCTCATGAATCCATTGGAGGTTACAGATGAATCAGCGCAATGTTTCCCGACGACAGTTTTTCGGAGCCACAGCGGCCACGGCTGCTTCAGGGTTTTTTGTCGCCCAAACGGCAACAGGAGCTCCAGCCACGGACTTTCCCGGCGAAAGAGTACTCACTATTCCGGACAAAGGCATCGTCCGTGTTCTTCAATTCACGGATATTCACTACTTCAAGGGGATTGACAAATATCCGGTCCGTGAAGAATATTTGCGGCACAAAACGGTCGGGATCATGAGACGGCTTGTCGATCATGCCCAGCCGGATCTTATTGTTTCCACAGGCGATTTCTGGCATGAAAACCCGGACGGGCGCGGCTTGGAATTCATGAACTGGGCCATTGACAGCATCGTCGCTCTGGGTCGGCCCTGGACCTTCACCTGGGGCAACCATGATCATGTGGGTGATGAGGCGGAAGCGCACCGTACTCTGGAAGGCGCTCTCCATTCTGTCTATGGAGGCACCGCCCGTAACGGGAACCATACGGTCGTCATCGAGTTGGAAAATGGCAAGCGTGTGCTGGAGCTGCTCTGTTTGAACAGTGGCCGGCGAGGTGTGGATAAGGAAGCGCTGGGCTATGTCACCGACTACGCCAGGGCACGTGTTCACAAAGAAAAAGTGCTGCGCATGAGTGCCTTTCATATTCCTCTTAAACAATACCACGACCGGTGGGTGGACGGCAGTGCCCGGGGTCTTCTGGGCGAGAAAGTTTATTTCGAGGACGATGACGGCAGTGCCTTGAAGGTTTTTCAGGATGCGGGCGTATCCGCCATCTTCTGCGGTCATGACCACGAAAGTGACTACTCCGCTTTTTCCGATGGTGTGGAACTGATCTACGGTCGTGCTACAGGCTATAACGGCTATGGTGCGGAAACACTGGATAAAGGCGGCAAACTTTTTGAAATAGATACGGTCACCGGCGATTATCGCTGGAAATCTCTTTTCCCCGATGGCACCACCTGGCAACCGGGCAAAGAGGAACATCTGGATATTCGCGAAGATTGAGGGTGAAGACAACACCCTGAAAGTCAGATCATCAAGGAGTTTTCATGTCCAAGAAAGATTTTTCACGAAGAGAGTTTCTGGCTGTCGGCGCCGCGGTCACAGCAGGCTGTTTTCTGAGCCGACCTGTTGTGGCTGAAAAGAAGGCACCGGCACTGACCCTGTCCCGCTGTGATGAAATCCGGTTGCTCCAATTTACGGACCTACATCTTTTTGCAGGGATCAGTCATCAGCCGGAAATATCCGAAGTGCAACGGCGGCAGACCATTGATGACATGCGCCGTCTCATAGATCATACACGACCGGATCTGCTTGTCATTACAGGTGATTTCTGGCATGAGAACCCCGATGGGCGGGGCATGGAATTTCTGAACTTCTCCGTTGAAAAAGTTGGCGGACTGGGCGTGCCCTGGGTATTCACCTGGGGAAACCATGACAAACTGGACGATTACGATCTGGGCCATAAGGCATTGGCTGCAGCATCCAACTCCCTCTATGGCGGCACCCTGGAGAGTCGCGGGGATTACATTACCCCGGTCCTCGATGGCAATGGAAATGTATTGCTGGAACTCTTCTGCCTCAATACGGAAGGGCATGGTGTCGATGCAAAGATCAGGCTGTTTGTCCGGGATGCGGTGGCAAAGGAAGCAGAAGATTTCAAGCGGCCCATGCGTATGGGTGCTTTTCATATCCCCATCCGCCACCATGACCATGTCTGGGAAAATGGCCGGGCCCGGGGCGTAAAAGGCGAGCCCGTCTGTTTTGAGGGAGAAGACGGTTCGGCCCTCTCCGCTTTCAAAGAGGCCGGGATTCAGGCCGTCATGTGCGGCCACGACCATACGAATGATTATTCCGGTCGGGCCGAAGGTGTGGAACTCATCTACGGACGGGCTTCGGGATATAACGGCTATGGTGGGGAAACACTGGAGAAGGGCGCAAAACTCTATCGCCTCGACCCCGCCCGCTCATCCCTGCATTGGGAGTCAGTAGTACCCGATGGCCGCCGATGGAATCCCGGTCCCACGGAACGGCGTCTCATCGATTCCTGAAAGGCTCCGGAAAACAGTACAGGCTGAGAATCACAGCCACCGTTGCAGCGGATGGCTACGCTCCCGCAAAGGCATGTCAACCCGTTTCCCGCTCATATGGGACTCAAATACAGCCTGGATCATTTCCGTGGCGGCCAGAGCGTCGTGAATACTGACTTCCGGGCGTCTGTCCCGGGCGATGGCATCCATCAGATCATCAATGATGGGCGCATAATGGCTGACCCGGGCCGGGCTCCTCAGTGGTGTGCTCAGCGTATCGGGTATGGGCTGCCACTGCACTTCGGTGCCGTAGGCCGCCCAGCCGGGCTCAGGAAGATAACTCACCTGCGGGGAACGGTCTACACGGATATTGGCCATCCCCTTTGTCGCGTAAAGATCGATGCCGTATCGATCCGCATCCAGAGAAGCTCCTTTGACAGAGGTGAAAGTTCCGCGTTTTCCTGAATTGAAACCGAAAGTGGCATAAATCGTATCGCCCACGATGGGTCCCAGTCCTTCTGTAGCCTCGCGGATGTCGGCTGCTGTGGCCGGTCTGTCCTCAACCAGTATCTCAGCCTCACACCACACAGGCGGGCCCATGAAATAGATCATGAGATCAAAAAGGTGAATGCCCAATACAATGAGATCTTCCCCTCCGGAACGATGGTCTTCTTTGCCCCGGCCACGCATCTCCAGTATTTTTCCGATGAGCCGTTCATTCACCAGATAGCGCCGGGCATGGGCCACCTGCGGATCGGCACGGAAGTTGAAGGCTGTCGCCCACTTGAGGTTTTGGGCATCCAGTGCTGCAATAGCGGCATCCCCATTGGCAAGATCGGGCGTAAGCGGCTTTTCCATGATCCCATGAGCGCCCGCAGCGGCACAGGCCTCCAGATACTCGCGGTGCAAGATGCTCCACCGGGGAGCAATGGCCACGAGATCGGGCTTTTCTTTTTCGAGCATCTCCCGGTAATCGGTATAAATGCGACCGGCACCCGCTTCAGCGGCATGCTTGCGGCCTCCGGCTTCATCAGGATCAGCCAAAGCAATCACCTCCACATCATCACGCAAGGCCCACACAAGATGGAGACTGTGTCCATAACGTCCGCGCTTGCTGTCGCCGATAACGCAGGCTTTATAAGGCTTGGAGGAAGCAGATGCCTTGCCCGCCAGCCAGGGGGTTACTGAGGCTGCAGCCGCCGTGGAGAGAAAAGAACGTCTGTTCATGGATTGCATGGGTAGTCCTTTCTTTTCTTCAGAATAACACAGTGCCTTTCTTTTTCTCTACAGTAAAGATTTTTGCATGATGAGTGGAATGACCGCCTTTTTCAGTATTGATGTCGCCTTTGCGTTATTCTATTTTTTCGACACAGGCATAAAGCCGTCTGATGCTTACCTGGGAACGCCAATTTCCACATTGGCAGGATACCCGTGAAAAAACCGTGACTTATGTATGCAGTTGACGGGATAACGAAGACTCAGAGTTTACAATGGCTTTTATTTAATTTGTGGTCACCAAAAGGCCTGTTGCCGAATCGCTGTTTATAAAATATCGGTGCCATAACACGCTGTCTGCCAATGTGGAAATTGGCGTTCCCAGGATTGAATCTCAACGTTTTTCAGGGTTCTCCAAGGCGTTATTTGTTTGTGGTCATAAGAAGACGTGTTATCGACACTGTGATTGCATAATATATTGAAATCACAGGATGTAGGATAACAACAACACAGGCTTCTTCGAAAAATGATGGCTGTTTACGGGAAGTAACAGGTCACACACGGAAAAGATACAGGTGGCATGGAAAAGATCTTTAGTCTTTACCTGTCCACTGATTCACCATTAATACCCACAGCTTTATCCGGTCATGATCAGCTCTGGTCTTTTTCAGGCGATACAGCCTTAAAATCAAGTTCGCCGTCTTTCACCGTCACTTCTATCGTATCGCCTCCGTGTATTTCGCCGGAGATAATCTTATAGGCCATGGGATCCAGCAGCATCTGTTGCACGGCCCGTTTGAGCGGTCTGGCTCCATAGGCGGGCTCATAGCCCCGTTCAGCGAGCAGATCCCGAGCTTCATTGTCCAGATCCACGGTAAGCTGTCTGCTTTCGAGCCTGTGGGCGAGATTGCGCAGTTGCACGTCCACAATCTTGCGGATATGACTGCGGCTCAAGGGATGGAACACAACAGTCTCATCGATTCTGTTCAAAAATTCGGGCCGGAAATGGGAACGCAAAAGCATGCGGACGGTCTCTTTCTTTTCATCTATTGTGCCTTCTTCCATGTCGAAGACCTCGCTGCCCAGGTTTGAGGTCATGATGACAATGGTATTCCGGAAATCAACGGTCCGTCCCTGATTGTCGGTGAGTCGGCCATCATCAAGGAGCTGTAACAGCACGTTGAAAACTTCGGGATGGGCTTTTTCAATTTCATCGAGAAGAATGACGCTGTAAGGACGTCGACGAATGGCCTCCGTCAACTGCCCGCCTTCTTCATAGCCCACATATCCCGG
>LSQX01144328.1_pt1 | contig 16555 bp, 15 predicted proteins | sample 654561 | NCBI WGS metagenome assembly LSQX01 (sample SAMN04489861, study PRJNA283612) | anaerobic digester metagenome | isolation source: 4 biogas reactors fed with cattle manure at either 37C or 55C with and... | place: Denmark: Kongens Lyngby | collected 2014 | reverse complement strand
GACTCCGCCGCCGTAAGCAATATCATCCAAACGGGGGGCACTTTCCTGAAAACTGCGCGAAGTCCTGAATTTCTTAAAAAGGAAGGGCGTGCCAGAGCTTACGACAGCCTGAAGAAGCACCAAGTCGACGGCTTGATTGTTATTGGGGGAGATGGGTCCTTTGCCGGGGCCAGCCTGCTGTCGCGCGAGCAGAACTTTCCCGTGATCGGCATCCCCGGCACCATTGACAATGACCTCTACGGTACCGATTATACAATAGGATTTGATACGGCCCTCAACAACGTAATGACTGCCGTTGACAAGATCCGCGACACGGCCAGTTCTCACAACCGCATCTTCTTTGTGGAGGTGATGGGACGTGAGGCGGGATTCATTGCCCTGCGCAGCGGCATCGCCTGCGGCGCTGAAGCCATTTTAATCCCCGAAGTGGATGGGCAACTGGATAAGCTGATGGATCTGATGGGAAAACGGGTCAGTCAAAAACGCTCAAGCATCATTATGGTGGCCGAAGGCGAAAGGGAAGGAAATATTTTTGATATGGCCAAAATGGTGGAAAAGAAATTTAAGGATCAGGACGTAAGGGTGTCTATCCTTGGCCATATGCAGCGGGGTGGAAGCCCAACGGCTTTCGACAGGGTCACCGCCAGCAGGCTGGGTGTTGCAGCCGTGGATGCACTCCTCAACGATCAGCGCAGCATCATGGTGGGCATTGCCAATAACGAGATCACCCACGTGCCCCTCAATAAAACCATTAAGTTAAATAAATCAATTAACAAGGGTTTGCTTGAAATTGTGGATATCCTTATCTGAATCCGCTCTTGTAATTCATTACTGGTTTTAAAGCAGAAGAATCCTCATCAATCCTGCTTGATTTTCATAAAACGTTCTTTAACGTCCTTTAGGTCGTTGGGGTTGTATTGCGCATCCTCTGCTGCCTGAAGCACCATTCCGGCGTGCCTTCTGACACTTTCTTTCTTTAAGGGTCCACCGGCAAAGGAATCAATGGTGACCAAGGCTTCCATCAGCCGGATCATCACCGAAGGACTGCCCTTTCCATACTGCCTGATCTGGTTGAAGGCCGCATCCATAACCCCCGCAAAGGTCACGGGGTAAACCTTCATCCGCAAATTTCCGTCTTCATCATATCGCCAGGCAGAAGAGAACTTGGCCCGTGAAAGATAGCAAATGCTTGCCTTCAGCTTATCAATACAGGTGATGGCCGTGAAGGGATCATTAACCCCTGGCGAAAGTGCCCTCGAGGCTATTTCCACAAGTTGATGGATGGCAAATTCAGCATCCTGGACAGGGGTTCGTACCCGCCCAAAAACAAAGGTGTCCCTAATGCGTTCCTTCACTCGCCCGGGGCAGGTCTCTTTCGAGAAAACCTCTGCAATGGGTTCATTTTCAACCAGGAAATCTCCCGGACGGTGACCAAGGGAGATGATTAATGAATGATCTTTTGCCAGCGACATAAGGCCGTCATTGTCAATGGCCTGTAAATACCCGCTGCGACTTGAAATGACCTTTTCTGAAAACCCATGTGAAGCCATAAGTCTCCTGAAGAGTTGTTCACTTTTTGAATCGTCAGTGGTTTCCTCCCCCAAATCCTCAGGGAATATCTTTTTGAGGTTTTTCTCAAGGTTACTGTTTACGTCAGAGATCACTTGGTCGGCCTGTATGCTGATCGAGATGTGGTGAATGTAAATGATCAGCAAAAAGATATTGGCTATGGCTAGTATCATAGCCACCATCACCGAAAGGTTTGGCACAAATTCGGTATCCATATCCGTTTTAACAGTCTTCAACACCAGCAGGCAATAGAGGAAAGTAGCCACGTAGGTTCCCAGCACAACCTGGTTGAGGCGATCGTACATAAAGTTTCTCAGCAGCCGTGCCCCAAACTGGTTGGAAGCCAAGGTCAGGGCTACCAGGGTAATTGAAAATACGGTCCCTGCCACACCCAGCATGGCCCCGGCAATGGTTGTCAGCACTTGCCGGGCCGACTCCGCGCCTCCTGAAAGGAAATACGAGAAGAACCCATTAGGCTCAAAACGAAAGGCGATATCAAGCCAGATAAATAAAAAGGCAAGCCCAATGGTGATCAAAATGACCAACAAGGGAAGAAACCAAAAACTGGTCCTTATCATTTCCAGAAAATAATTGAGCTTTGCTTTCATTAGGGTTCGCTTTTTCAGATCTGAAATAAGTTGTATTCAATTTTTTTTACGGCAAAGGACGTTAAAATCAACCTGATGATTTTCAAACTAGTCGTCTGGCCGCCGTTTGGACTGGGTCCCAAACCGGGGAGAAGGGCGGAGCATAGGCCAGGTCAAGATCCACCACTTGCTGTGCCGTCATCCCTGAAGCAATGGCAGTAGCCAAGGTGTCAATACGTTTACCGGCCCCGGCTTTCCCGACGATTTGCCCACCCAGAAGCCAGCCGCTTTCTTTTTCCGCCAGGAGCTTAACAGTGATCTTCCCGCTTTCAGGATAATAAGCTGACCGGGTATAAGTATCCACTTTTGCTGCCCGGAATTTCAATCCCATTTCATTGGCTTCCTTTTCTGAAATCCCTGTCCGGGCTATCTCAAGCTCCCTGAATTTGGTGATGGCCGTTCCCAGCACCCCCGGGAATTCGACATCGCCTCCGCTGAGGTTGATGCCAGCCACTAACCCGTGCTTGTTGGCCACAGTACCCAGTGCAACATACGTTTCTTCCTGTTTCACAAGGTGATAGGAAGTGGCGCAATCGCCGGCAGCCCATACGGCTTCTGCTGAGGTTTGCATCTTCTTATCCACGCGGACAGCCCCATTGGCCCCCAAAGCAATGCCTGCCTTCCCGGCAAGACCTGCGTTGGGCTTGATGCCTAAACCAAGAATTACCAGGTCGGCATCCAGCGTCCTTTTTTCGGTCACAACCCGGGTAAGGCTTCCTTTTTCATTTATTTCAATTTCCTGAAGCTTCTCTTCCAGGTAAAGGGTTACCCCCTCAGCCTGCATATAGTCGGAAAGAACTGTGGCTATATCGGGGTCCAGGGTGCTCATCACCTGGGGTGCCATATCGAGCATCGATACTTCCAGCCCTCTTTCTAAAAAAGCTTCAGCCATTTCAATGCCAATGTATCCCCCGCCAACAATCACTGCTTTCCCTGGTTTTTCCTCCTCAAGGAAACGAAAAATATCCATCCCGCTTTGCAAGCTCGACAAGGCAAAGACCCCTTTGGAACGGATGCCCGGAAGATCAGGCAGCAGGGGTGAGGCCCCGGTGGCAATAAGCAGAGAGTCGGATGATTCTCTGAATACCTCATCCTTTTCAAGGTTTCTGACTTCCACCCATTTTTCTTGTAGGTCAATGGCAATGACCTCATGCCTGATATGCACGGCAATATTCTGTTTCTTTCTGAATACTTCCGGCTTACGGGCAATCAGGTCATCGTATGAGTCCACCATCCCGGCAATATAATAGGGCATTCCACAGGCAGCATAAGGGGTGTGCTCCCCTTTTTCGAACACCACAATTTCCCGCTTTGGCTGTTCACGCCTCACCTTCAAGGCTGCACTCATCCCTGCGGCATCCCCGCCAATGACTACCAGCTTCCCTTTCTTATCCATAATGACCTCCTTAATCTATTATCAGGGGTTTATTTACTGGTATCCTTACCCTGAGCCATTGCCAAGGGTATTTCTCTTTTTTTTTAAAGCAAACACACAAAACCTTTAAAGCCCACTGCGCTCCATCCACACAAGTATCAGCACAATGATCGTAGCTGTTGGGATGACCACCACCCAGTCGTTCACCTTGAAAAGCCCGGGAAAGGTGATGTCACCAAAGTGTCCCTTTTTCAGGATGCCATCCCTGACTTTATGATAAATGGCGGCAAAGAGTCCAGCGCCTATCCAAATCCCCGGCAGGCCACCGACCAGGGCATCAAGATAACCGTTGCCGATGGCTCCCGCAATGGTACCAGGGCAATAGCCCAACACCCCGAAGCCGACACCGAAGATCAGTCCCCCAATCACATTGATACCGAGTGACCCCGACTTAGGCGATAACTTCACCCAGCCTAAGGTTTTCATCAGGTAAATGCCAAGCATCCCGGTAACAATGGCCGAAAGCATGACCTTCAGCACAGTATGGTCGATGAGCAGAAGCTGCCCAACAATCACATCATACTTGGTCACCCCTCCCTTGTGGAGGAGAAAGCCGAACAGGATGCCGAAACCCAGACCCCAGATCAGGGGCGCTTTTTCTCCTGCTTTTGCAAAAGCTGTTTTCTTTTCCATCTGGTTCTCCTATGCTATGACGTGATACAATAACCAGGCAGCAAATATTCCGCCGATAAAAAAGCAGACGGCCGATATCCAGCTTGACACCGCCAATTGCAGGGTCCCGCTGATGCCGTGGCCACTCGTACAACCGCTTCCCCAGCGGGCACCGAAGCCCAGGAAAACACCCCCAAGAAGGGCTGTAGCGAGCCGCAGGAGATGACTTGCCCCAAAAGCTGACTCCCATAGCGAGGGGATCCATTGTCCCTTGAAATCGCCTGAAAGCAGGGCAGAAATGAATGCCCCGATGGCAATACCCAGCACAAGCATCCACTGCCAGTCAACCCTGGGCTTGGTCTTCTGGTAATAAAGCTTATCGTGGACCTTATCGCCACGGAAGAGTTTCTCTATCATCCCGCTGGTGCGGGCAAAGGAAGTGGAACTGGCCAGGGGCTTGCCCGAAATGAGAAAGGTCAGCCAGCTCAGCATCCCAATACCTATACCTACGGCATAGGGTGACCATCGTAATTCATTAAATATTTCCATCCATTTTTGGTTTTAGTCCTGTAAATCCCAATGCCTTTTTACTTCCGTTACTCGGGAAAAGAATCTGGAACCGTGGGGATTTGAGCAAACCTTACATTGCTTGCTGAACCCTGCTGCACTGTAACCAGTCATACCTCCAGCCAGATTGTAAATATTTGAAAAGCCATGTTGCTCCAGAATGCTGGTACCCAGACTCGAACGGTTTCCTGAACTGCACACCAGCACCGTAAGTTTGTTTTTGTCCAGTTCATCAGACCGTTTCCTGAGGTCTGCCACCGGGATGTTGATGGCCCCCTCACTGTGGCTGTCTTCATATTCGGCCGGGGCACGCACATCCACCAGAACAAAGTTCTCGTGTCCTGTCACCATATCGTGCAGGAAGCCGGCCGAAATCTGGCGGATATGCCGTGCAGGAAAACCATTAACTGCCCAGGCTACCATCCCCCCGTCGAGGTATCCCACAATGCTGTCCACACCAACGCGGCGTGCCCATAGATTGGCCTCAAGGGCTTTCTCATAGTCGTCGGCCACCACCAGAAATTTCTTGTCGGTGGGCAACACCCAGCCTGCGAAAGTGGGGAAGTTCCCGTTCAGATCCAAATGCCAGGCTCCTTTAATGTGCTGGCTGCCGAAGGCGTGATAGGTACGTGCGTCAAGCACTTGGAAGCCGCCTTCCTGCGTTCTTTTTTTGAAGTTATCCGCGTTGAGTTCCTCCATGACGGGGAGATCTGCTACCCGTGCAGGGCCCTTGCGGTTAATATCGCTGCAACGGCTGAAATGGTCTGGGGCAGGCGGCATATCCTCTGTCAGCGATTTGATAAATGCTGCTTTGTCTTTTATTTGCAGGGCGGGATTGTACTTACGCTCATAGCCTATGGTGCTGCGCCGTTTGGCGCCCATGGCCCTGCCGCAAAGCGAGCCAGCCCCGTGGGCCGGATAGACCTCGCAATGGTCGGGAAGCTTCATCAGTTTATTGTGCAGGCTGTGGTATAGATTGCCGGCCAATTCCTGAGCCATGTCGGGAAAGAGGTCTGGACGCCCTACATCGCCAACAAACAGCGTATCGCCAACAAAAACGCCTACTGGGTCTTTTCCGCGTGATGTGTCAGTGACCACATAACATACATGCTCGGGGGTATGACCCGGGGTTTCCAGCACGCTTAACACCATATCCTCGATCTCCACAGTGTCGCCTTCCTCCAGGGGCACGTGGTCGAAGGTGCAGTTGGCCGATTTGGGCGCATAAATTTTTGCACCGGTCTTTTTTGCCAGGTCCATATGCCCTGAAATGAAATCGGCGTGCAAGTGGGTCTGGAAAATGTGGGTGATGTCAACGCCCAGGGAACGGGCTTCGCGGATATATACTTCCACGTCACGCTCGGGATCAATGACCGCGCATAATTCGTCCCCTGCCAGCAAATAAGAGCTGTGGGCAATCTTGCCAATGAAAATTTGTTTTAACAACATGGGTTTCCTTTTTTTGGTGAAAAAGATTTTGTTTGTTGAATGATGGGTTTTTCTATAGCATAAACAGGTAAAAATAACTGATCACCACGCCCAGGAATATCAGGGTCATTCCGCTTCCTGCCCTGAGGTAGTCCTTGTTTTTATAGCCTCCTGAGGTCATCAGTAAGGCGTTCACCTGGTGGGTGGGCAACACGAAGGAATTGGCAGCGCAAATGGCCGCCATCAAGGTGAGGGGACGGGGATCGAGGCCTTCCATGGTGGCCATGCTGATCACCAGGGGGGCTAATACCACAATGGCCCCCACATTCGTCATGAAAAGGGAGAAAAGCGTGGAAAGCACTGCCACGGTAAGCAGGAAAAACAAAGGATGTAAGCCACTGACCAGATGCATGATTTGCATGGCCAGGTATTCGGCAGTGCCCGTCTTTTGCATCGCCAGCCCCAGGGGGATCAGTCCTGCCAATAAGAATACCACTTTCCATTCAATGGCCCTATATGCCTGCTCCATGCTTAATACCCTCGTCAGTACCATGGCCAGGGCACCAGTTAAAAATGCCATAGATAGTGAAAAGCCCTTCAGGGCAAGGAGAATGGCGAAAACAAAACATCCCAGGGCAAGCCGGGATTTCGAATGTTCTTTTTCCTCCGTATGGAATGGCGTAATCACAACAAAGTCAAGCCCTGCTTTCAGTTCAGCGATCTTTTCCCACAAGCCAAAAACGATCAATGCGTCTCCCGGCCTGATCTCCTGGTCGGAGAATTCACCCCTGATCTCTTCCCCTTTGCTGAATAACATCACGGGTTCCACAGCAAAACGCTTACGCAGGGAGAATTCGCGGATGCTCTTTCCAACAATGGCCGAACGCGGCGGCACGATGACCTCAGCAAAACCCGACTCACGCGGGTCGTGTAAAGAAGCAAACTGCTCTGCATCATCCAGAAGCACCAGATGCTTGTCGGCGGCAAAGGCTTTCACTTGTTTTTCCTGGCCCAACAACGCCAGTTCCTGTCCTGCCTCAAAACGCGTTTCCCGTCAGGGGGCATACTCCACCTCCTGTGCGCGCGAAAGACCAAGGATATTGATCCCGTATTGTTCCCAAAGGCCAATCCGGTCAGGTGTTTCTCCGGCCAAAGGGCAACCCTCCGGCACCGCGTAATGCCAGATGTGATGGGGCAACTGAAGCGTCTCAATGAGTTTTTCCTGTTCCGTCTTTTTTTCTTCTCCTGCCGGCGAATAGGGCAATACCTTACTCCCAAACAGAAAGAAAAAAACGATACCGGAAATTAACAACAGCAATCCGACAGGGGTTACACTGAGCAGGCCATATGATTCAAGTCCTCCATTTCTCAGCAAGTCGTTGATAAGGATCAGGGGTCCGCTGCCCACCATACTCAAAGTTCCCCCAAGGATGGCGGCAAAACCTATGGGCATGATCAAAACAGATGCAGGGATCTTTGACCGGCGTGAAATGCCTAAAATACCGGGCAGAAAAAGTGCAGCAGCGCCAATATTCTGTATGAAGCCCGATAGCCCGCCCACAGAAAGCGACATCAGGCCAATGATCTTTTTCCTGCTGTTGCCTGCCTTGTTCAGGACTAAGCGTGAGAAGCGGTCCATGATGCCGCTGCGCGCAATCCCGTGACCCATGATCATAACGGCCATCATGGCGGCCACCGCGTTGCTCGAAAACCCCGAAAGCATCTCGGCGGGCTCCAATATCCCGGTCCATCCCAAAGAAAGCATGCTTAACACGGCAGCCACATCGATGCGGACCAGCTCGAAAACCAGGAGAATAACTGTGATGCACAAAATAACCAGCACAGTCAGTATTTCAGCATTCATCGCTTATCCTCCCTCTGTTACCCGCTACGGTTCATTTTACTTAACCAGCAATCAAATATATGAAAAATTGTTACGAATCAACAAAAAGATTATTGGATACCGGGTATGGCAACAAAATGTAATTTTATTCCAAATACTTTTGACTCAGTTCTTTGAATACCGTCATGTGTTCCAGCACCTGCCCTTCCTCATCTACGATTACATCGCCCCAGCGAAGGGGCTCCCAGATGGCCGAGCCCTTGCCCATATCGTTGGGCAGGTTGAATACGATGTCGTGCACCTGTTGCTTGAAGTCAGAGTATTCCACCACATTCAGGGGCTTGTTGTAGCGCTCCAGCAAGTTGTTGAGGTTGAAGCCCAGATCTTCGAGCGTGCCGTGCCAACGGGGATAATAGGAGAGGCCTATGATGTCGAAACGCACGCCCCGTGCAATCATATTGTCGAACCAGAAGATGGCTTCCTTGTTTTGCCCACCCAGGGCCACGTGCATCATGACTGGGACTTCTGCATCCACGGCTTCCACCCCTTCTGTTCCCGCTCTCAGCAAAGCTGCCAGTTGATCGGGATTGCTGATGTGTCCCTCGGGCCATATCATCCCGTGGTTGATCTCATTGCCCACCTGCACCATATCGGGCGGGGTGCCCTGATCGTGCAGCGCCTGCATCACCCTTGAAGTATAAGCCCTGACTGTATCCTGCAGGGCATCAAAATCAAGTCCCTCCCAGGCCTTTGGCTTAAACTGCTTCTGGGGGTCTGCCCAATAGTCGCTGTAATGATAGTCGAGCAGCAACTCCATTCCTGCTTCCTTCACGTGCTTTGCCATCTCAAGCGTTTCCGTAAAGCCGCAGTAGCCCTTGCCCGGCGAATATCCCTCTTCGTTTTCAGGATTCACAAAGATCCGGAGGCGAATGGTATTAAACCCCAGATCCTTCAGCAGGTCAATGCCATTCTTTTCCACCCCCTGATCGTAAAACTTGCGGCCTTCGGCCTCCATCTCGGGCAACCACGAAATGTCGGCCCCGATCATACGCCCAATGGGTTTGGTGGTGGCAGGAAGCTGGTCGGGAGTGGGTTTCATCTGGACGATGTCAGCGGGGATGATGTGGATCTCGTGCCCCCCGGGCCAAAGGCCTTCCATACGGGCTTCCACCTGTACCTTGCCCGGAGTGGTGCCTGCAACCAGTATTCGCTCGCAAATGCCCTTGGTGAGCACGCACTCTGCATAGCGCTCACCCTTTTTATCCGTGAGCAGGTCTATGAGGCTGCCATCCTTTAGCCTGAGGCTTGCATCCCCCTCCACGTAAAGGCGAACCAAGCCTTCTGCTGTCGTGATCTCGCGGTTGATGCTGTCGAGCAGGGCGATGCGAAGCCGGGCTTCATCCCGATCGTCGGCAAGCAGCGTCGTGCTGTAAGCCGTCATCATCACCGATACCGGACGCCCCTTTTCTACGCGGCTTCCATCATAGTAGGATTCGGTTCGCTTCTGAGGCTCGCTGCAGGCAGCCACAACAAAAACAAACAACAGAGGAATCAAATGGCTCAGCTTCATTGGAATTAAGTTTTGGTTTGGATTGATAGAACGTATTAAATGAAAACGCTGCTTCACATATAGGAAGGCTGCTGCAGATGCTTTAGCTAAGCCTTTCAACAGGAAAACACCTTTTACAAAAATAAGAAAAAACAGCAATGACCAGCGGTAGTTTCCCTGTTTATCAATAAGAAGAAGCAGGCAATTTGAGAAACCAAAAAGAAGGAGGGAAGCTCAAGGGGAGGGCTTATCTTCCTTTTAAGGAAAGGATGATTTCAGGGCCCGCATAATCAAGGGTTTGTTCAAGCATCAGGCTTACCTTTTCATTCCACTCCGCTTGTTTTTCCTTATTTTGCGAGTGCCGGGTTTCACGGTCATAACGGTCCTGGATATCGTTGTGCTCGTTTAAAACCTTGCGATAGACATCCCTGACGCGCGGTTCGAAGTTTTGGTGATTGAGGCCTTTGATTTCTGCCAATGCCTTCCTTAGCTTGCGGGCATAGACTTCGGCAATGTCGAAATGGAGCTGCTCGTGATTCAGCAAATAAGCGCTGTGGGTGTTGGCAGTCCACGAACGGTTTTTCTCAAACAAGCAGATCACCGTGAAATTCACCTCCTGGTTTTCCATCCTTGACCTTAAATCAATGATCACCTGCGTGACCGATTCAACGCCCTCAGGACGCAGCGGATCGACCGATCCCTGAAAGTCCTCCCAGCTCAGCCTGTATTCCGGATCCCAGGAAATCACATCCTCCGAAGGATTGCCAAAGGCCATCAAAATAACCAACGATATCAAGGCAAAGAGTTTTTTCATGGGTTTGTCCTTCACGTTCTGTAAGGATAAAACAAGAAACAATGGAATTTTATTATACCGGGTCGGATTTTATTCTCTTTTGAAAATGCGCTTTTCCCAATGAAAAGGTGAAAAACATAAATCGTTATTGCTCAATGATTTTACTATAACAGGATAATAGTTTAGACGGTGTTTACTCGGTTTAAACCGAATATACACCGTCTAAACTTTGAGCTAAACCCTATGGGTATCCTATTCGGTAAAGGTAGAGGTCCCGGGTTCTGATCCCTCCTTTTTTAAGGTGTTTCAGCAGGAGAAAGTCGTCTTTTTGTGCTTTTTAAGCTAAAAAAAAGATCATTGAAAAAACCTTAAAAAACTCTTATTCAATTTGTTACGAATGCAAAATAAATTCTGGCACGGGTTTTGTTCTATAAAGGCCGAAGCAATTAAGCTTCCATTAAATACAAAGTCATGAAAAAGTTCATCTTCACCTCGATCTTCGCCTTCCTGCTTGCAGGAATGAGCACCCTCAGGGCAAGCGAATGGCCGGAGGAATATCTCGGCCTGCCCGGGGACAACTTGAACCTCTACGCCGTGATGGACCTCTTCCAGAATTCGGAGACGCTCGAAGGTTTTGAGCGGAGCCTGAATGATCCTGAGCAAATGATCAACAACCTGGACCTGAACGGTGACAATTACGTAGACTACATCATGGTAACCGACTATGTTGACGGAGCCGATCACACAATCGTGATGAGCGTTGCCCTCAATGCCAGCGAAAACCAGGATGTGGCAGTCTTCACCGTTGAGAAGCTGCGCAGCGGCGGTGTCCGCATCCAGCTGATCGGAGATGAAGCTCTGTACGGAAAAAACTATATCGTTGAGCCTATCTACGGCGAAACCCCCAACCCCGGATACACCGGCACTGCCAACGCCCACAACGTGCAAGTAGTTCATACCACCTATTACGAAGTGGCTTCCTGGCCTGTAGTGACTTACATCTACACTCCCGGATACTCCGTATGGCGTTCAGCCTGGTACTGGGGATACTACCCCGTATACTGGGATCCCTGGACCCCATTCTACTGGCACTACTACTACGGCTACCACTACAACTGGTACGCACACTATTATGCTTACTACCGTCCCTGGAGTTACTACCGTTACGCTCGTTACCACGACTTTTACTGGCGTCACCACCGCCACTACTCACCCACGATCGTGGTCTGGGTCAACAACGGAAACTACCGTGACACCTACAGCCGCCCCGAAGCCATCAACGAAGGCCTGGCTGAATACAACAGGGTAGAAGCAGTGCGCCACTCACGCGGAACCACCATTCCTTCAGGCAGTAGCCGCGGCACCACAACGGGCAACCGTGTAAGCCGCGAAGGCACAACGGCCTCACCAGCTACCTCTGCAGCAAGGAACACCGGCGAAAGTGTGAGCCGTCCTGCAGCACCTGCCGGCAATACTGTTAAGCGTCCTGCTGCCAACAGCAACAGGGAAAACACCAGCACCCCTGCCAGTGGTTCCAGCAAGCCTGCAGTAAGACCTGCCAGCCCCAGCCGTCCTGCGCCTGCCGCTACGCCCTCTAAAAACAACAGCAGCTCGTCAAGGGTACAGAGCTCAAGCCCTTCTGGCGGAAGCAGCGCCTCAGGCAACAGGCCTTCAGGCAGCATCTTCTCAGGAAGCCGCGGAAGCAGCAGCACCGGCACAATTACTTCGAGCCGCCCTGCTTCTTCGCAGGCAGGATCCTCTTCAAGAAATACCTCCTCTTCCACTGGTTCGCGCAGCAATGCAAGCACCGGAAGAAGGTAAACCATAACCCGGTTTCAATAACCAAATTCCCGGGCAGCGTTTCAGGTTTTCGAAACGCTGCTCCTTTTTTTGTTCTTCCCGCCAGCTTCCATTTTCCGGGGGATTGAAGAGACGAAACATATGGACTGAATCCTTTACTTTCTTGTTTTCAGGTGTTTGGTGTTTTTTCTTGTTTTTTGGCATAACTTTTGCAATCTAATAGGCAAAGAACCTAATCTTCAAAACCCTCAAGCTATGAAAAAATATTTCATCACCTCGATCTTCGCATTCTTCCTGCTTGCGGGAAGTGCGTTCGCGGCGCAGACCTACCCTGAAGGGTATCTCGGGTTGCCTGGTGACAACCTGAACCTCTATGCCGTGATGAATGTCTTCCAGGAGTCTGAAACCCTGGAAGCCTTTGAAAGAAAACTCAATGACCCTGAAGAAGTGGTCAACAACCTCGACCTGAACAACGATGGTTACGTGGATTACATAATGGTTAACGACTACCAGTATGAGAACGGCGATGTGCACAACATCGTAATGAGTGTTGCACTCAACCAGAATGAGAACCAGGACGTGGCTGTTATTGTGGTTGAGAAAAAACGCGACGGTTCCGTCATGATACAGCTGATTGGCGACGAAGCTCTTTACGGCAAAAACTACATCATCGAGCCCCAGTATGCCGAGACACCCAACCCCGGATACCGTGGCAATGTAGTCAGGACTCAGGCCAACGTTGTCCACACCACCTATTATGAAGTAGCCAGCTGGCCTGTGATTGTTTACCTCACACGTCCGGTTTACCGCCCCTGGCGCTCGGTATGGTACTGGGGTTACTACCCCCACTACTGGAGCCCCTGGCGTGCGCACTACTGGCACTACTACTACGGCTACCACTACCCCAGCCACTCATACTATTACGCCCACTACCGCCCCTGGAGGCACTACAGGGCAAACCACTACCATCGCTACTATTACCCCACAGTGCGCAGACATTCGCCCCTGGTGGTTGTAAACATCAATCGCGGAGTGTACAAGGAGACCTACAGCCGTCCTGAGACCCGTCGTGAAGGGGAAGCCCTCTACGCACACAGAAGTTCTACTTCGGGCAGGGTTCCGGGAGGAAACCGCTCGGCAGGAACGATAAACAACAGGTCAAATGCAGCCCAAACCCCTGAGGCCGCCGTTACGGCCCCCCGTCAGGGCAGTGAAAGAAGAGAAGCCACTCCCGCTGTGAACACACGCAGCAACGAACGCACCCAGTCTCGCGAAGCCACCCAACCCGCTTCTAATGTCAACGAGCGTCGCAGCAGCGAAGGCGGTGCCGTAAGGACTCAGACTCCTGCCAACAGCCGCCGTGAGACCACTACAACCCCTGCGCGTAAAACAGCGCCTGCTCAGACAGAACAAAGGAGTGCGCCTGCACGTACGGCTCCTGCCGCACCCGCTCAGCGCCCCCAAACCCCTGCAAAAACAAACACCAGGCCTGCTACCAATCAACGTGAGGACGCCACCAGGACAGCCCCCGCCGCTACCGGCAGCCGGCAACAAACTCCTGACCGTAAGGTTACACGCCCTGCTGCAAGCCAGCGCAGCGCTCCTGCCAATGTGTCGACTCGCAACGCTTCGCGCGCTCCCAGGGTACAGCAAGCTGAACCCGCCCGCTCAAGCAGCTCAAGGGTAAGCACCCCCAGCCGCAATGAAAGAAGCAACCGCTCAAGTGGAACCGTCCGTAGCAACAGTGGAAGCAGCAATCGCTCAAGCGGCACCGTCCGCAGCAGTAGCAGCCGCAGCACCCGCTCAAGTGGAACCACACGCAGTAGTGGAAGCAGCACAAAAAGTAATGAAAGATCGAGGAGATGATGAAGATATAATGCCCCCTGTTTTGTTCAATTTCCTTTCGCAGCGTTACTCTTTAAGTAGCGCTGCGTTTTTTTTGTATTCCGGCTTGAATTCCAGGTTTATCTTAATCGGGATTTCTTATGTTTGATGGAAGGCTGTGCCGTTTAAACTTGCTGGCTAAGTGATGTTTTTTACTGAAAACCTAAGGCCCGGTTGCAAGTATGGAATGCCTCCCGGTTGTTTGGGTTTCAAACAGAAATAGTGTAGCATATCCAAGGAAAAAACAAAAATATCAGGAGTTGGATTTTTTATCCTGGTTCTCCCACACCCTGAATTCCACAATCTGCCCGATCAGCTCATAGGGGATGGGCTGGTCGAGGGGAAATTGAACGGAGCCTTTTCCCCGCTTGTATTTCCTGAGCTCCTTATCAAACTCCTGGTGCCCGCTGGGGGTGGCATAGAAGCCGATGTGGCCCTTAAAGGCGGCAAAATATACGAGGGGTCGCCCGTGGGTCTTATAGGCCGGCATATCGTAGCTGAAGCCCTCGACGGCATCCGGCGCTTTTTCACGGATGATGGCCCTGATCTTTTGCAGGATATCCCGGGTTTCCTCAGGAAAAAAGGAGATGTATTCATCGACTGTTTCAAATTTTTTTCGCATGGGTAAGACTTTTTGGATTTTGGGTCCCTGGATTGAGGAGAATATTAAGGATATCAAAGTTCCCCTTTCTCTTCCTCAAGAGTTTCTATCAGAAAATACATGTTGGATGAAGGGTTTTCATACAATTCCAGGTTCTTTGCCCGCTTACAGGCTTTTTGGCAGTTTTCCAGCAATTTCGCCTCCAAAGCGCCTTCTATCGTGCCTTTTTTATATTCTTTCCTGAGCCGGTTGCTGATTTCCCTTGTGCATTCTCTGCTCAAAATATTTGAAGTTTGGTTCTTGTAATGAAGCAGGAACCATAATTCAATGGCAGGATTAGAAGCAATTAAGGTCACATTCCTGATTCTTTTCAATTTTTCAAGGATCTCTGGAACATCGGCATCATAAACAAGAAAATCCTTGTCCTTTTCATGAACAGGTCTTTCTTTTTTGATTCGTTTAATTAAATGCTCGTTGATTTTGTTTCCAAGAACTTTTGGAACAATTTCAATGGGCACGCGATATTTTGATCGCAAAAGGGCAATATACGCCTCCTCGGTTTTGCCCTCGCAAAATACCCAGAAGGTTGGATTAATCTTTTTTCCTTTTGGTGCAGCCCTTTTACGACCCATGTATCAGTTTCTTAAGTTTTTCTGCCGTGTCATTCACAATGGGCACTGCATCAAATCGTCCCTGCATATAGGCCTTTTCCAGGTCCATGGTGTCGCGAAAATCGCTGTAGTCATAAACGGAATACAGATCGGTGGAACCATCAGCACGCTTGTTGGTGAAGAAAACCTGGTCTTTCCTGAGCTTTTTCAGGTCCAGAAAGTGGGTATTATGGGTAGTAAAAATGAGTTGAGCCTGCTTACCGGTCCGGAAAAGATTAAGGATATAATCAACAATCTTAGGGTGAAGGCTGGCTTCCATTTCATCGAGCAAGAGCACTTTGTTGTTTTTCAAAACATCAAGCATAGTCAGCATGATAAAGAAAAACTTGATGGTTCCCTGCGATTCCTCCGTAAGGAAATCAAAGGCTGCTTGTGGATTTGCCTTATGGTAGGTTCTGATCTGAAAATGGTTCTCTACCACATCTTCCACGCGCAGGGTCATGGTGTCAAGGTTGGCATTGATGTTCTTAACCGGTCGTTTCAGGGCTTTGATCTTCACATCCACGATATCGCTGTCAGCAATTTTTAATGCTTCTATCAATAGTTTTTTATTGTCGTTGATCAATGATTCAATGTTCGCCCCTGCATATCCAATGTGCTGGAGAATAAACATTTGATGGAAGTAATAAAATATTTCTTTGGCCAATTCACGATCCATTTGGCTGGCCCTTGAGATAAAAAGGGTTTTCTCGGAAGTGTTTTCTGCCACATCCATGGGTCGTTTTATCTGCTCGCCAAAGGTGTATTTATCCTTTTTTGATTTCCCCAGCCGTTCGTCGCGGGTAAACACCCGGGTGATCCTGCCCCTGGGGTAGTAATGCAGGCTTTCGGTGATGATCTGCTGGCGGTTAAGTGAAAAAGCATATTCATACTCAATGCCCTGGTGCACAAACCTTATAAAGTACGAGCTGGGCTTATTTTCATAACCATCAAACCTGAAAGGCCTGAAATTAAACACCGTATCCAGATTGTGCAAATGCGAGCGGAAAACCATGGCATGGCAAAACCGGATGGCTTTGATAATATTGCTTTTACCCGAAGCATTGGCCCCATATATGGCAATGGTTTTCAGCACCTCCAACTTATCAAAGGAGAAAATATTATCTGAAAGTTCCCTTGCATTCGCCGATTTAAGGTTCGCCGCCCTGAAATCGAG
>LSQX01133052.1_pt2 | contig 16555 bp, 14 predicted proteins | sample 654561 | NCBI WGS metagenome assembly LSQX01 (sample SAMN04489861, study PRJNA283612) | anaerobic digester metagenome | isolation source: 4 biogas reactors fed with cattle manure at either 37C or 55C with and... | place: Denmark: Kongens Lyngby | collected 2014 | reverse complement strand
ACATTTATGATGTACTTATAGAACAAAAATCGGGTTTTATTCATGGAGTTATATCTTCATTGGAAAGGATGCTTGATAACGCAGAAAAAAACTTATGAAAATGTTTTGCTTTTTAATCAGATGGTTTTCGAAGGTATATTGCAAAAGACCAGCCGCTTCAAGCATTCATGCCTGATTGTGACTGGTCTTTTTTGCCCCGCTTGAAGCTGTTCATTTAAGTTTTTCTTCAATCCCTAAGAGAACGCTTCTTTGCGGGAGCCTTTTTAGATCATACGGAGAGGTAAGCTACTTTTCCCCGAGCTGAACTATACAGCTCTTGCAAATGAAGCGTACTTTCCGTTATGCACATCTATATCTCAAGTAATCTCAAGTATATAGAGTGTGAACAGTAACACTGTCAGTAGATCCGTTTCCAGAGATTTCAGCTAACTGTGGAATAATTGGTGAAAGTACGGTAGAATAAGGAGTATAAAAAGTATTGTACTAAAGGAGGTATTATCCATGAAACTCAGAGAAAATGCCGTTTATGCCATGGTTGTCCCAACGAGTATGGGGGTAAGGCTTACGCCAGTAAATTCGCAACCGGTTTACACAAGTGAAAATTTTATGATGCATGTAACCAGCGCAGAAACCAATGTAGCCAGTATTTCTTCGTTTTTGGGCTTGCGAGTAAAAGTGCTTACGACTTTTGTAAAGGATAGTCCTATTGCCCGGTTGATCAAGGATAACCTGGCTGGCCGTCATATGGAATATGAAGGCAAAGAGGTTCCCCAGGGGGGCCCGTGGGGTTACAGGCACCAAATCAATATCGCAGATGCGGGTTCTGGAGTCAGAGGACCGCGCGTATTCAACGATCGTGCCGGAGAAGTAGGGCGCACGCTGAATGTCAAAGATTTTGATCTGGAAAAACTGTTTGTAAAAGATGGTGTTCAAATTCTACATCTGTCTGGCCTGATCGCAGCACTATCGCCGGAAACCGGCACATTCTGCCTAGAGCTGGCCAGGGCTGCAAAGAAACACGGCACAAGGATTGCTTTTGATTTAAACTATCGCGCAACCTTCTGGAAGGATCGTGAAAAAGAGCTTCGCGATATCTTTACCGAAATTGCGAGTGTTACCGACATTCTTCTTGGAAATGAAGAAGATTTTCAGTTAAGCCTTGGCATAGAAGGCCCGGAAGCTGGCGGAAAGGATATCGGCTCGAAAATTGATAGTTTTAAAGGCATGATTGGAAGAGTAAAGGCCGCATTCCCAAATGCATCTGTATTTGCAACAACCCTTCGTGAAGTGATAAGCACCAACAGCCACTGGTGGGGGGCCATCCTGCATGAAGGTGACAATTGGCATATTGCACAGCCCCGTGAAATTCCGATCCTGGATCGTATCGGTGGCGGTGATGGGTTTGTTGGTGGAGTGCTCTATTCCATTCTCAGAGGCTGGGAGCCTGAAAAGTGGGTACAATTCGGTTGGGCAACGGGTGCAATGGCAACAACCTTCCTCACAGACTATGTGCAACCTCTTGATGAAGATCAGGTCTGGAGCGTCTGGAAAGGGAACGCCAGGGTTCAGCGTTAAGAGCATTGCGATGAAATAATATGAAACAATTCGATTTTTGTTCGCAGGAGGAAAAAATTATGAACAAAGCGGATATCGGCCTTATCGGCTTGGCAGTTATGGGTGAAAATCTGGTCATGAACATGGAGAGCAAGGGCTTTACCGTTGCAGTGTTTAATCGTACTACCCAAAAAGTAAGCGCTTTCATAGAGGGACGGGCAAAAGGAAAGAACATTATTGGCACGTATTCTCTGCAGGAATTGGTAGATTCCTTGAAAAAACCACGCAAAGTCATGCTCATGGTTAAAGCGGGGAAACCTGTGGATGATTTTATCGATATGGTGCTTCCTTACCTTGATAAAGGAGATATCATCATCGATGGCGGTAATTCTCACTTTCCCGATACCATTCGCCGAACAAAGTATGTTGAAGAAAAAGGAATGCTTTACATTGGAACCGGTGTATCTGGTGGAGAAGAGGGTGCTCTGAAAGGGCCCAGCATGATGCCTGGCGGTTCACCCCAAGCGTGGCCGCATGTAAAAGAAATCTTTCAGGCGATTGCTGCGAAGGTTGAAGACGGTTCTCCCTGCTGCGACTGGGTAGGAGAAGATGGTGCGGGGCATTTTGTAAAGATGGTGCATAATGGTATCGAATATGGCGATATGCAGTTGATCTGTGAGGCCTATCATCTTATGAAGGATTTACTGGGCATGTCGGCTGATGAAATGCACGAAGTGTTCAAGGACTGGAATGAAGGGGAACTCAACAGTTATTTGATCGAGATCACACGAGATATACTTGCATTCAAGGATGAAGACGGAAAACCCATCGTAGACAAAATTCTGGACACTGCAGGCCAAAAAGGTACTGGTAAATGGACGGGGATTGCTGCGTTGGATGAGGGTGTTCCACTGACGTTAATTGGCGAAGCCGTGTTCTCACGTTGTCTGTCTGCCATGAAGAATGAACGTGTGGAAGCTTCAAAGGTTCTAGAAGGGCCATCTCCGATGTTCGAAGGGGATAGGAAGGCTATGGTTGAGGATATCCGGAAAGCCTTATATGCATCCAAAATCGTATCCTATGCCCAAGGCTACACACTGTTACAGGCAGCTGCAAAAACTTACGGATGGGATTTGAATTACGGTGGAATTGCCCTGATGTGGCGTGGCGGATGTATTATCCGATCAACCTTCCTGGGTAAAATAAAGGAAGCTTTTGACAACAACCCAGGCTTAACCAACCTGTTGCTGGATCCATTCTTTAGGCAGAAGGTTGTGAATGCGCAGGAAAGTTGGAGGAGGGTTACTGCTACCGCACTGCTCCATGGAATCCCGGTTCCCGCATTCACAACGGCGTTGTGCTATTTTGACGGATTCAGAAGCGAAAGGCTGCCTGCCAATCTGTTACAGGCACAACGTGATTATTTTGGTGCTCATACCTATGAACGGATTGACAGACCCAGAGGAGAGTTCTTCCATACAAATTGGACCGGAACGGGTGGAAGTACCTCTGCATCCACATATACTGTATGATGATAACCGAGAAGGTTTCCTGAAGGAGCCCTTGACGGCTCTTTCAGGAAATCATGCTGCTATCCAGGAGGAGAGTTAGATGGAAGATATTATTAGAGTGTCAGAAAGTGTGAACGGGGTTTCAGATGAAGAATTAAGCGTGTTCCTGGATAATTTACTGGATGGTGCCAGAAAAACCCTGAAGAAGGTTTTGCTGCTTCCGCCGGATTATACACGGATGCATTCAGGGGCAGGAAAAATAACCGCAATGTTGTATTCAAAGCTGAAGGATTCGGTGAAAGTGGATATCATGCCGGCTTTGGGTACCCACGAACCTATGACAAGAGAGGAAGTCGATGCCTTTTTTGAGGGAATTGTTCCTTTCGAAAACGTTCTCCCCCATCGCTGGAGGGAAGATGTCGTTCACCTGGGGGATGTCCCCGCCGAATATGTCAGTGAAGTTTCCGAAGGGTTGATTGATGAACCTGTTCCAATTGAAATAAATAAACGTCTGTTGGATCCTTCATATGATCTGATCCTGTCGATAGGACAGGTTGTACCCCATGAGGTTGTGGGAATGGCCAACTATACCAAAAATATTCTGGTCGGTTGCGGCGGCAAGGACACCATAAATAAAAGCCATATGCTGGGTGCTGTTTTCGGAATGGAACGGTTAATGGGCAAAGACCATTCCCCGGTTCGTAAGGTGTTGGATTATGCACAGGAGCATTTTCTGAACAAGCTGCCACTGGTCTATATTCTTACTGTAACGACGGCTTCCAATGATCGGGTAAAAATAGAAGGTATTTATGCCGGTAAAACCCGTAATATCTTCGAAGAGGCTGTGTCCTTAAGCCGCAAGAAAAATTTGAACTGGATGGATAAGCCCATTCAAAAAGCCGTGGTCTATTTGGACCCCCGGGAATTTAAGAGTACATGGCTTGGCAACAAGGCCATTTACCGAACACGCATGGCAATGGCCGATGGGGGTGAATTAATCATCCTCGCTCCAGGCATAAGAAAATTCGGAGAAGATGAGACCATTGACAAGCTGATCCGAAAATATGGCTATAAGGGTCGTGAGTACATCCTAAAACAGTTTCGGGAGAATGCTGATTTGCGGGAGAACCCTTCGGCGGCAGCTCACTTAATTCATGGCTCCAGTGACGGTAGATTCCAAATCACGTATGCGGTGACCCACCTGACGAGAGAAGAGGTGGAAGGAGTAGGTTTTAATTATATGCCCTACCGACAGGTTGCGGAAAAATATATGCCGGACGGTATCCAGGATGGATATTATGAAGGCAGGGATGAGACCTGGTTTTATATTTCAAACCCAGCGCTTGGGCTTTGGACCGTTTCATGACATTCAGCGCAAAAAACCACCGTCAGTTTTCCAAAGTTCCGTGACCCCTACTGAGGTTTCACGGGAACTTACATACCCTAACAGCTCATTAAAAATAGGACATAGAAGTTGGATTTCACATGAAAATGGTGAAAAACCCGGTATAGAGAGCCTGTATAGTTTATGGGCTCTATTTTTTTTGTCATATCCTTACACCCTTCGAATTCTTTCGTATCCTTCTATACAGATTGTCTGTTAATAAAGGAAAACGTCAAAATATCAGGGGGAAATTACCATGGTTTATATTTCCTTGTTAAATTGACATATATCTAGGAAACTCGTATAATTTATCAGGTATGGTTCAACCCGTTCTGTATGAACTTGTATTTCGAACAAGGAACTTACTTCGTGTTTTCGCCATCGGGCCAAGATACACTCCAGTAAACCTGCAAGGCTTAGTAGTAGCTGCACAGGTCGACTCAGGAAACCGATGAAGAAGTGTTCTAAAAGGCGAAAACCAAGATATTTTAATAGCAGAATCAATGAAGAGATGGCACAGGTATAAACGATATAAAACGGAAGTGCCATTGATTTTATTTGTTTCGAATCGTATTTATCAGTTTATTATAAGGGGTGGTAGTATGGGTGCTTATGCAATAAAACGGATCGCATCTGCTGCGGTAACTCTATTTGTGGTTGCGACATTAACATTTTTCCTGATGTTCCTTGTTCCCGGTGGACCTTTTCTTTCAGAAAAAGCAACAACCCCACAAACTCTGAAGGCATTGGAGCAAAAATACGGCCTGGATCAGCCTGTGGGGGTTCAATATGTGAACTACATGAAGCGTATTGTTATGGGTGATCTGGGTACTTCATTAAAAATGCGGGGGCAGGAAGTCAATGACATTATAGGGCAAAGGTTTCCGGTTTCTGCAAGGTTAGGTGCAATCGCTGTATTGATTGCGATCGCTGTGGGCATTCCTTTGGGGTCGGTAGCCGCGTTGAACCGTGGAAAGTGGCTTGACAATATCATCATGTTTATCGCCACAACAGGAATCGCTGTGCCTAGTTTTGTTGTTGCAACCACATTGATGTTTACATTTGGGGTGAAGCTGCATATTTTACCCACATACGGCCTTAGCTCGCCGATGCATTATGTTCTGCCGGTTATGGCGTTGGCGTTTTATCCAACAGCATATATTTCCAGGCTGATGCGCTCGAGCATGCTGGATGTATTGGGACAGGATTATATGCGTACGGCCAGGGCAAAGGGTATTTCACAGTTTAAATCGCTGTTCAAGCATGCGCTGCGCAATGCGGTGCTTCCGGTAATCACCTACATGGGTCCGATGCTTGCATATATCCTGACAGGAAGTTTTGTGGTTGAGAAAATATTTACAATACCGGGCCTGGGAAGCCAATTTATCAGTTCGATCACAGACCGTGACTACCCGTTGATTATGGGTACGACAATATTTTTGGCTTTCCTGCTTATCACGATGAATGTGATTGTTGATATCGCATACAAAATCATCGATCCACGGATAAAACTAAAATAGAAAGGGGGAACGGAAAATGGAGAAAAAGAACAATTTCAGTTTTCAACTGGATGTTACAGATTTTCTACCTGCGGATGAAAGCGAGAAGCAAAGCATGGTTATCATGCGGGAGAGTACAAGCTTCTGGAAAGATGGTTACCGCAGATTGAAAAGAAATAAGCTGGCAATGATATCGTTTGTTGTGATCGTTATCGTCTTGATCATGGCCTTCATCGTCCCATCGTTCTACCCTTATTCCTATGAGCAGCAGATCAGGGGAAGTGAAAACCTGGGCGTGATGGAATACTCCAAAGAGGAAATCGCACGGATGGAAGCTGGGGAAAAAGTATTTCCCCATCTGCTGGGAACCGATAGCCTTGGGCGTGACATCACGATAAGGCTTTTGATGGGTAGCCGGATATCTCTTTTGGTAGGAATTGTTGCAAGCGTGATTATTCTGGTTATCGGTTCGATTTATGGGTCCATAGCGGGTTATTTCGGTGGAAAGGTAGACATGATCATGATGCGGGCCGTAGACATCATTTATACGGTTCCCGACATTCTTATAATCATCCTGCTGTCGGTGACACTGAAGTATCCATTAAGGGATTTGGCTGAGAAGGTTCCGGGGTTTCAGTGGATTGAAACCGTTGGTGTGGGGCTTATCAGTATTTTTATCGTATTTTCGTTATTATACTGGGTGGGCATGTCCCGTATTGTTCGCAGCCAAATACTCACCCTGAAAGAACAGGAATATGTCGTTGCCGCCAAAGCGCTGGGTGCTTCCAGCTCCAGAATTATAAGAAAACATTTACTGACCAACAGTATTGGAATATTGATTGTAACTACCACATTGCAGATACCGGCATCAATATTCACCGAAAGCTTTTTAAGTTTTTTGGGTCTTGGTGTATCTGCTCCGATGCCCAGTCTCGGTTCAATGGCTTCACAGGCAATAGGAGGAATCAATTCCTATCCGCTGCGTCTTTTGGCACCAGCTGCGATGATAAGCCTGATCATTCTGTCTTTCAACCTTTTGGGGGATGGACTGCGAGATGCATTTGACCCGAAGCTGAAGAATTAAGGAGGAAAAATGATGAGTAAAATATTACTGGATATTCAAGACCTGCGGCTCTCATTCTTTACTCCGGCCGGCGAAGTAAAGGCCTTGAATGATGTTTCAATAAGGATGAATGAAGGAGATGTACTGGGGATCGTAGGAGAAAGCGGAAGCGGGAAGTCGGTTACGGCATATTCTATCATGGGATTGACCGCTCATCCGGGCAGAATTATTGGTGGTACCATTGATTTCAACGGTCACCGTATTGATAGAATGACTGAAAAAGAGATGCGGAAAATACGCGGTAATGAGGTTAGCATTATCTTCCAGGATCCGATGACATCGCTGAATCCTGTGTATACAATAGGGGATCAAATTCGCGAAGTGCTCTTTCTGCATACGAATCTGGATAAAAAGCAAGCCCAGCACCGTGCTACAGAATTGCTAAAGCTGGTTGGCCTGAATGACCCGGAAAAAAGACTGAAACAGTATCCCCATGAGCTATCAGGTGGTATGCGGCAAAGAGTTATGATAGCCATTGCCCTGGCTTGTGAACCAAAGCTTCTCATCGCCGATGAGCCAACAACTGCGTTGGATGTCACGATACAGGCGCAAATTATGGAATTGATGATCGAGCTGAAGAAGAAGCTGAACATGTCTATTATTATGATCACCCATGATCTGGGTATTGTAGCGAGCATGTGCAGGAAGATTGTGGTCATGTATGCGGGGAAGGTTGTTGAAAAGGGTACGGTGGAAGAGATATTCTACAACCCAAAACATGAATATACAAAGGGTTTGCTTAAAAGCATACCGAAACTTAATGCAACAGAGCGCGAGAAACTGGTTCCGATTCCGGGTACCCCGGTGGACATGCTAAACCCGCCGCCAGGTTGTCCGTTTGCCCCACGCTGCGAAAAATGTATGAAAATATGCATAAGAAGCATGCCAGAATTCACTCAAATATCAGATACACACGCCAGTGCGTGCTGGCTGTTGCAGAAAGAAGCAGCACAGGCCCTGAAAGGAGGGAACAGCATTGGAAAATAAAAATACAACAGGAAAAGCAGCTGGTAAAAAGACACTGGTAGAGATACAAAACCTGAAACAATATTTTGCTGTAGCCGGCAGCCTTTTTCAAAAGCGATATGTGAAGGCTGTTGATGATGTTTCCTTCCATATTGAAGAAGGGGAGACCCTTGGCCTCGTTGGTGAATCCGGTTGCGGAAAAACAACAACGGGTCGATCGATGCTGCGCCTGTACGAACCCACCAGCGGAAAAATCCTCTATGAGGGTAAGGATATTACAAAAGTAGACATGCTTCCTTATCGCAGAAAGATGCAAATTGTATTCCAGGATCCATATGCATCGCTGAATCCAAGGATGACAGTGGGCGATATTGTGGGGGAGCCGATTGATATTCATAAGCTGGCTGACTCAAAAAATGATCGTTTGGATAAAATCATAACGATGCTGGAACGCGTAGGTTTAAACAGCGAACATGCAAACCGCTATCCTCATGAGTTCTCGGGTGGCCAGCGCCAGCGTGTTGGTATAGCTCGGGCTCTGGCTGTAAACCCTGAGTTTATTGTTTGTGATGAACCAGTTTCTGCACTGGATGTTTCCATCCAGGCACAAATTGTGAACATGTTTGAGCAACTGCAGGAAGAGATGGGGCTGACCTATCTGTTTATTGCCCATGATCTTTCCGTCGTAAAGCACATCAGTCGGCGCATTGGTGTGATGTATCTGGGTAAATTGGTGGAAATTGCCGATAGCTATGAACTTGCGTTCCACCATGTGCATCCTTATACAAAATCGCTGATTTCTGCGATACCGATACCGGATCCGGTTGTCAGCCGGGAAAAGAAGCGTATTGTGTTGGAGGGTGATGTGCCCAGCCCTTTGAATCCGCCAAGTGGTTGCCGCTTTCGCACAAGATGTGCTTATGCAACAGATATTTGCGCAGAAAATGAACCTGAACTAAGGCAAGTAGGAAATGGGCACTTTGTAGCCTGCCATCACATCTAAAAGGAGAACAATAGACTGGAGGTGGATCCAGGCCTCAGGCCGTAATTTTTTGAGCAGGAGATCTGCCTCCCCAGTCTATATCCCCCGATTAATTATTTCCCCGAGTATGCCGTATGTCTTTCGAAAAAAATGGATATATTAAACATGGTTAAGCCATATACTTTATTCTGAAACAGTCCTGAATATTCATCTGAAAATGGTTATGAAGGAGAGGATAAACAATGAAAAGAAAGATGGGTATACTTCTGGTAATGCTAATAATTCTGGCACTATTTACAGGCGCATGCAGAGATCAACCACCCGGGCAACAAACTCCGAAGAACACACCTACATCTTCCGCGCAACAGACCGAGATAACCGTTCATGTAGGTCCAGAACCGGACATCATCGACCCTGCCCTGAACTCTGCAGTTGATGGTGCAACCCTGCTAATTCATGCCTTTGAAGGTTTGATGACATTGGATCAGAACGGAACCCCCATATATGGGCAGGCAGAATCGTGCGAGCAGAGCGACGACGGCCTGACGTATACATTCAAACTTCGCGAGGGCTTGAAATGGAGTGATGGGAAACCACTGACAGCTCAAGATTTTGTTTGGTCCTGGAAAAGAGCTGTCAGCCCGGATACTGCAGCGGATTATGAATACATGTTTGAATCCATTGAGGGTTATGCCGAAGGAAACCTTAATGTGACGGCACCGGATGACAGAACAGTTGTAGTCAAGCTGGTTGCACCGACACCGTATTTTCTTGAGCTTTGTGCGTTCCCAACTTTTTTTCCTGTGCGGCAGGATGTTGTTGAAGCAGAGCCGGATACATGGACACTAAACCCGTCAACATATATCGGTAACGGTCCATACATGCTACAGGAATGGGCACATGATTCCCATATGATTTTCACGAAAAACCCAAATTACTGGAATGCGTCTGCAATAACAGGTCCGGATAAGCTTCGTTTTCTGCTGATGTCCGATGACAATGCAATCCTTGCAGCGTTTCAAAATGGTGAAATTTTATTCGCCGATTCAATGCCCAACGATGAAATTGATGCCTGGAGAGACAAACCTGAATTTAATCTTGAAGGACAGTTAGGCACCTACTATATCAGCTTCAATGTCCAAAAAGCTCCCCTTAACAATCCATTGGTGCGAAAGGCACTTGTTTTGGCTGTGGATAGAGACTACATTGTAACGAACATCGGAAAGGCAGGCCAGCAACCTGCAGGTGCATATGTACCAACCGGTCTCAGTGATGCCAATCCGGTTATGGAATTCCGGGATGTTGGTGGAGATTACTATGATCCTTCCAGGCAGGGGTATCAGGCAAACCTTGAAGCAGCAAAAAAAGCACTTGCCGACGCTGGTTACCCAAATGGCGAAGGATTAGGCACCATTGAATATCTTTATAATGAAGGAACCGGGCATCAACTCGTCGGTGAAGCTCTGCAGGCCATGTGGAAGGATATCGGCGTGAATATCACTTTAATTTCACAGGAATGGAACACCTTTTTGAATACCCGCAAAAACGGAGAATACCAAATAGCACGCAATGGCTGGCTGGGTGATTACAACGATCCCATCTCTTTCCTGGACATGTGGGTAACCGGTAGTGGTAATAATGACGCCCAGTGGTCAAACAAAGAATATGATGCCATAATCGCTCAGGTGAAGGCTTCTTCCGATAAAAATGAAAGAATGCAACTGATGCATCAGGCAGAAGATACTATTTTTGATGAGTGGATGCTTTGCCCAATTTATTATTACGTTGACATCTTTCTAAAGAGCCAAAAGCTTCAGGGCTTCTATTCATCACCACTTGGATATAAATACTTCATGTATTCGACCGTTCAGCAGTAGTGCGGCTTCCCATGTTTGTACCCAAGGAATGTATACTCAGAAAGTATGGTTGAATAGAATAGCGGACGAATGAGTATGGATGGAGCAGCATCCGGGCAAAGCTTGAAGCTGCTGAGTTGTACAATTCATTTACAAAATAAGCGCTTGCTTAATGTCTTAGGAAATTCCGCATGCGGATATGAGACAAAAAGTATTATAGCTAAGGGTAGATAGCCGTTAAGGTAGCAGTACCTAAGCGGCTATCTTTTTTTATCCGGTCTTTTATCGAGAGGGTTGATCCCCAATATCAAGCTAATCCAAGGAGACGGGCACCGTTTGCAACAATGAAGCAGATAATTATTCCTGCAATTGTGGGAACTGCAAAGGCAGCAAGGGTCCATTTGGTGCTTTGTGTTTCCTTTTTGATGGTCCAAAGAGTGGTACCACAGGGAAAATGCATGAGCGAGAATAGCATCACACAAATACCGGTCAACCAGGTCCATCCATGAGATGTAAGAAGCTGTCTCAAATCATCCAATTCTTTCAAGTCCAATAATGATCCTGAGGCCATATAGCTCATAATAATGATGGGAATAACAATTTCATTTGCCGGCAAACCCAGGATAAAAGCCATAATGATATAGCCGTCCATTCCCAGCAATCTTCCGAAGGGATCCAAAGAATTAGCCGCATATGTTAAAAGGCTTATATCACCCACAGTAATATTAGCCATAATCCAGATAACCAGTCCGGCTGGAGCGGCAATACTGACTGCGCGACCGAGAACAAAGAGTGTTCTGTCGAGGAGCGAACGGACAATAATACGACCGATCTGAGGCTTGCGGTAAGGAGGCAATTCCAGAGTGAATGAGGACGGCACACCCTTCAGAATTGTTTTGGACAGTATTCTGGATACCAGCAATGTCATTAATATTCCCAGCAGGACAATCCCCGTAAGGGTGAGCGTGGAAGCAATCGATCGGAAGGCTTCGCCGAGTGTTCCGCCTATAAAAATGGTACCAATGGCTATCAGTGTTGGGAAACGACCATTGCAGGGGACAAAATTGTTTGTCAGAATAGCGATCAATCGTTCTCTTGGCGAATCAATGATTCTGCACCCGATCACACCCGCAGCATTACAACCAAAGCCCATGCACATGGTCAGTACGATTTTGCATCACCTATCAAAAACTCAGGTGGATATCCACCACGTTATGATCGATTTCGATACTATCGATCAAAGCACTCACATACAGCCTTTTCTTGGGGATATCACCGTTCTTCAGGATATCCTCCGCATTAGGGAGCAGATCGCTGGCCTTCTGAATGGTAAACTTCTTATCCTCCTTGTTGGCAAGTTCCTCCACCAATGCGTCCTTCTCATTTTTTAGCTTAGCAATCCTGTCCGTGATCTGTGAAAGGGGAATTCCGCCAACCTGATATAAATCCATCAGCCTGCTTATTTGCTTCTCTATTTCCGATACTCTGTTGAATAGTATGGTTCTATCCCCCGGTAAATGAGTGAGTTCTTCAGACATTCCCTTTACTTTTTCCTCAAAGTATTTTTTATCGAAGGCCAGCTTCAATATTTCATTCGCAACGTAAGCATCCAGCTTTTCAATTCTCCATTTTTTATTCTTACAGGACGGATCCTTAATCTGCCTCTTATCTGTTTTTCCCCTGGAATAGCAAACATAATACCCATGGTTTCCGGAGAATCTGGCGCCGCATTGCTTGCAATACACAAGGCTTGTAAGCAGATTATTGGCGCGGAAAGGGTGTTTCTGAAACAGCGTCTTCGAATTCTCCCGGTGCGGACTGCGTAACAGTTTCCGAGCGGTGTTGAAGGTTTCCAAATCAATAATCGGGTCATGGTTTCCGTCATATTCCTGCCCGTAAAATTTGATCTTTCCAATATACACGCTGTTGCGAAGCACATTCAGAACCAATGTGTGGCTGCTCCAGTTCCCGTGTTTGTTTGTATATCTTTCATTCATATACTTTTGTATTGCATTGATACTCTGCCCCTCCAGGAAGAGCCTGAAGACCTCTTTCACCTGAAAAGCCTCATAATCATTAACGACCAGCTTCCCGTCAATATAATCGTACCCTGTGGGGGCTGTAGGCCCACCATGATAGTTTCCGTTCTTTGCCCGGCCGATCCGGCCCATTGTGAAACGCTCTGTTATCTGATCCTTTTCAAGCTGGGCAAAAACAGATAATATTCCTACCATAGCCCGGCCGAACGGTGTGCTGGTGTCGAAATTCTCACTCATGGAAACAAAATCAATATTATTTGCAAGAAAGACATCTTCAATAAGGCTTAAGGTGTCCTTTTGTGAGCGGCTTAACCGGTCGAGCTTATACACAACAACCATTTCAATCGCTTCATCACGTATATCATTCAGCAACTGCTGCAATGCCGGCCTGTTCAGATTTCCCCCTGAATAGCCACCATCGGTATAGATTTTATATATGGCCAGGTCCTTCGCTTTGCAGTAGGCCTTAAGCCTTTCAATCTGCTCTTCTATGCTGTAGTTCTCCAATTGGTTCTCTGTACTGACCCGGACATAGCAACCTACTCTTTTCACAATACCAACTCCCGCAAAATAATATAGGCTTAAAATCGTAAGCGCTAGTGATTTTGCTCACTCTTTCATTATATGCATCAAGATTCCCAATCTTTTTGCCGTTTCTGCTTCTGCCATTTCATCCGAAGTCAACCTTCAATCCAGTATGGCGTTAGGCACATTAAAAGTTGTATAAATTGTTTTGCAGTTGACGGACTAGGTTGAGTCAACTGCAAAAACCTATTTTATGAAACTGGACAATCCATAGCTCAATATACTGTATTAACTGGGGGCGATGATGTGAAAAAAGAAACTGACAAAAAGGTCAAAACCAAAAAAGAAACAGAGGAAACCGAACCTGTCTTCAGGTTTTTCTTAAGTGATGGCCGTGAGGTTCAAACCCTTGAGGGTTTGGTGGTGCCAGTTACCGAAAAAACCGAAGCAGCTTACAGACTACTGTCTGAAATGGAATAAATTTATTTGTTCAGCAGATGGACAAAAAATAAATGATCATGCACCGGTTTCCTCCAATATCCATTCGGGTGGAGCAAACTGTAACAAGTCGTGGTTGGGGTTGGCGAAAAGCATGACTTTGTTTAGGTTGCGAATAATTTCACTCAGCTCGATAATTTCAGCGGTGGATAACTTTACACCGGCCTGAAATAAGTGTTTATTGGTGAAGAAACCGAAGTCATCGTACATGGAAATATCCAGTAGCCCTTGAGTAACCAAATCATCCCAAAGGGCTGAGCCGGGAATGGTGTTAAACCATTGAAGATAAATCCGGACGTTGTATTTTAACATAAGATTACTGGCAAATTCAATGGTTCGTAAACAATCATCCCTGTTCTCAAAGGGGAAACCGATCACGAATGAAAAAACGCTATTGGGCGCAAGACCCGAAGAATGCAGCATGGAAGCGGCTTTTTCCAGCGTGCTGATGGAACAGTATTTGTTGATCCGCTTTAAACCTGCATCATACCCGCATTCAGCCCCAATCAACATATGATTGGTTATGGGTATCAACGAATCGATGACACCTGGGCGAACAATATCGGTTGCACGGGCGTCAATCGTAGCCTGAACATTGATTTTTCGTGCTTCAATTAATTGAGTAATCCTTATGACCCGTTCAATATCCAGTGTGTACAGATCGTCGATGAAAGATAAAATGCTGAAACGGGAACGGTTAAGATAGGGAAGGATCCTTTCAATTCGATCGACGAAACATTCGGCAGATACTCCCCGCCAACTTCCCCGGAATTTAGTGGCGCAAAAGGCACATGAGTATTTACAACCTCTGGACGATTCAATCGAAAGAGTCTCATACACACCTTGGGGCAGTTGATCATATGCAGGAATGGGAAGCTCTTCAAGGTATGGAATTGTCATCTGTTCCGCACTGGGCTGGATATTAATCCCTTCCCGGTCACGCCAGCATAGCCCGGGTATTTCATTCAATGCCGGACGGCGATTTTTTGCGTTAAGGGCTTCAACGAGCTTTAATAGAGGCACTTCTCCTTCGCCTCGAATAATAAAATCCGTGGCGGACGAAGCAAAAACATGTTCTGCATATTGCGTAGGATGGATACCTCCAAGCACCACAGGAAGATCAGGATATTCCATTTTGATCTTATTGACTACCAGCCGGGCAGTCGGCCAGTTCAAAGAGTTGGAAGAAACTCCGACCAGATTTGAAGAAGCGGCCTTTTTTAGGATCAGAGCCTCATCAATCTGTCCCAAAGCAATTAGGTCAAGCACTTCAACTTGATAGTTCCTTTCCCGTAGAACACCAGCAAGCCAATAGACTCCCAGTGGGGGGCTGCTACGAATGCGATCCATCGCGATCGGGATCAATTCTCCATCGATTCGGTCCATTAGGGGAACGGCGATTAATAATATTTTCATAGAGTATTCTCCTGGGAACTGAGTGACGTTTTGTATTTCAACAAAATTGCCTATCGGATTAAGCCACTAAAGATTTTTCTGGTTGACGATATCCTCCAGTTTCTCCGGCCTATTATTCCTGGCTATTGATACGAATGTAGTGGTTTCTACCGCAGCCTGGACACCCACCCGTATCACAGGCATGGTGCCGGGTCTGGTTCCGACTCGGATTGAAGGCGAGACACCGGGAGTAAAACCAGCATCAAGATATTCCGGATCGCCACCGTAGTCTTTTAGTGTTTGATCAATGGATTGAGGTGTGATTCTTTCCTTAAAATGTTCAGGAACGGTAATACCGCAATCCGCAAGACAGACAACGGGTTCTTTTTCGAATGCTTTTCGGTATTCCTCATTGTGGATTATACTATGGATCATTGCTGCTAATTGGGCCGGATCTGCATCTACCTTAATTTCGGTTGTTTCCAAAAAAATACGATTTTCGTTCATGTTGGTTTATCCTTTCCGTCCATTAATAACAGGTCGTTACATCAATAAGTTTTCCAACAAGGAAAAATTTATACATTTGAAGCCCGGAGGTTGAAGCNNGTATATAGGGGATGAACAGTTCGTTGAAATAAAGTCAATAAATCAGTAAAGCGCACCGTAATACTCAAAGTTGACCTTTACATCGACATTAAATTGAACTTCAGGATATATATTTTTCCACACAACCGACTTGAAATATTCATTATGCGTTGCTCTTATCATCTCACCGAACCCAATCGGATCAGAACGGATTTCCTGTAGATATTTTATAAGTTTCATGCAATCCTTCTCAATCAAAATCGAAATTTTATCTTCCAGCTCTTTTTTTTCTTGTGTCTCATCCAGACGGTAATTCAAATCAGTTTCATCAATAATTCCTGTCATATCAAAGTGAATATTAATTTTGGGAATTGTTCCGGTTACATCGGTTTTTATTTTCCGTTTTACACGGTGTAACAATATGGAAATGCCCCTTTTGTCTGAGTTAGCTTCTCCCTGTATATTTTGAGCTCTTACATAGTATCCGATTTGCTTTTTTTCTCCCATTAGCGCATGCAATAAGCCGGTTTCTTCAAAACCGATGTTTCCTACCATTCTACTTCCGTTAAAAAGAGCCGAGCCTTCTATTTTAACTCCTTTCTCATCATAACTGATATAGCTCGCAATCGGATCAATTG
>LSQX01328096.1_pt1 | contig 16557 bp, 13 predicted proteins | sample 654561 | NCBI WGS metagenome assembly LSQX01 (sample SAMN04489861, study PRJNA283612) | anaerobic digester metagenome | isolation source: 4 biogas reactors fed with cattle manure at either 37C or 55C with and... | place: Denmark: Kongens Lyngby | collected 2014 | reverse complement strand
CAATGATAAAACCCTATTTATTTCCTAAATGACACAATAATTTTCATCTGATGGTTGTTTATAGATTATACTTTTATTAATCTATAGTAAGACATATTTTGAATTAATCTTTGGAATGGCTGTATGGAATTACGTCACCTTCGCTACTTCATTACCGTGGCTGAAGAACTCAACTTCAGTAAAGCGGCGCTTAAGCTTTATACGGCTCAACCTTCGCTGAGTCAGCAAATTAAAGACTTAGAAGAAGATGTTGGCGTTAAACTGTTAAACCGTACCAAACGCAAGGTAGAACTGACTGAAGAAGGGGCTGTATTTCTGGAACAAGCTCGCCTGACCCTTGCCCAAGCCGACAAAGCCGTTGCCATGGCACGTCAGGTTTCACAAGCCAAACAGCAAATGCTGCGTATTGGATTTGTACCGGTGGCGGAAATGAAAATTTTCCCCTTTGTTTTGCCAAACTTACGGGTACAAAACCCAGATTTGAAAATTGAATTGCTCAGTTTGAACAATACCGAGCAAATGAAGATGATCAAAAAAGGTGAGCTCGACATCACCTTTACCCGACACAATATCAATAGTGATGAAATTGAAAGTCAGTTTGTGCTACGTGAGCCGCTGATTTTTATTTTGCCTAAAGACCACCCATTAGCAAAATATGAGCGTATTCCTGTTAAAGCTTTAAATGGCGTAGATTTTATTATTCCTGCGGCAGAAGCATCTTATACCTTGCATCATTTGATTGTCGATTTTTCTAAACAACATAATATTGAACTGAATGTTGTGCAAAAAGCAGACAATATTTTATTTAATATCAACTCTGTAGGTATGGGTTTAGGCTGCACTATTTTGCCGGGCTATGTTGCACCGCTAACCATGGAAAATACCGTGATTCGCCCCTTAGATGTGGAATTACCATATTTGGACTTATATGTGAGTTATGGCAAAAACAGTAACTCACCTGCTGTACAGAAATTTTTAGAGCTGCTCACTCGCGTGTTCTATTTGGACATAAACCGCGAATAAGCCACAAACCTGAAACATCCAATCATAACAGTGCTTTTTCTCCGCCACAGGAAAAAGCACTTTTTTTATTGCTTCTGCATCAATACTCCGCTTTAGACTTAAGTCTAAACGTATTCTTTGAAGATAATGCAAAATGAATGCTTTTTTACTTTGAATATCACAGCACATTTTTATATAAAATTGCTGCCATCTAGCGTCTTAAATTACAACTTAAGTCTAATAAGTAAACCTACCTGAAATACCTAGATTTACTTAGACTCATGCCATAAAACAGCGCACAATCAGGTCAGAACAAAAGCCTTAAAAGGAATAAGAATGCTAAAAAATCCATTTACACGCATGCGATCTGGTATTCAGTCACGTCCTTATTTCTTTATTAGTTTTGTGATTACTATTGTGCTGTATGCCATATTTCAAACTTTTAGTTCATGGGCATGGTCAAGTTGCTTATTACTAAGCTGGAATATTGCCATTTCCTGCTATTTACTGCTGACTATGCTTAATCTGTGGCACAGTGATCATGCACATATTTTGCAACGTGCCCAACAGCAAGATGCCAGCAAATGGCTGATTCTATTTTTGGTATTTTTAACCTTGGTGATGTGCTTTATTGCGATCATTATTGAGGTGAATTTATTTGCACAAAGTGAATTTGTGCGCATGGGACATTTTATTTTATCTATTACCACCATTTTATGTGCTTGGTTTTTTATGCACACCATTTTCGCTATCCACTATGCCCATGACTACTATTTGGCATTGCAACAACAGCAAGAAGGCGGGCTGGATTTTCCTAAAACGCCCTACCCGACTTATCCGGATTTTTTATATTTTAGTTATGTGATTGGTACCTCAGCACAGACTGCAGATGTTTCAATCAGCTCACAATCTATGCGTGTGCTGAACACACTACACATTATTTTGGCCTATAGTTTTAATACCACCATTTTAGCCATTTGCATTAATTTGGTAGCCAGCTTTATCCAACACTAAATGCCCCAATATTGCTCATAAAAAAGGATGGCACGAAGCCATCCTTTTTCACATCATACTGCTTATTTTACGCCACGTGCAGTTAAATAATTTTTAATCACAGTGTTAAATTCTTCCGCTTTTTCAACTTGCGACCAGTGGCCACATTGGCTGAAAATGTGCGCATCGGCATGTGGCACAACATTTAAAATGTCCCATGTACGAGATACTGGAATCACTACATCCTGCGTACCGTGAATCAGTAAAACAGGTACTGTGATGTCTTTCATTTTGTCAAAATCGAGTGGGAACTCAAAACGGTCACGGTCACGTGCGCCAACCACATCCATTAAACGGTCTGATGCATAATCATTTTTTGCAGAAGCAAAACGAACTTTAACCAACTCATCTGTAATCAGGTCTTTGTTCACTACAAACATCGACAATGTTTTTTTAATGCCTTCTTCAGTCAAGACAGGATTCGCATGTGCTTTAAGCGCTGCAGTCTGTTTTGCACCACCTGTACCCATAGACACAATACCAAGTACGCGCTCAGGGTAGTCCAATGCCAATTGGAATGCCAACCAACCACCGAGCGAGTTACCCACTAACCATGTTTTTTCAATGCCCAATGCATCTAATGTACGCACTGCATGATCAACCCAAGCACGAATACCATAAGCAGTGTTTGGAGCAACCACAGTCTGACCATAGCCAATGGTATCAATTGCGATACAACGTGCTTGCTCACCAATTTGTGGCAAGTTTAACCACCAGTTTGCCGCAGCAGATACACCTGTGCCTGAACCGTGTAAAAATAGAATAGGTGTACCTTCACCCACTTCGTGATAGTGCGTTAATTCGCCTTCGGCAGTTTCAATCCATTTATCTTCTAAGCCAAAGAATGGATCTGTTGTATAGTCAGGGATTTGAACAGTGCTCATATATACTCCTCGTACAGTCTTTAGCTTGCGTTTAGCTCTAAAAAAATAGAATTTGACGACAAGTGGACTCATTCAACATTATGTATTTACTGGCTTATATTACCTGTTCATGCCGCATGAACTGATACAAATTTACGATCACAACCCACAAAAAAACGATTAAACAACTCTTTGAAATTTATGAATTTAATAAAATTAAAGCCTTAATTTTTATAAGGTATTTAGTGCGTAAATATTAAAAAAAGAGCGACTATATAAAGTCGCTCTTTTTTACAAGGTTTAGAATTTATAGGTGTAGGTGGTGGCTACACGATGTTCTTCTAAGTCATTACCGAAATTATAGTTGGTATCAATAAACATGTAATTGAAGCCTAAGCCTTTCAACTTACCTTCAGGCACAACGTAATTTACGATCACATTGTTTTCGTTTTCTTTACCTTCAGGAGCATCACCACGATCAATATTGTCACCACGGAAATGACGAATGGTTGTAGTCAAACCCGGGATACCTGCTTCTGCAAAGTTATAGGTATAACCCAAACTCCACGAACGCTCATCTTTACGAATAAAGCTTGCTACCGACCAGTTATCTAAATACGGCTGTGGTACCCAACCACCCAATGTTGGGAACATTGGTGCACCAGTACCATGTTCACCAAACATTTGCTGATAACCTAACTGAACCGTATGCATGCCATGGTTAATTTTTGCACCAGCAGATACTGCTTGGCTGTCGATGTTGCCATACAACTTATCACCTGACTCGCTATTATCAAAATAACGAACATGGGTGTCCAACTTAGTTTTTTCACCAACAGTCGTTTTGTAGTTTGCAGCGACATAATGTTGTTGATAAATATTGGTGACATCTGCATACCAGTAGCTACCACCAACTTTTGGAGTAAATTGGTAATCGACACCTGCGATATACATGCCATCATCAGTTGTCTTAGTAAAATCGTTATTCGGGAACAAACTTAAATCTTGATATTGATTGTCATAGCGAGCATTAATGCCATCAATATATGCCAAAGTTAGTTTAGTATTCTGAATATCCTTAGACTCTAACCATGCACCACTATACGTTGTGAGTAATTGGCGCGATGGATCAAAGAATACCACTGGGGACATTGGTAATAGATCACCAACTTTCAACTCAGTTTCAGAAACCTTAACTTTTAAGGTTGCGCCCAACTTGGCGTTATCACGTTCAGTCTTCTGATTGCTATATGGCATGTGAATGTCATTCACTTCACCACGTGATTTTAAACCAATCGCATATTGTGCCAATAGATCAGCACCCACTTGAATACCTGCACCAATATCGTGATAACCAGATTTCGCATCTAAAGTGACAGCTTGCGTCCAATTTCCATAACCTGGAGTTACCGAACGGCCTGCCTCATGCGCATATTCTCGATCTAAATAAAAATTCTTAAATTTAAGCTGAACATTGCTGTCGTCAATAAAATCTGCCTGAGTGGCAGTTGTCCCTAAAGTTGCTGTCGCAGCAAAAAGTGCTATCCATAAATTGTGACGATGCATGAGTTTTTCCTATTCATCCAATAAGCGAATTAGCGCATCATGCAAAACTCTGTAATTGAAAAAAATCCGACCACAGTATTAGGGTTTTCAGCAGATTTTAGCCATTCATTGCATTATGATTTTTTTTAAACATTTTTAATTCTTTTTAACGATAAAACATTTGGCAATGAATCCTCACCAAATGACTTTCTCACTGAATTCACAGCGCAATTTGCCCTAAAAGGGTCATTATTTTTTGCAATATGCTAGTGAGTAATCTTTTTTAGATGTAAGTCAAAGTTTTAGCGTTATTTTCTATAAACAACACTTATAAGAAAATCATTTTAATCCACCACTAAATTCTTCATAAATGTGCCTATTTTTCGCCATAAAAAAAGCACCCCAAATACATTTGGAGTGCTTCATTCAAGCTGGCTTTAAAACTAAAACTTAGGCTTGCATTTCACGTGCTTTAGACATAGTCAAAGCCAAGTCTTCAATCATATCTTCCTGACCACCCACTGTACCACGGCGACCAAGCTCCATCAGGATTTCACGCGCAGAAACGCCATATTTCGCTTCAGCACGTTTCGCAAACAATAGGAATGATGAATACACACCAGCATAACCTAAAGTTGCCGCATCACGGTCGGCACGAATTGGGTTGTGCATCATTGGAATCACCAAATCTTCTGCCACATCTTGTACTTTGAATAAGTCCACGCCTGTATCCATACCCATACGGTTAGCGACAGCAATGAACAGTTCAAGTGGTGTATTCCCCGCACCCGCACCAAGACCAGCAGAGGCCAAGTCCACACGTACTGCACCTGCTTCAACTGCAGCAACAGTATTTGAAACACCCATGCCCAAGTTGTGGTGACCGTGGAAACCTAGCTCGATGCTTTGGTCCAAGTGTTGACGTAAATGTCCTACACGATCAATCACATCTTGAGGAAGCATATAACCCGCGGAATCCGTCACATAGATACAGTTTGCACCGTAAGACACCATCTTTTTCGCTTCTTCAAGCAATTTTTCAGGTGAAGCCATGTGCGCTAACATCAAGAAACCCACAGTATCCATTTCTAGTTTACGGGCAGCAGTGATGTGCTGTTCCGAACAATCCGCTTCAGTACAGTGTGTGGCGACACGAATGGTAGATACACCAATTTCATGTGCCATTTTCAAATGATCAACCGTACCAATACCCGGTAAAAGCAATGCAGAAACTTTGGCATTCTTCATACGTGGCACAACGGCAGACAAGTATTCTTCGTCAGTTGCTGCTGCAAAGCCGTAGTTTACTGATGAACCACCTAAACCATCACCATGCGTGACTTCAATTAAAGGTACACCTGCATCATCTAATGCAGTTGAAATTGCAATCATTTGCTCTACAGTCGTTTGATGGCGCTGCGGGTGCATACCATCACGTAAAGTCATATCGTGAACAATAATCTTAGACATTTTGGTATTCCTTAAGCTTCAGCAGTGTTGAAAACGTGTTCTGCAAACATTTCTGCAGTACGAGCAGCGGCTGCAGTCATAATGTCTAGGTTACCTGCGTATTTCGGCAAGAAGTCACCTAAACCTTCAACTTCTAGGAAGATTGAAACACGGTTACCATCAAAAATTGGACCATTCACCAATTTATAGCCTGGTACATATTTCTGCACTTCTTTGATCATGGCATGCACAGATTCAGTAATCGCGGCTTGATCTGGCTCACCTTCAACCAGACAGTGAACAGTGTCACGCATCATCAGTGGTGGCTCTGCAGGGTTAATGATGATGATGGCTTTACCTTGTTTCGCACCGCCTACTTTTTCAATGGCGCCTGCAGTCGTACGGGTAAATTCATCAATATTTTTACGTGTACCCGGACCCACAGATTTTGTTGATACTGTTGCAATGATTTCGCCATATTCCACAGGTTGAACGCGAGACACTGCAGCAACCATCGGAATTGTTGCCTGACCGCCACACGTTACCATGTTAACGTTTGGTACTTCGCCCGCTTGTAGCAAGGCTTCAAGGTTTACAGGTGGTACACAGAATGGACCAATTGCCGCAGGGGTTAAGTCAATCATCAGCACACCAAGTTCATTTAACTTGCGGCTATTTTCAGCGTGAACGTATGCAGAAGTCGCATCAAAAGCAATTTTGATATCATCTTCGATTACGTGAGGAAGAAGACCATCCACACCTTCTGCTGTGGTTTTTAAACCCATTTTTGCAGCACGTGCCAAACCTTCAGAAGTTGGGTCAATCCCCACCATCCATACTGGTTCCAACCATTCACTGCGTTGCAATTTATAAAGCAAATCCGTACCAATATTACCCGGACCGATCATTGCACATTTAATCTTTTTCATGCATGTACTCTCTTAGAATCTCGATTTATTCCGCAGCAAACGCAGCTGTTACTGAACCAAAGCCTTCAATTTCAACTTTGAATTCTTCACCTGGGTGCGCAACAACCATTGGGCCTAAAGCACCTGTTAAGATGATGTCGCCTTTTAACAATGGACGACCACGGCGTACCATTTCATCGGCCAACCACACTGCAGCATTGAGCGGGTTTGCCAAACATGCTTTACCCACGCCTTGAGAAACAACTTCTTCACCACGTGTCATGACCATTTTGCAGTTCACCAAGTCTAGATTTTCTAGCTTGACGGGTTGTGAACCTAAAACAAACGCAGCTGAAGATGCGTTATCTGCCACGGTATCAATCAAACTGATTTTCCAGTTTTCAATACGGCTATCGACCACTTCAATGGCTGGCAAGGCATATTCAGTCGCGCTGATAATGTCTGCATAGGTGTGTTTTTCTTTGGTCAGGTCTTGGTTAATCACCAATGCAATTTCTGCTTCTACTTTAGGCTGAATCAGCAAACCGGCTGGAATTGCTTCACCATCGCCATAGGCCATATCGGCAAACAGCATGCCAAAGTCAGGCTGATCTACGCCCAGTTGTGCTTGAACCACTTTAGAGGTCAAACCAATTTTACGCCCCACCAAACGACGGCCTTCTTTTAAGGCACGTTCGGTATTCACTTCTTGAACGGCATAGGCAATATCTACGTCAGCACTTTCACCACCAAGCTCTGGGCGGATTGGCGCGATCGCAGTTTGAGAGAGTTCGGCAGTACGTAATGCTTGCGCAACTGATTCAACAACAGCAGAATTCGACATCAATGTTTCCTTAAACTGCAAAAATTGGGCTTATACCCCGAGGTGTTGGAAAGGTGATAAAAGAAGAAAAGGCACCATGACCCTGATCTTGACCGTCAGCGTGATAAGCTGTCCATCTCAGAGGTATGTATAAACTGATTTAGCATCTGAAAAATGGCGTTTTTATGCCAATACTTATTTTCTTTTTTTCAATAGCTATTAGCTATTAGTCTGTTTTTGTAAAAATCAATCAAAACAGCTGCCTGCGGGCTTTACTATTATTTTCCGAGTAGATGACTCGACTATTGGTAGCAATCTTAAAATGTCTTAATCCTGACTTTAGACTAAAAGCTAAGCATTTCCTGTCAGCACAATATATTCAATAAAAAAGGGCAACTTGCTTGCTGCCAAACTGCCCTTTTTGTTGTGCTGTAATTTAGCCTGCCCGACGCAAACGGTACTGTTGCAATAAAAATGCATGCAAACTCGGTACGTCATGTGCAATAGTCAAAGGCTGATAACGCTGCAATACCTCTACACTATGCACGCCATAGCTCACACCCACACGTGGCATGGCAATATTCTGCGCCATTTCCAAATCATAAGAGGTATCACCCACCATAACAGCCTGCTCGACCTGCACCTGAGTACTGCTTAAAATTTCCTGCAACATTAAAGGGTCAGGTTTAGATTTGGTTTCACTGGCTGCACGTGTTGCCACAAATAAATCCTGACTTTTGGTTTGAGCCAATACACGGTCTAAACCCTTACGGCTTTTACCTGTTGCCACGGCCAGTTTCAAACCTAAGCCTGACAATTCATCTAGCATTTCTGCCACACCATCAAACCAAACATCAGTTTTTGAGTGTTTCACATAGTGTTCTGAATAGCACTGCAAAATATCCTGATGCAGTTCAGGCACCTGTGGAAACAGGCGCTGCGCCACTTCTGGCAAACCCAAACCAATAATACTTTTGGCAGCAGCATCGGTCAGTGGCTGCTGAAATTGTTGTGCTGCAAACTGCAAACTCGCCACAATTTGACCGACGGAATTAAATAACGTGCCATCCCAATCAAAAATGATGAGTTCTACAGGTTTGTTCATATTAGGTTCCTAGATTTGATTCGGCTTTAAAATTCCCTCGCTTTACCTTAACTCAAAAGGATAAATGATCAAGAATCAGCACATATATCACAACAAATATTCGATACGCGAAGGGAGACATGAATGTCGCCGTTTCGCTGTGGCACAGGGATGTTCCATCAGCGAAACAAAAGATTTTTGTTACTTTTCATCTTTGAAAAGTAAGGCATAACCTATACAACAAGAATTTAAATTAAAAACTATAAAATGTGGCTGTGAATTACCCCTGAAAGCCCAATCTCCGTCTTGAGAAACAATGTTCCTCATCTTTAAAAAGAAGGGAACTGCTATTACACAATTGAGAATGACAAAAATTAAAACTCAGGTGGTGCTGTCGGCTTATCCGCCTTTTGCGCTCTAAGCTGTGCCACTAGACTCTGCATATCTTCAGGTAGAGGGGCTTCAATCACAGGATAGCCTGGAATTTCCAAACGCATAGCATGTAAGCACAAACGACGTGGTGCAGGACCACGGTATTCAGTTTGATGACCGTATTTATCATCACCCACCAAAGGATGTCCAATACTTAAACCATGCACACGAATTTGATGGGTACGCCCAGACAGTGGCGATGCATACACCAAACTGGCATGCATAAAACGCTCTGCGACCTTCCACAGGGTTTTGGATTCTTTACCCTCTTTAGATACACGCACTCGACGTTCACCATTGGCCAATTCATAACGATGCAACGGTGCGTCAATCAATTGCTGATCTAAACTCACCTGCCCTTTGACAATGGCCGCATAAGTTTTTTGAATTTTATGTTCGCGCAATAAGTCCTGCAGCGTTTTTAAGGTGCTGCGCTTTTTAGATACCATCACCAAACCTGAAGTATCACGGTCAATACGGTGAATCAGCTCTAAATATTTTTTACCTGTGGCAGCACGTAAACCCTCAATCAAACCATAAGCGACACCACTACCGCCATGCACCGCAATGCCCGAAGGCTTATTCACCACCATCAAGCCTTCATCTTCATAAATCACACGGCTTAATAAGCTTTGTGCAACCTTATCTGAAATAGGTGCAGCACTGTCGTCTTTTTGCTCATAGCGAATAGGCGCTACACGAATTTGATCGCCAATATTGAGTTTGGTTTCTGCTTTAATACGCTTTTTATTGACCCGTACCTGCCCTTCGCGAATCAAACGATAGATGCGACTTTTAGGCACCCCTTTTAAACGACTAAACAAAAAATTATCGATGCGTTGACCCGCTTGATGCTCATCCACTTCAAACCAAGTGACACTTTGCCATTGTTGGGTAGAATTCATACAGTTAAGTGACCTAATAAAATACTAAAATTGATTAAAAACTGATCATTTAGGCTATGCTTTACACAAGAAACATAAGCTTAGCCCATAGGCAGATGATGCAAGGTTTGATATAGTCAGCGCACGGAAACCATCGTCAGTGGGTTAAGGTTGAATCTATTCAGAATTTTCTGAAACAACACTCAACTGAATACCTCACCATATACGAGCAGGTCCCAAAAGAATTATGCCGACGCCGAAGGCTTATTATATCGGCAAAAAAGCAAACTGTTGCGTTTAATTGTACCTCAGGTACATAAATCAGTTTGTCTGAAAAAATATGTCGCCAACTTTGTTGGTTTTTAAACGTAAACTGATACACATCAGATTAGTCGCACCCTGAAGTCGCATTCAGGCTAAAGCGTTTGATGTATTGGATCTGCACAATTTGTAAAGATACGACGATAATTCCGTATCAAGACACTCTATCTATGTAAAGAAGAGCTGATCTTCGAGCAATGTGACAGTGAAAGTTACACACATCCAATACACCGCTCGTCCGCCAGTGAAGCGATCAGGTGACTTTATCCGTTTAAAGGTTAAAGCCGTATTGCCATCATCAATACGTGAATCATACACCGCAGCCAACCTAAATAAGGCCGGTAAAAAAAGCTCAGACCACAATAGGTTTTTTGAGATCTGAGCAGTTGATCCGTGATGCTTGATGTTCGCTACGTGTCTAGCGATTTTTTGCTGTGTATCACTATTAGGTGTTACACCCATGAAACGTATGTTGATTAATGCAACACATGCCGAAGAAATTCGCGTTGCACTTGTCACTGGTCAGCGTCTTTACGATTTTGATTTAGAAAATCGTACCCGTGAACAAAAAAAATCGAATATCTACAAAGGTCATGTGACCCGTGTAGAACCTTCTTTAGAAGCCGTATTTGTTGAATACGGTGCAGGTCGCCAAGGCTTCCTGTCTATGCGTGAAATCGCAAACTCTTACTACAAAGCCGATCCTCGCCAAACTTCAAATATCCGCGAACTGATTACTGAAGGCACTGAGCTTTTGGTTCAGGTAGAAAAAGAAGAACGTGGCAACAAAGGTGCTGCGCTATCCACCTTCATTTCTTTGGCAGGTCGTTATTTAGTACTTATGCCAAACAACCCGAAAGGTGGCGGTATCAGTCGTCAAATTTCGGGTTCAGTCCGTGAAGAACTGAAAGAGATGTTAGCTTCACTGAACATTCCTCGTGGCATGAGCGTGATTGTGCGTACTGCGGGTATTGGTCGTTCTCAAGAAGAATTGCAGCTTGACCTTCAACACTTAATGGACCTTTGGGCACAAATTCAAAGCACTGCAAGTTCAGGCCCATCACCAATGCTAGTACACCAAGAAGCAGGTGTCGTCACACGTGCCATTCGTGACTATTTGCGTGATGATGTTGCAGAAATTTTAATTGACTCAGAACAAGCCTATAACGAAGCTTATAACTTTGTGAAAGCGGTTATGCCACGTCAGTTAGACAAGCTAAAAACTTACACTTTAAATGAACCACTGTTTGCACATTTTGGTATTGAAAGCCAAATTCAAACTGCGTATGAGCGTGAAGTAAAACTGCCTTCAGGCGGTTCAATTGTCATTGACCAAACTGAAGCATTGGTTTCAATTGACATCAACTCAGCAAAATCGACCCGTGGTCAAGACGTTGAAGATACAGCGTTAAATACCAACCTTGAAGCTGCTGAAGAAATTGCACGCCAATTGCGTTTACGTGATATTGGTGGTTTGGTTGTTATCGATTTCATCGACATGACCAAAGACCGTAACCAACGCATGGTTGAAGCCAAACTCCGTGAAGCCACTCAAAGTGACCGCGCACGTATCCAGTTTGGTCAATTATCACGTTTTGGTTTAATGGAAATGAGCCGTCAGCGTTTACGTCCATCGCTTGAAGAAGCGACTGGTTACGTTTGCCCACGCTGTCACGGTACAGGTATGGTGCGTGACTTACGCTCTCTATCTCTTTCGATTATGCGTAAAGTGGAAGAAATTGCACTACGTGAACGTCATGGCGAAGTTCAGGTTGAAGTGCCTGTAGAAATTGCAGCCTTCTTACTGAATGAAAAACGTCATAGCTTGGTTTACCTTGAGCAAACCTCAAATGTACGTGTGACAGTTTTACCGCACCCACACTTAGAAACGCCGCATTACGAAATTTCGTATAACCCTGAAGGTTTTGCGCCAACGAGCTATGAGCGTACTGAAGCAACCCGTTCAAGTGAAAAAGAATTGGGATATGAGTCTTCTGAATGGCATTTGGAAGAAGCAGATCAATCGCACAGCCATAGCGCACCTGCAGCTGAAAAAACTACAGCGAAAAAACCACAAGCAGCACAGCAAAATAAAGCAGCTGCACAACAGTCTGCACCTGCGGCAGCAACTACAGCAGCCAGCCCATGTGCATGGTTAGAAAATCTGTTTGTGCAAAAACAAGCATCTACCATTGATCAAGCACGTACTGCCAACAACGCTGCAGCAGCCATTGAACAAATGGTAAATAATGGCGCAGTTAGCCGTGGTCAGTTTGGTCAAATTGCAACTGCAGCCGCAGCACCTGCTGCAAGCAGCCAAAATGTGTACCTTGCACCATCGACTGTGGCACAAAAAACTGAACGTGATGGCGCAGAAAAAGCTGCTGAACGTGAAGAAAAATCGGCGCCACGCCACAACAACAAAAAGCCACGTCACAACAATAATAAGCACAAAGAGCAACGCGAACAGCAAACTCAGCACGACAATCAACAACATCAAGTGCATGAAGAAGTAGTTCAGTTGTCACGTCAGGAGCAACGTCAGGAAGCGCGCGAAAACAAACGCAGCTCTCGTCGTCAGCACAACAATGACCAAGCGCAGCAGCAAGATGCTCAACACAACAATGAGCAACAACAAAATGCCGTGCCACGTCGTGACCGTCGTAACCAACCTCGTCCAGAACGCCCAAATCGCCAACGTGATGCCAGCGTATTGAACGAACAAGCAGCTGTCACAGCTGAAGTTGCCAACAACCAACCAAAAGTAGACTTAATTGATGCACCACGCCATGAGTTAAGCACTACAGCCATGGTGGTTAATGTTGATCAAGCACAAACTGAAATCGTGGCATTGAATGCAGCGCCTGCAACTGAACCTACTGTTGCAGCAGCTCCTGTTGTGGAAGCTGTAGCAGAGCAAGTTGAAGCTCCTGCGGCAACAGCTGTTGTGGAAGCAGCTGCTCCTGTAGCAGAAGCACAGCCACAACCAAGTGCACCAGCAAAACGTGCTAGCAACGACCCGCGTCAGCGTCGTCGTCAGCAACGTGAAGCGCAGGCTCAACAAGCAGCTGCACCGAAGTTGACACCATCTCAAGTACCAACTTTAGGGCAATACAACATTGGTAGCTTAATTCGCCATGTCTATGGTGAAGATTGCTCGGTATTAATTGAACAGTTTGGCTTAATTCCAACGTTCAACCGTGCCTTGCAAAAGTTCACTGACGAGTATGCTGCAAGCCTTGTTAGCACTGCGCCTATGGCAGAGAAAAAACCTGTCACTCGTGACGTAGAAGTTGCCAAAGCTGCTCCTGAAGCAGAACCTGCACCTGTGTTAGACCTAACACCACCAAAACCTGTGTCAGACAAACGTGTGGCCAACGATCCTCGTGAGCGTCGTCGTTTAGCAAAACAGGCCGCAGAACAAGCGTTAGAGCAAGCTAAGCAGGCTCAAGTAGTTGAGAAAACTGAAGCAGAAGCTGAAACCACAGCTGCACCTGTAGCAGCAAATCCAGCAACCGAAGTTGAACAACCTGCTGTTGCTAATGCTGAAGCAGAAGCTGTTTCTACAGAAGTCAGTGCGACTCCAGAAGAAGCACCTGCTGTAACAGCTCAAACTGAGCAAGTAGAACAACAGACTGCCTCTGCCGAAGCAGAAACTGCTGAAGCATCTACGCCAGTCGCTGCGGAACCAGTACAAGCAGAATTGGCTGTAGATGATCCAGCCGAAACAGCTGAGTCTGAGCAAGAAAAAGCAGACAAAGAAAAAGTGGTACGTCCGCGTCGTCCACGTGGTCGTCCACCAAAGAAAGCTACGCCGCCAACTGAGTCGTAATTCGCACTTTTGCAGCGGAATAAAAAAATCCAGTCATTTCGATGACTGGATTTTTTTTGTAACGTAAAACTTAGCGCATCGACCTGAATTTAAATCATGCGACAATTTAGATTTACTCCATGATTTTATAAAATCCAGTATAAAGCTGAAAAATTAGGTTGATTGCACTAGCCTTTAGGGATTAAAAAACAACAAGACTTGATGCTTTGCAACAGATGCAACGGATGACGACAAAAATAGGATTCTTATGAACCAAATGACACAAAGCGATTTAATTGGCTTAACGGATGTTGCGGCAAAAATTCCGCAGTTTATGACAAAAGTTCCCCACCTGATTACAGGTTTAAAGCAAGCCTATTTACGTACTCCTCGCACGCCTGCTGGCTTGGGTTTAGCATTTGAAAAAGCTGTCCATCGCAATCCACAGGGCTGCGCCCTCATGTTTGAAGATCAGCAATACAGCTATTTACAGCTAAATGAATGGGCCAACCAAATTGCGCATTACTATTTAAGCATTGGCGCCCGCAAAGGCGATGTTATCGCCGTTATGCTGGAAAATCGACCTGAGTTAATTGCCAGTATCATTGGCTTGGCTAAAATTGGCGTAACTGTTGCCCTCGTCAATACGGCACAAGTGGCTAAAGTCTTGGCTCATAGCATTAATTTAGTTAAACCCATTGCAGTGATTGTAGGCGAAGAATGCCGCCAAGCGGTTGCCGATATCCGAAATGAATTACAACTGCCAGACAATCGTCTGTATTGGTTTGCAGACCAAAATACACGCTTGGATGCAGGTACTGCTCCTGAAGGATTTAGTAACCTCTCCCTCTGTTTAGCCACACAACCTGCTTTCAACCCAGCCACCACGCAGTCAGTACAGGGCAAAGATGGGCTGTTCTATATTTATACTTCAGGCACAACAGGTCTGCCTAAAGCCGTTATTTTCACCAATAGCCGCTGGACACTAGCCTACGGCACTTATGGGCACGTATTAGGCTTAAATCAAAACGATGTCATGTATTGCACCCTACCGTTGTATCATGCGACAGGTATTGTGGTGTGCTGGTGTGGCGTGATTGCTAGCAGTGCAACTTTTGCCATTAGACGTAAATATTCCACCTCTTGTTTCTGGCAAGATGTGCATAAATTCAATGCTTCAGCCATTGGTTATGTAGGTGAACTATGCCGCTATTTAATGGATGCACCTGCTTCAGACTTAGAACGTGGACATCGTGTCACAAAAATGATTGGCAATGGCATGCGCCCAAACATCTGGAGCAAATTCAAAACCCGCTTTGGTGTTCAGGAAATTCTAGAACTATATGCGTCTAGCGAAGGCAACGTCGGTTTTAGCAATGTCTTTAACTTTGACAATACCGTTGGTTTTTCGCCTACACCTTATGCCGTCATTCAATTTGATAAAGAAAAAAATGAGCCTGTACGTGATGCCAAAGGCAAATGCATAAAAGTTAAAAAAGGTGAAGTCGGTCTGCTCATTGGAAAAATTACCCGCCGCTCACCCTTCGACGGCTATACCGACCCTGAGAAAAATAAAGCCGTGATTTTGCAAAATGTCTTTAAATCAGGCGATGCCTACTTCAACACAGGTGATTTAGTCCGAGACATCGGTTTCCGACATGCCCAGTTTGTTGACCGCTTAGGCGATACCTTCCGCTGGAAAGGTGAAAACGTATCTACCACCGAAGTAGAAAATATCCTCAGTGACTACAGCAAAATTGCTGAAGCCGTGGTGTATGGGGTCGAAATTCCTCATACCAATGGGCGTGCAGGTATGGCGGCAATTACTTTGGCAGATGGCTGTCAGCTCGATGATCAGGACTTAAGCCAAATGCTACTGCAGTTTAAACAAAACTTACCTGCCTATGCTGTACCTGTATTTCTGCGTCTGCAAAAGCAAGTACAAACCACTGGCACATTTAAGTATCAGAAAAACACCCTAAAAACCCAAGGCTTTGATTTAAAACAGTGTGATGAAAAAATTCTGGTGTTATTGCCAAGTCAAACTGCATATTGCGAACTGACCCCAGAAATTTACGACAATATTCAAGCCTATCAATATCGCTTCTAAGCCAATTGGTTGCCTATTTTTTGATTAGATACGACAAATTTGTTGCATTTATAATCAAACATAGGCAACTTTTTTATTTTTTGCTTGCGCTCGCTTCATATCTTGCTACAATACGCTCCATCAAACGAAGTGGTGCTTAAAACCCTCTGGTTTTTCTTGCACTTCACAATCAAGCCTGCTTGGTTGCTGGTTCAGGGTCGTTAGCTCAGTCGGTAGAGCAGCGGACTTTTAATCCGTTGGTCCCGCGTTCGAATCGCGGACGACCCACCATT
>LSQX01075443.1_pt1 | contig 16565 bp, 17 predicted proteins | sample 654561 | NCBI WGS metagenome assembly LSQX01 (sample SAMN04489861, study PRJNA283612) | anaerobic digester metagenome | isolation source: 4 biogas reactors fed with cattle manure at either 37C or 55C with and... | place: Denmark: Kongens Lyngby | collected 2014 | reverse complement strand
CGTGCCAGTGCAATTTCCAGTTTAGCCAGCCCCCGTTCGTTGATGAAAAGGCGCGTCGGAATAATGGTAAGCCCCGATTCTTTCAGTTTACGTTCAAGTTTCAGCAGCTCCTTTCTGTTCAAAAGCAACTTACGGTCGCGCTTGGGAACGTGGTTATTTACAGTTCCCAGCTCATATTCCGAAATATGAATGTTTTTTGCATACAGCTCCCCATGGTGAAATTGACAATAACCCTCGTTAATGCTCGCTTTGCCGTTACGGATAGATTTTATTTCTGTTCCGGCAAGCTGCATTCCTGCCACAAATTTTTCAATCAGCTCATATTCAAATGAAGCTTTTCTGTTTTTGATGTTAATATTTGTCTTAGGATGTACCATTGGAATCTGCTTTTAAAATTTTTGAACTTAGATGAAAGCCGCCTCCAATTTCGATAACGTGATATTCAGGAAACTGAAAATAAACAAATTTGCTAAAATGGTTACTAAAATATAACCTGATTTTTTTCTTTCAGGCAGTTCAAGTGTAACCTCAACGCCTGTCCAAAAAATATAGAAAGCATACAGTCCTAACACATTAACCATATAGAGGAACGGGAACAGACTGGTTAGTGCCGAAACCAGAAGCACCGGCGTGAGGGAAAAAATAACCAGCTTTTGTGCAATCTTCCTGTTTTTCACTCCGTCAAAAGTTTTTGTAAGCTCGTGGGTAAAAAAAACAGAGATAACATACATCAGCAGAAATAAAATAAGCTCACGTCCGGCTCTCAGCAGCGGAAAAGTGAGGTAAAACCTCGAGCCCCGGTACAGCTTGCCTACAAAAGCAGCAAGTGCATCCAGTATCACCAGAGGCAGAAAATATCCCGTAAACAAATTCTGTAAATCTGCATTTTTTTGTTTTCCCCAGAAATTTACCGGATGGAAAAGCAACTCACCTGTTAGTCTGAGGACTTTTTTTAAATAGACCTTCATTTTAGTTTCTTCTTTTTTACAAAAATAAGCTTTATTCGGCGGACAAGGGTTAAAAGGAATGAATTGTGAGGATTATTTCAGATTAGCCGGTTGTTCCTTTCGCTCTTTCAGGAGTTTTTCAAATGCAAACATTTCGTCGCGCAGTCGGGCAGCTTCAATGAAATCGAGTTCCCTGGCAGCTGTTTTCATCTGTTTTTTCAGGTTTTCGATGGTTTTTTCCAATCCACTGATGCTCATAAATTTTACTACCGGATCAGCTGCAATGTCAGGAATCGGAGGTGTGTCGTAGGGAGAAGATTTCCTCCCTCCTCTATATTCATAGCCAATTATCTCCCGTGTGGGCTTAATGATTGGCATTGGTGTGATGTTGTTTTCTTCATTGTATTTCAGCTGTCTTTCGCGCCGGTAATTTGTAGAGTCAATGGTGCGCTGCATGGAACCGGTAATTTTATCCGCATACATGATAACTGTTCCGTTCAGATTTCGTGCGGCACGCCCTGCCGTTTGAGTCAGCGAACGCTCCGAGCGCAGAAAGCCTTCCTTGTCGGCATCCAGAATGGCAACCAGCGAAACTTCAGGTAGATCAAGTCCCTCACGCAGCAAGTTGATTCCAACCAGCACATCAAATTTCCCGGAGCGAAGCTGTTCCATGATTTCCACCCGTTCAATCGTGTCCACGTCGGAGTGAATATAGCGGGTTTTTACACCCAGGTTGAGCAGGTAATTTGACAACTCCTCCGCCATGCGCTTGGTGAGGGTTGTAACCAGTACGCGTTCATTTTTCTCAGTGCGCAAATGAATTTCATGCATCAGGTCGTCAATCTGGTTTACACTTGGGCGCACATCAATAATAGGGTCTGGCAGTCCGGTGGGCCGGATAATCTGTTCAACCACCACCCCTTCGCTTTTTGCCAGCTCGTAGTCTGCCGGTGTTGCACTGACATAAACTACCTGTTTCACAATACTTTCAAACTCTTCAAACTTCAACGGTCTGTTGTCAATAGCTGCCGGAAGCCGGAAGCCGTATTCCACCAGGGTAACTTTTCTTGAATTATCGCCGCCATACATTGCGCGGATTTGAGGAATGGTAACATGACTTTCGTCAATGATGGCTAAAAAGTCATCCGGAAAGTAGTCGAGCAGACAGAAAGGGCGGGTTCCAGGTTGACGTCCGTCGAAATAGCGCGAATAATTTTCTATTCCCGGACAGTAGCCCAGTTCTCTCATCATCTCAATGTCATATTCCACGCGCTGTTCGAGCCGCCGTGCTTCCTGGCTTTTCCCGATTTCCTTAAAGTATTCAATCTGGGCAACCAAATCATCCTGAATGTGGCGGATAGCCGACTTCATCCGCTCCGGAGTGGTTACAAAAATATTTGCAGGATAGATGACAGCCTGATCCATTTGCTGGTAGGTTTGCCCGGTGAGCGGGTCAAATCCAGAAATTTCTTCAATTTCATCTCCCCAAAAAACAATGCGGATGGCAGTGTCGGCATAAGCCGGATAAATATCGACGGTGTCGCCCTTCACCCTAAAATTTCCTCTCTGAAAATCCACTTCACTGCGCGAATAGAGGGCATCCACCAGCTGCCGGAGAACAACATTTCGTGCAACTTTCTCACCGGTTCTCACTTCGGTAATATTGGCATGAAAATCATCGGGGTTGCCAATTCCGTAGAGGCAGGAAACAGATGAAACCACAATAACATCGCGTCGCCCGGAAAGCAGTGATGAGGTGGTGCTCAAGCGCAGCTTTTCAATATCCTTATTTATGGAAAGGTCTTTTTCAATATAGGTATCGGTTGTCGGAAGATAGGCTTCAGGCTGGTAGTAATCGTAATAGGAGACAAAATATTCCACTGCATTTTCAGGAAAAAACTGCTTCATTTCGCCATACAATTGTGCAGCCAGCGTTTTATTATGACTAAGAATTAAAGTGGGGCGCTGCACTTTTTCTATCACATTTGCCATAGTAAATGTCTTTCCCGAACCGGTAACTCCAAGAAGGGTCTGAAAGGGCTCACCATTCTCAATGCCTTCTGCAAGCTGGCGAATTGCTTCAGGCTGGTCGCCTGTGGGCTGATAATCCGATACTACTTTAAATTGCATGGTGCAAAATTAGTGAACAGTTTCAGAAAAAAGAAACGAGCTGATTTTTATTAATATCTGCTGATAGTGAGAAGATTGAAAATAAATGAGCCATATATCCGTTTTATTTCTTAAAATTGTACTTTTGCATTAAATCGCGCTCATTCAACATTTTTAATCTATGAAACGACCATGTAGAAATGCTTCACAAACAAACTTAATTAAAATGNNCTTTTAATTTTAATTGGATGAAAAACAGAAGATGTCTTAATGTAATTGCAACATTTCTGAGCATTGTCTTTTTAATGGCAACCTCCCGAACTACTTATGCTGCAAAGCAAACAGATGATATTACCAATAAAGGATTCTTCATCGGTGCCCAGGCTTCCACCAATGGTCTGGGATTTAACCTGAATTACATGGTTGGCAAGCGGCTAACTATGAAAACGGGTATTGAATCTCTTAAAATCAACTATCCATTTCTGATGGAAGAGAATGATATATCCTATGACACGGAGCTGAATTTTAAAACCGGCGGTGTATTCCTGCTTGCTGATTTTTTTTACACCAAATCGCTCTATTTTACCGGCGGCGCTGTTCTTAATAAATTTAATCCGACGCTAAGCGGCATGGCTGTCAGCGATATGCAGTACGGCGACATATACATTCCGGCAGAAAAGGTAGGCACTTTTAATTTCAGTTTTACACCGGACTTGAAAATATCTCCGTATGGCGGCATAGGTTTCCGGAAGTTTTTTGGAAAAAGGAAGCTGGTGAGCTACAATTTTGAAACGGGCTTGTATTATATCGGACCACCAAAATTGAGCATTGAAGCAACCGGCTTACTGAAACCCACTGCCGACCCTACTCACGGACAGATCCAACAGCTTGAAAACCAGTTCTCGGCTTACAAATATTATCCGGTGGTAAAATTTTCAATTGCAATGCGACTTTTTTAACTTTAACAACAAAATTTCACAGAAATGAATAACCCACTTAAATATGGCACAATGAAACGGCTGATTTTTATCCTTTTGATTGCACTCCTTTCAGGTTGTGCAGAATATCTTGACAACCCCCTGAAAGACAAGGAGACAGGTGATGACATAAATCTTTTGCTGATTGATTTCAATTTTTTCAACACACGCCTTTCCGTGAAACTGTTGGATGTCAGCAATGGCTCTTTAATCGACAAAGCAGCCACTGTTCGTTTCACTGGAGACAATGGGAATGACATTGTTACATTCACCGGAGAAAAACGCCCGGAGTTCAATGTTACCAACGGGCAGCTTGAAGTTACCATTGACCCGAATATAGTCATTTCGGAAGACACACCCTTCCGGTTTGCCGTCTCTGTTACTGCTGAAGGATATAACAGCATGAACAAGGGATTTATTCTTCAGAATGAAGGGAAAAAGACCATTGAATTGAAGCTGTCGAATATCGGAGATGAAGAGGAGTCAGAATATGGTGACGACCCGGGATTTGGCGAGGGAGACACTTCCATTGTTATCTCAGGAAAAAGAGCCGATTTATTGAAATCAGCGCAGCAAGATGAAACGCCTTATGCAATTGAATATGAAATTTCCATTTCGAGCTTTTTAAAATTCAAAGATGAATCGGGAAAGCTGCTGTTTGCCTCTTCCGGCGAATTGATGGATGCCTACAATGCTGACCCGTCAAATTTCCTGAAAATGAAAGTGAACAAATTCAAGGATTATGAACCGGGAACGGATGTGGTGGAAATTGACGGACAACCGGTGAATGTACTGTTCCATAAGCTGGAAACCGGCCGGTTGACCGAGCTGAAAGTAGCGGGTAAAAAAGTGGCTGATTTGAACGGGGGCGTCATTCAGTCACGATGCACCTACACCGGTTCGCCTGCTCCTGATCTGTTCGGATTTGCCGAATTTTTATCAGACAGATGGAAAATTAAAGGAGCAGAAACTGTTTATAACCAGCTGAATTTTAGCTATACGATAGCAAAAGCATCCACCCAAGAGCTCTGTGCAAGCGGTAGTAAAATCAAATTTATATCCAATGTGGTTTCCAGTTTCTCGTTAGACGCCGATGTGTTCGATGCCAACGATAACCTGCTCACCTACATTCACTTTAAAGGCAGTTTCCCGGAAACTTTTACGGTTGAAAATACACCAAATCAGCCTGTAAAAATTGTCTTCCGGAACAACAACCCCTCATTTCAGCCCATTGCACCTCTTGAAATTGAAAATTTTTGTACCGATAGCTACGAGGTCAATGTTTCTCCTGCCAGCGGTTACAAGGAATATCAAATTGTTTTGCGTGCCCTCTGTCAGGATAATCCCACCATCGCCTTTGCACCTACCTACAGCGGAGAATATAAAATTAAAAACAGCGATAATCTCTGGCAGGGAGCCGACATGAAGGGCGGTGTGGTTGATTTGTTAGCCCTCCCCGGGCAGGAGTATGAATATCGCCTGTTGTGGGAAAACAACTGGGAATATTCTACGCTGGTTGCTGAATTTGACGAGAAGGGAAATTATCAGCATCCAAGCGGCTCAAAAATCAGAGCGGAACAGATGAGCGACGGACGCATTCGCATTTTCATGGAACATATTTTCAGCCAGAATATCTGCGATGACTTAGGCTGGTAGTGAATTTCCATACTGACTTTCTCGACTGTAACTCGTTTATATTAAGGGCACCCGACGGGATTCACATGAATTTTATTCGTGCTTTTTTGTGATTTTCTTTTATCGCTTTTTCATATCTCTTCTCCGATTCTGACCTGATAGTAATCGGTTACCAAAGTGTACATCATTCCGGCAGCTTTCGCTGCGCGAATGCCCGGCTCCCCGTCCTCAAAAACCTGACAAACTTCAGGCTGAACGCCCAATAATCCTGCACATTTCAAAAAAGTTTCCGGGTGTGGCTTGGAATGGGTTATATCATCGACAGATACCAGAATGTCAAAATAATCTGCCAGTTCGATAATTTCCAAAGACTTCCACGCCAGCCGCCTGTTTCCGCCGGTGCCCACCGCCATGGGAAGCGTTCCGTGATATTTTTTCACCAAATCGACAACCGGAGTAATGGGTTTCATTTTGTGCATTATTTTTTCGTACTCTGCTTCCTTTATCTGAGCAGTCTCCTCAGGCTCCATTGATGTGCCAAATATTTTGTTTACAATACGAATAGTTTCCGGAGCAGAAATTCCGGCAAGGGTACCAAAAAGCTCAGGGGTAAATTCAACACCATATTTCTTCAGGATATTTTTATACGCCCAAAAATGTACCGGCATAGTGTCGGCAAGGGTACCGTCCAGATCAAAAATCAGCGCTTTTGCCTTAGGATCGATTTCAAGTTTCTTAATCATGATAAATAGATAATTGGGAGTCAAAAATAAAAAGATTCAGCCGGATGTTCCAAAAACTTTAAGGATTGAAGAAAATTCACCAACTTTGTTCTAAATGTGTTTACAATGATTCTGGATACTATACTGTACACTGTCCCGCAATGGTTTGTTTTTGTAGCAATTATTGCATCGGTTTATGGCTGGGTTGAGCAAAAAAAAGTTTTCCGCCTGATGGGTGCGGTTTTGTTCTTCCTTTTGGGGGTTTTCTCTTTGTATGCACTGCTCACCGGGAGTTTCTCTTCCCGAGAATATCTGACGCCTGCCGAAATCATCAGTCACGAGATGGAAGAAGAAATTTTTGAAGAGCTTCCGTTTTCTGCACAGCTTTTCCCCGCATATATTATCTTTCTGCTGTCCGGACTGCTCTCAGTCCCTGCTTTTTTTCTTCAGTGGAGAGAATTGAAAGGAAAAAATCTGTTCGTTATTCTGACTGCATTTACGAGTATTGCAGGTTTTTTTATTATTGTGGATGCCCTGAAAAGTTTGTAGGCTGAATTTTGTGTGAGAAAAAGCACAAAGCGAACAGTGCGATTACTCCTTTTTAAAAGGCATCTCATTAATTTTTTTTGCCTTCATCTTGAACATGGCGGGTTGTTGCTCAGCACCGCAACCTACCGTTTTTACAACCATATAAATACCTGCCCTTGCTAATAAACATCTGAATTTGTATTTTCGTCAAACAAAAGAATAATTATGAAAGCGCCAAAGTCTTTCCGCATACATATCGGAATTTTCGGACGGCGAAATACCGGAAAGTCCAGCATACTGAATGCTCTGACACAGCAGGAGGTTTCCATTGTTTCAGAAGTTGCAGGAACTACTGCCGACCCGGTAGAAAAACCAATGGAGCTGCTCCCGCTTGGGCCGGTGCTTTTCATTGACACAGCCGGAATTGACGACCACGGGCTTACCGGAGACAAAAGGGTGGAAAAAACAATTGCCGTTTTTGATCGCACGGATTTGGGGATTATTGTAACTAATTTTGAAGACTGGGGAAAATATGAACTCCGGCTGATGGAAGAATTTAAAAGCCGTGAAATTCCTTTTTTAGTCGCATTCAACAAAGCTGATATTTATACTGAGAACAAGAAAATTACCGGACAGCTCAAAGATACCCGTGTAAATTATGTTTCCACTTCGGCAACAACAGGCACAGGGATTCCTGAGTTAAGGGAACTCATACTGAAAACTGCACCGGTCGATTTTATTGAAAGACCCGGTATTCTATCCGATTTAGTTAGTCCTGATGAATTGGCGATATTAGTGATTCCCATTGACAGTGCAGCGCCAAAAGGACGACTGATTCTGCCTCAGGTACAGAGTATCCGCGATCTCCTCGACAATGACTCCATGTGCCTGATAGTTAAGGAAAATGGTTTGAAAAATGCACTGTCAAAGCTAAAAAAACCTCCTAAACTGGTAGTTACCGACTCACAGGTTTTTGCAAAAGTGGCAGCAGACACGCCAAAAGAGATCCCACTCACCTCTTTTTCAATATTGTTTGCACGCTTCCAGGGAGATTTAACAGAAATGGTGCGTGGCGCCTTAACCATCGACAAGCTAAAGCCGGGAGATAAAGTTTTGATTGCGGAGGCATGCTCACATCATCCTTCCGAGGAAGACATCGGTACAGTTAAAATACCACGCTGGCTCAACCAATTTGTAGGCGGTGAACTTGATTTTTCAAATTGCAAAGGGAATAACCTTCCACAATCTCTTGAACAATTCAAATTGATTATCCACTGCGGTGCCTGTATGTGGAACCGGCGCGCCATGCTCAGCCGCATTATGAAAGCGCGTCAGGCGGGTGTTCCAATTACCAATTATGGACTTACCATTGCTTATTCACTCAGTATATTTGAACGTGCCCTCGAACCGTTTCCAGAAGCACTTAAAGTGTATAAAAATGAAAAAAACCAGTAATTTACTTCTGGCAGTTATTTTTGCCTCTTGTGTGGCAATCAATGGTGCCTATAAATAAAAAAGGGTCTTACTAAAAGCAAAACCCCTTCTTATTGAGTATATTACTCGTCAGATAATTTCAACGTTAATTGCTACCGGTCCACGGTCAGCTTCTTTTGTGTCAAATCTGACCGACTGGTCCTGTTCAAGGCCAAACCGGGCATCTTTAATTTCGGAACGGTGCACAAAAATGTCTTTGCCTTCTTCTGTATGAATAAAGCCAAAACCTTTTACTGCATCATACCATTTTACTTTTCCTTGCATCAGACAGTTTTTACGTTAGTAACGTTCTCTTCTGTTAAAACCGCCTCCGCCTCTGCGAAAGCCGCCACCGCCGCCTCGTGAACCTTCTTCTCTAGGACGTGATTCATTCACCTTGATGTTTCTTCCGCTAAGTTCAGCGTTGTTTAGTTCTTCAATGGCTTTTTTGGCTTCATCATCATTATCCATTTCAACAAATCCAAAACCTTTGCTGCGCCCGGTTAACTTATCCGAAATAATTTTAACCGTTGACACTTCGCCATACTCTTCAAAAATCTCTTTTAAATCTTCCTCAACAACATTGTACGGAAGATTTCCAACATAAATGTTCATTTGTAATAAAAAAATTAAATTAATAAAAACAGATACCACTGCAAAGTGCAAAATTCAAACATTGTGTTGTCCCCGGATTTAGATGAATGACGAAGTGAAGACGTTCAGAAACCAAAAAAATCATGGTGAAAAACTGAAAGGAGAATCGTGCAGGTCTGCAGAATACCTTAAACTAAAATAAAAAAAAGACCAAATTGCTATTTGTCAGGCAACAGAAATTTTAAAACTTCAAATTGCCCTCTATTTGCGTTGCAAAGTTAAATTAAAATTGTAATATTCAAACTTTTAGAACTTTTATATTCAATGAAATTATTTTTTCTTTTAAAATATTGAAATTTTCAGCCTGTTATTGCTTGTTTATCAGTTGTCTTTCAATAGATCGTTTATTACAACACTGGCAATAAAGCAGCCGAAAGCGGGAGGCATATAGGAAATTGTTCCAACAACCGATTTTTTGTTCAATCCCTCCTCAATTCTCATTGCACTTTCAGGAACTGTTTCGGGAGAAAAAACCACTTTAACTCCTTGTTCAATACCTAACTTTCCCAGGTATCTCCGCATCATGCGTCCCAATTTACAGTTGTAGGTTTCAGAAATGTCGGCAACGCGGATTTGGGAGGGATCAAGTTTCCCTCCTGCACCCAATGAACTGACTACATTCAGTCCCAGCCGGATGCAGTGGCTAATGAGATATACTTTTGGAGACAGGGTGTCAATTGCATCAACCACATAGTCGTATTTTCGGCTTTCAAGCAGCTCCACTGTTTTGTTATCGCGCAGGTAATCATTTACAACAGTGAGCCGCAGCTCGGGGTTTATGTCATAAAACCTGCTTCTCAGTACTTCTGTTTTAAGCTTTCCGTTGGTGCTGATTAAAGCTGGCAGTTGCCGGTTACGGTTTGTCGCCTCTACTACATCGGCATCGGCAATGGTCATTTTTCCAACGCCTGCACGGCAAATCATTTCGGCTGCATAGGCACCCACACCGCCAAGCCCGGCAACTAAGACTTCTGCTTTTTTCAACCTCTCCAATTTTTCAGTTCCTAAGAGAAGTTCGGTACGTTCTAACCAGGGCATATAATTTTGTATGTTAATTTTTTGTGATATATGAAAAAAGAGACTCATTCGGCAGAGTCGGAACTGATATTTTCAATTCGGTTAAAATTTTTCCAGACTGCTTCTTTTAATGTTTTTAAGGGAATGTTTTTCAAAGCTGCTGCGCGTTCATATACATATTCTACAATTCCGTTAAACTCATCTGTTTCCATAAAAATTTTCTCCAATGGCAGATATTTCAGTGACTCAATAACCTTTGCCCGGTTATTAAAAAGCAGCTGCCCAAATGAAAACAGAATATTTTTTTCTGAAAGCTGGCGGGTTAATTCAATACTGCCGCTATAACCATGAAAAATCCATGGAACAGAAGGTCTGATTTCACTATGCAGTTCCATCACTTCATTCCATGCTTTAACGCAGTGTATCATGAGTGGTTTTTCATATTCTTCGGCCATGAAAGCCTGTGCTTTGAAAGCTCGTATTTGCTCAGTTAATTCACTTTTGGCGCGTTTGTCAATCCCACATTCTCCCACAAATAATACATGGTCAAAGTCCAGAGCCTCCTCAATCATCAGCATCAGCCGATTGTCTTGGCTTTCGGAGCTGATTTTCCACGGGTGCAAACCCACAGAGAAAAAGTTTTTCCCCTTAAATGCAGGTATATCTTCACCGGGGAATAAATTTCTTACGCTGACGGTATCATCAGGAATTGCCCGGTTGTGGGTATGGATATCGATAAATGGGTACGGCATTTCAGATTACCGGTCTATATCAATTCCAGTAATTTTTTTACTGCATTTTCAGCACCCGCAGCAATCTGCCCAATGTTTGCATCCAGCATGTAGCAGGGTGTGGTAACAATCTTATATTTTTCATCAACCACAACTTGCCCGTGCGAAGTTTGCTCATGTTTTCCCCCCATTGCTCTAACTGCTTGAATGGTATCCTCATCATTGCCAATCGTAACTTTCACATCGCCTAAAACTTTAGCTATCAGCACCGGAGAGATGCAGAGCGCACCGATTGGCTTCCTTTGGGCAACCGTTTCCCGTATTGCCCTTTCCACGCCGGGATTGACTGTGCAGTCAGTGCCGTCAAATGCAAAAGTGCACAGGTTTTTGGCAACTCCGAATCCGCCCGGAAAGATTATTGTGTCATAATCATCAGCTTTATATTCAGAGAGCGGCTTAATATTTCCGCGGGCAATGCGTGCAGCTTCCACAAGAACATTTCTTTTTTCAGGCATCTCTTCACCGGTGATATGGTTGATCACATGCGCCTGCTCCACATCGGGGGCAAAACATTGGTATTGTGCCCCGTGGCGGTTAATGGCAAGCAGTGTGAGGGTGGCTTCATGGATTTCGGCTCCATCAAATACTCCGTTTCCTGCAAGCACAACAGCAAATTTTTTCATTTTACCCAGTATTTTAAAATTTACCCAAAATTACACTTTTATGGGGAGATGGTAAAATCGGAAGAACTGATTTCATCCAGATTATATGGAGTCTCCTGATATACATAATAGTTGAGCCAGTTTGAAAACAGCAGATTTGCTGTTGAACCCCACTGCATAACCGGTGTCTTGGAGGGGTCGTTATCCGGGTAATAATTTTCAGGAATGGTGATAGGTATTTTCTTTGCCAGGTCTCTCCGGTACTCTTTGTCGAGGGTGTTGCGTGAATATTCCGAATGCCCTGTGAGATAAAGTTCTCTTCCGTTTTTTGCCTGCACAATGGCAACGCCTGCTTTTTCTGAAGTGGCAATAATTTGCAATCCCTCTACTTTTTCAATGTCTTCAGCCCTGACTTCGGTATAACGTGAATGAGGAATAAAAAATATATCATCGAAGCCACGTAAAATGGGCAGATGGGTGTTTGGATGTGTGTGTTTAAACACGCCAAAAAGCTTGCCGGGAAGCTCATGTTTTTTGATTCCGTAATAGTGATTTAAAGCTGCCTGTGCTGCCCAGCAGATAAAAAGCGTTGAATAAACATTGTACCGTGCCCATTCAAAAATTTCCTTGAGTTCATCCCAGTACGTAACATCTTCAAAAGAGAGCAGTTCCACCGGAGCACCCGTAACAATGAGCCCGTCATATTTTCTTGAGTTCAGCTCATCAAAGTTCTTATAAAACTGCTCCATGTGCTCCATAGGTGTATTTTTTGGTTTATGTCCTTTGATTTTCATAAACTCGATTTCAATCTGCAACGGAGAGTTGGACAACAGCCGGAGCAGGTCTGTTTCGGTTGTTATCTTTATGGGCATCAGATTTAAAATAATGATTTTCAGAGGCCTAATATCCTGATGCAACGCACGGGATTCGTCCATTACAAAGATGTTCTCCTTTTTCAGGATGTCAATAGCAGGTAACTTGTCGGGAACATTAACTGGCATTTTTATTCTGGATTTTAATTTTAAAAATGAGAGAAAAAAGAAAACGGGCTATGCCGTTTCCCCGTAACTCTGTTCTAATAGTTAATATCTATTTACACATTCACTTTTTCAAGTGCCTGTTCAAAGTCTGCAATAATATCGTCAATATGTTCAATGCCCACGCTCACGCGCAATTGCGAGGGTTCAACCCCTGCTGCGTGCTGAGCTTCAGGCGAAAGTTGCTGATGAGTTGTTGCCGCAGGCTGAATAATCAATGTTTTGGCATCGCCCACATTTGCCAGGTGGCTGACCAACTGCAGGTTGTTGACTACATCATTTGCTTTCTCTTTTCCGCCTCTAACATTGAAAGATAACATTCCTCCTGCACCTTTTTTAAAGTACTTTTTGGCATTTTCGTATGATGGATTATTTTCCAGTCCGGGATAATTTACACTTTCCACTTTTGGATGCTTTTCAAGCCATTTGGCTAATGCAATTGCATTTTCCACATGGCGCTCCACTCTCAGCGAAAGTGTTTCCAGTCCCTGCAAAAGCATGAAAGAGTTGAACGGGCTGATTGCCGGTCCAAAATCGCGCAATCCTTCAACACGCGCTTTAATAATAAATCCGATGTTTCCCAGCGGACTGTCAAAATTAAATACATCCCAGAAAACCAATCCGTGATAGCCTTCAGAAGGTTCGGTGAACCCAGGGAATTTCCCATTGCCCCAATTATAGTTTCCGGCATCGGTAATCACTCCGCCCACACTTGTTCCGTGTCCATCAATCCATTTGGTTGCCGACTGAACCACGATATTTGCTCCATAGTCAATTGGACGGAAAAGGCATCCTGCTGCGGCAAATGTATTGTCAACCACAAGCGGGATGTCATATTTTTTTGCCAGCGCACCAAAAGCTTCAAAATCGGGGATCACATAGCCAGGATTTCCAATTGTCTCGAAATAAAGTGCCTTGGTGTTTTCATCAATCAGCTTTTCAAAAGCTTCAACGGTGAGGTCTTCGGCAAACCGGGCATTTATTCCCAGACGTTTGAAAGAAACCTTAAACTGGTTATAGGAACCACCATACAGGTAGGGCGAGGTCACAAAGTTGTCTCCTTCCTCTAACAGGGTATTAAATGTAATAAATTGTGCTGAATGCCCTGATGCAACGGCAAGTGATCCAACACCGCCTTCAAGTGCGGCAATTCGTTTTTCAAATACATCGGTAGTTGGATTCATAATCCGGGTATAAATATTTCCAAACTCTTTCAGAGCAAAGAGGTTGGCTGCATGTTCAGCATTGTTGAACACGTATGAGGATGTTTGATAAATAGGAACAGCCCTTGAGTGGGTTGTCTGGTCGGGTTCTTGTCCTGCATGAATCTGCAGGGTTTCAAATTTTAAACTTTTAGTTGTCATAATTACTTATTTATTTGGGTGAAAAAATGAGTTGTAAATTTCACGTATGCTTTTCTCTTTGTCTGATGATTTGACAACGAGATAGCTGACTAAGTCAGAAGCTCCGGAGCCGCTAAGCTCCACGTTTATCTGCTGGCGGGCAACAGCGCCAAAAATTTTTGCTGCAACTCCGTAATTTTGCTGCATCCCGTGGCCAACCACGCCCACCAACGTAACATTGTCAATAACAGTAACCTCTTTCACAGAGGAAAATCCTAATCTACGTATTAAGTCCAGCGCTTCACTGCCGGTTTTCTTTTCCAGAATTATGTTGATTGATATCTGGGAAGTAATCACCGATTTAATATTAATTCCGGCATTATTCAATTGTGAGGTTACTTTTGCCAGAATTCCCGGTTTTAATCCAACCCCGGGTCCTTCAAGTCTGAGCAGTGAAATATCGTCAGTGTATGCAACACTTTTAACCACTTGGGGTTCAATGAAAGTTTCGGTATTTATCACCGTGTCATTTTTGCCGTTGCCAGATTCGGGATTTACAATATAAATCGGGATATGTTCACTTTCCAGCGGTTCAACAGTTCGCGGATGAAAAGAGTAGTGGTCGAAATAGGCAAGTTCGCTGGCTTCGGAGTAGGTGAGCCTTCCGATGCGTTCAATACCAGGCACAATAGCAGGGTCCACACGATAAAATTCCTTGTCCAGACCCCATAGTTCCAGTTTTGGAATGTCTAATTCACGGGTTAAAAAAGCAGCCGTATAATCAGCGGCTGTTGTCCCGGTGCGTGCAATTTTTCCTGATTGGGTTATCCCGTAAGTGCCGGGAATCAAGAAATAATTTCCCTCAAGTTGTTCAATTTTTCCCCGATTCACCGAAAGGAAGGTGGCATTTCCAAAATCAGAGCTCACCTGCAGCTCAATCTGCTCAGGATATAAAGTTTCAGATTCAAGGCCAAAAGAAGCCAATTGTGTTCGGAAAATTTCAGCCGTCAGCTTTTCTCCAAAACTGAAAACCTGATCTTTCAATCCGTCTGAATAATCGCCTATAAGACCGACTCCCCGGATAATTCCGGTCACCTGACAAACCAGTTCATCAAAAGATTTAGATGGACTTTTTCCCGTAATTTCAGTATAAAATGCATTTAGCTTTTCTGAAAAAAGAACGGTATCTGTCTGATTTGCCGAATAGAGCGAACTTTTGATGAATTCCAGCATTTCGGGTATAGCCGAAACAACAACGAAACTTTTGCCGCTGCCTCTGTCTAAATGTGCTATTAAATTTTTCAGGGATGAGCCACGCCCTGCATGACTGCCACCCAATCGAATAATCTTATCCGACATATTGTTATCAATAAAAATGGTGAAACTTTGGTCGTTTGCTAAATTGTGAAATGTGTGTGCCTTCAATCAATGGCTGAACCACTGAGCGAAGGCTAAAGCATAGACATAGAAACCGGCGGCATCACGAATTCACCTTCTCCGGCTGTGGAGAGCCGAATTATTTGTGAAGTATGTAATGTTGATGAATTCATTTATATACCATTTTTTTGTATCCAGCAAATATAAATTGATTTTTGAAAAAATAAAATTTAATTGGAATGAGTTCAGATAAAAATAACATTTAATTTCCGAACAATTTCTCAAAATATTTGAAATCAGGAGTTAATTCAGTAAAAATTAAGTGAAAAAAGTCTTTTACTTTTTTGTTTTATGTAAAGCTCAATTAACTTTGCATGCCAAATTTTTTAAAAACACACCATGAGTTATAATTTACTGAAAGGGAAAAGGGGAATTGTGTTTGGTGCTTTGAACCCCGATTCAATAGCATGGAAAGTTGCCGAGCGGGCTCACGAAGAAGGAGCCAGTCTCACCTTGACGAACACTGCCGTTGCCATGCGGATGGGCGAAACCCAGAAACTGGCTGAAAAGCTTAACACAATTGCTATTTCTGCCGATGCAACCAATGTGGAGGACCTTAGCAATTTATTTTTAAAGTCAATGGAGTATCTTGGCGGGAAAATAGATTTCATTCTCCATTCCATCGGAATGTCGCCCAATGTGAGAAAGGAGAGACACTACAGCGATCTGGATTACAACTACCTGAATAAAACACTTGATATTTCGGCGGTGTCGTTTCATAAGGTTTTGCAAACTGCCCGTAAGCTTGATGCCATAAATGAATGGGGTTCGGTGGTGGCGCTTTCCTATGTTGCAGCACAACGCACCTTTTACGGATATAACGACATGGCCGATGCTAAAGCGCTGCTGGAATCCATAGCGCGCAGTTTTGGGTATATTTACGGACGCGAACGCAGGGTACGCATCAATACCATTTCGCAATCGCCAACCATCACAACTGCCGGAAGCGGAGTGAAAGGATTTGACCGCCTGCTTGATTTTGCCGAGCGCATGTCCCCGCTGGGAAATGCCACGGCTGAAGATTGTGCCGATTACTGTATCACCCTGTTTTCAGACCTCACCCGCCGCGTAACCATGCAAAACCTGTTTAATGACGGCGGATTCTCCAGCATGGGCATGAGCTTACTGGCTCTTCAGCAATACGAGAAAGGGCTGCATAAAGACTGCGATTGCGGCGAAGAGGAGAAGAAACATGAATTCGATTAATAAATGATGAAATATTTGATGCCGGCTACAAGAAGATAGTTCCTGCCTGAAAGCTATTATTTTTCACTATCAACCGACAAAAACTAA
>LSQX01269666.1_pt2 | contig 16566 bp, 12 predicted proteins | sample 654561 | NCBI WGS metagenome assembly LSQX01 (sample SAMN04489861, study PRJNA283612) | anaerobic digester metagenome | isolation source: 4 biogas reactors fed with cattle manure at either 37C or 55C with and... | place: Denmark: Kongens Lyngby | collected 2014 | reverse complement strand
CAGGCCGGGCAGATGTTCACGCAGTTTGCTCTGGTCGTCATATTCTCCCTTGCGGTATCGCTTCTGGACGCTACTACCATCGTGCCTATGCTGGCGACGCGGTTTATTACCACCGACGCCCATCAGGATCCATCGGAAGTCTCCTCAAAGCGCGGCCTGCTGTCAGGGTTTTTCTCCTGGGCAGGTGTAGTGCTGGGAAATCTGGACGCCACATATCGCAGAGGGCTGGAATGGGCGCTGGCGCATAGGAAGTTCACTTTAATAGGCGCATTCGCCCTCACAGCCTGCAGCTTTTTGCTGTTTCCGTTGATTGGCAAGGAGATGATGCCACAGTCGGACAGCGGTGACTTCAACGTTGGAGTAAAACTGCCCGTCGGGACTGCGCTCGATACCACCAATAAGGAAATGTCAAAGATCGAAAAAATCGTTCTGAGCAATCCTAATGTCGGCACTGTATTCTCATCTGTCGGAACGGGACGCGGGCCGAGTTCTCGAACTCCGTATCAAGGCTCATTGACTGTCAAGTTAAAAGACAAAAGAGATCAGACCACCCAGCAGGTTATGTCCGATTTGCGCCGGCAGCTTATGTCTTTGCCGGGAGTCAACGCCCGTCCGACGCAGCGTGACATTGTTGCGCAGATGATGACCGGAGGCAATTCGAGCATCGAAGTTGACATCTTCGGCGACGACCTCGGCGAGCTTTCCCGGGTTTCAAAAGAAGTCATGATGAGCCTGCGCGGCATACCGGGTCTGGAAAACGTCGATGTCGGATGGGAAGAGGCAATGCCGGAAATACAGTGGATTGTTGACCGGGATAAGGCGCAGCAGTTGGGAGTCAGCTTTTCGGAAGTTGCCAATGTAATCGGCACTGCCACCAACGGAACCATCGCCACCTACTATCAGGAAAAAGGTTTTCAGTATCCCATTATCGTCCAAATGCCGGAGTCTCGACGAAAAACAGCCAGGGAGATGGGCAATTTGGTCGTGCGCACAGGGACTTTTGAGAGCGGATACAACGATGTTTTGCTGAATCAGGTTGCTCAGCCCACTTATGGCTATGGGCCGAGTCAGATCGACCGAATGGATCGCAGACGATATGTTGCGGTGGTGGGCATGCCGCAGGGCAGGGCGTCGAGCGAGATACAGGCCGACATTCAAAAGGTGATGGACAGCGTAAAGATGCCCTCCGGATTTTATTGGGACTGGGGCACGAACCAGAAGCGGCAGGCCGAGGAGTTCGGAGGCATGGGAGTGGCGGTTCTGCTGGCGATTGCTCTGATCTATATGCTGCTTGCCAGTCAGTTCGAATCACTAATACACCCGCTTACGATATTATTTTCAGTGCCTCTGGCGGCTACAGGTGTAATTTTGGGACTCTTCCTGACGGGTCGAACATTTGGGTTAACTGCCTTTATTGGCGTGTTGATGCTGGTGGGGATCGTGGTCAAAAACGGCATTTTGCTGGTTGACTACACCAATCAGCTTCGTAACAGGGGAATGGATCGCAAGCAGGCGCTGTTGACGGCGGGGCCGACTCGATTGCGCCCGATTCTGATGACCGCCGCCGCCGCTGTCTTTGGAATGCTGCCTCTTGCTCTTGCACTTGGCAAGGGATCGGAAATCCAGGCTCCTATGGCGACTTCCGTCATCGGAGGGTTGATCTCCTCCACTTTCCTCACCCTGTTCGTTGTCCCGGCGGTCTACACCGTCTTTGATGATATCGCGTTGTTTATTCAACGAAAGCGCAAGGGTTCGGTATGACAAAAGACACACATTCAGATGAGGACGCCAAAGGCGATTCTTTGCTCCTCAAACAAAGCGAGGATATGGTCGCGGCATTCTCGGCGTTGATGCGGAATATGTTTGCATTGGCCTCCGACGACCTGTCTATGGAATTGCCGGGAGCGCAGCTTCGCGTATGCGGAATGCTTTGGGATGGCCCAAAAACCATGACTGTGCTCACCGAAGAAATCGGCATCACGCACAGTGCAATCACTCAGATCGCGGATAGACTCGAAAAAGCGGAAATGGTGGAGCGTGTGCCTGAGGCTGACGATCGACGCTGCAAAAAACTGGCTCTTACCGCCAAAGGGATCGCAGTATTGGAGGATCGCCGCAGGCGCAGAGTATTGAGGGTGATGAACATCCTGCGGATGCTTAGCCTGGAGGAACGCGATGAAGTCGTCGGTGCGCTGAGGACTGTAGCAAATGCCAGCCTCCGATTTAAGTGACGGGAAAGGACGATATGGTGCGATTACGACCTTTATTCATAACGACCGGCCTGATAATATGCTCAATGAATGCGTTCGCCGAGCAGACAGCGCCGATTCAGCCAAAAATCAAGGAGACTCCGCTGCCGCCCGCGATAACGCTTCCTGCGCCGGAAAAAACTCCTGCGGATGTGCCGAACCGTCCCCTTACAGCCGAAGAAGCAGCCCGCATAGCCCTGACCCATCAGCCAAACGTCGCAATAGCGCAGGCGGGTGTTGTCACGGCTAAAGGCGGCGTGACCCGGACTAAAGCCGCTCTGTTGCCCACGGTAGCGGGAGCGGGCAGCTACAACTCCATCGCTCACGCGCCGGCAACCGATTTTCCCGGCACGGGCGCGGCTACAGGGTATCAGCTCTCTGCAAACGTCAGGCAGCTTATTTTCGACTTCAATCACACCAGGGATCTGGCTAAGCAGGCGTCTCAGAAACTACGCGCCGCCAACGCCAATATGACCAAAGTGGAATCGGACACGGTGTTGCGCGTAAAGCAGGCGTTTTATGCCTATGCCCAAAGCACGAAGCTTGTCGCAGTCAACGAGGCCAACGTCAAAAACGCGCAGAGTCATCTTGCGCTGGCGCAGGCCAGGCTCGATGCGGGCGTAGGTCTGCCTACGGATGTCGTGAGAGCGCAGACCGCGGTGGCGAACTCCATATTTAATCTCAATCTGGCGCGAAATACGGCTTCTCTGGCCGGGGTATCCCTTGCGGAACAAATCGGCATCGACCCAAGGACGCCGATAGTTCCGGCGGATACGGGCGAATCGGAGATCGATATTGACGACCTTGTCGCTCTAACGCAGCAAGCCCTCGAATCCCGCCCGGAAGTCGCGCAGGCGGAGGCAAACCTGTCAGCCGCAGGCTATTCGGTCAGCGCAGCAAAGACCTCAAGCGCTCCTGCGGTATCGGCCAACGCCGGCTGGATGCAGCGCGGAACGGATTTCCCTCCTGGCAATAACACGCTCACCTACGGCGTCGCTTTGCAGTGGACTCCGTTTGATTCCGGCCTGACTGCCGGTCGAGTTGAAGAGGCAAGAGGCGCGTTGCTGGCTGCCGAGGCGGATATGGAAGCTGCCAAACTAAAGGTCACATCCGATGTGTCACGCGGATACGTCGATCTGAAAACCGCCGAGCAGAGAGTGATAACCTCCGAGGCCGAGGTAGCAAATGCGCTGGAAGCTCTGCGGCTGGTCGAAGGCAGATACAAATCCGGGTTGGGGACATTTCTCGATGTGCTAGACGCGCAAACTGCCTATATCAATGCCGACAGCAACAAAGTAAACGCGCATTTTTCGGTGGATCAAGCCAGATCCGCCCTCGCACACGCCATTGGCCGACCGCTGACGAAATAGATATCGCCCATAGTCTCGGCAATCGCGTTTTGCGCATAGCAACTTCCCCTGCTGGTCATCATAATGCCCATCGAAATGGTGCACTTGCCGGCTTTGATTGACCCCTTATGATCGAATTGAGTATAATACGTTTGGTTCGAAGCGGCTGGCTGAAGGGCCGGGGAGAGGTATGCCTGAAGTGCGCAAGACGCGGACATCCACAACACGGCGAAGCACAAAAAAGACGAGCGCAAAAAACACGCAATTCATCCCTGTCGTAGATATCACGGGAGTATTGCTGATCGTCTTTGGCCTGGTGACGCTCATATCGCTTTGCGCGGAGAATTCCACGGGCGCGCTGGGTCGTTATCTGGCCCCTGTTATGCGCAACAGCGTCGGAATTGGGGCGTATATTATCCCGTTTCTGATCGGTCTGATCGGCGCATTTTTTATTGTAGGGCCGCTCAAAATTATCACACGCAACATCGTCATCGGCAGTGTGATGGTGTTTCTTTCCATAATTGGCGGCACATCCCTTGCCAGAGGAATTCCGTGGGAAAACCTCAGCAGCGGCGGGGGATACGCGGGCAATATTCTTGCTGTGCTGGCGCGCAAAGCCGGCGGTGAGGTTGTGGGTCACATTCTCCTCGGCGCGCTTGCGGTAGTGGGACTTATCACCATCGTCGATCAGCCTCTGGCGAATCTCATAGACTTAATCAGGGGCTATTGGATTGAAGCCTCTGATAATGCCTCCGAGCGGTCAATGCGGCGCAGGGAAGCCAGGGAACTCAAAGAGGCCGCGGCCAAGAATAAAGCCAAAGACGCTGCATCGGATAGTCAAAAACGATCAATGGCCCGCATGTTCGGCCAGATATCAGACGAGGAACCCGAAAAGCCTCCCAAGCCCGCTGCGGTCAAGATAAATATGCCTCTTTCTCCCAAGCCTCAGGGGATTCCGAAAAACGGCAACGGGCAAAATGCGGACTCTGAAGAATCCGGCTACGCTGAGTTTCGGCTTCCTCCCACGAGCCTGCTGGCGGAGCCTCCTCCTCCTCCGCCAAGAGTCGAAAGCGAACTGAAGAACAACATAGAGATCATCGAGCGCACCCTCGAAGAGTTCAAGGTGCAGGCAAACGTAGTTGAGATCGCCTGCGGCCCGACCGTGGCGCGCTATGAAATACAGCTTGCTCCGGGGATAAAAGTAAACAAGATCGTAGGGCTTGCCGACAACCTCGCAATGCAGTTGGCCGCTATCGACGTTCGAGTGGAGGCTCCCATACCCGGCAAAGCTGCGATCGGCGTTGAGGTTCCTAACAAGAATCGCGGCATTGTCGTGCTGCGCGAAATAGTCGAAAGCAAACCTTTTAACGAGACCAATTCACTTTTGACGTTCGCATTAGGCAAGGACGTGGCCGGACAATCGATTGTTGCGGATCTGGCGAAAATGCCGCATATGCTTGTGGGCGGGGCGACAAATGCGGGCAAGAGCGTGGGTCTCAACTCTCTGATCGCCAGCCTGCTTTTCAGAGCCACCCCTGATCAGCTTAAGCTGGTCCTTATCGACCCTAAGAGGGTGGAACTGAGCTTATTCGACGGCATCCCGCATCTTGCATGCCCGGTTGTAAAAGACGTCAAACAGGCAGCGAGCGTATTTAGAGCGGTTGTGCAGGAAATGGAGAAACGCTACGAGATATTCTCGCGCAACAGCGTCCGCAATATAGACGGGTATAATGAGCGGGTTACCGAATCGGAACGAATGCCTTATATGGTGGTGGTGGTCGACGAACTCTGCGACTTAATGATGCAGGCGGCTGCCGAGGTCGAGGCTTCCGTGCAAAGGCTGACACAGCTAGCGCGCGCAACCGGCATCCATTGCGTGTTAGCTACTCAGCGGCCATCGGTAGACGTTATCACAGGCGTTATAAAAGCGAATATATCATCGAGGATGGCGTTTGCGTGTTCGTCATATCACGACAGCAAAACCATTCTGGATCAAAAAGGCGCTGAGCGGCTTGTCGGGAGGGGAGACATGCTGTTTTTGCCGATAGACGCCGCCAAGCCGACCCGCATACAGGGATGCTATGTCTCCGAGCGTGAAATTGAGGCTTTGTGCGACTATCTCAAGGAGCAGCGCAAACCTGTTTTCACCATTCAACCGGGCGCGGCTCCGGGCGATGGAGGCGGCGGAGGCGGGTTTGATGATGCGTTTACCGATGAGTTCTACGAGCCGTCGGTGCGGTTTGTGGTAACAAATGGCTATTGTTCAACTTCGATGCTTCAGCGCAAGTATAAAATAGGCTACACTCGAGCCGCGCGCATAGTCGACGCTATGGAAGAGGCGGGTATTGTCGGCCCGCTGGACGGAGCCAAGCCGCGACAGGTTCTGATTGCGGCGCAGGACCTCGAGTCGGTGCTTGGCGGCAAGTTAGGGCTTCCGTTCGATGATAGCTACAATGACGACGGCGACGAGGAATATGTGCCGCATGCAGAGGTCGTTGACCTTAACGAAGAAGAGGGCCAGGACGAATAATCGCGCAACGCCGGCGGATATTGTGCGGCGCGAGATATTATATTTTATATGGCAAAAGTAAGCCTGATTAGCCTTGGTTGTCCTAAGAATCTGGTAGATTCTGAGGTCGCGCTTGCTGAAATAGCCGGCGCAGGGCACGAAATAGTAGTAGATGAAGCTGTCGCGGATGTGATAGTGGTCAATACATGCGGGTTTGTGCAGAGCGCGAGACAGGAGTCGATGGATGCTGTCTGCGGCGCGCTAAAACGCAAACGCGATGGCACATGCAGGGCGGTGGTCGTGATAGGCTGCCTGTCTCAACGCTATGGGCCGAGCTTGAAAGGAGCTGGTCGCAAAACGCATATTGATCCGAGCGAGCTTGATGGCGTGTTGGGCGTCGAGCATACAGACAAACTCGCCGAAACGATCGATCGAGCGCTATCCGGACAAAAAACGTTTGATGAAAGCGATCCGAACGTGGCGTGGACGGAGCCGCAGGCGCGGGTTTTGTCTACTCCGCCGTGGACTAGCTATATAAAGATATCGGAGGGATGCTCCAATCGCTGCGCCTATTGCGCGATTCCGGATATTAGAGGGCCTTTTCGTAGTCGTCCAGAGGATTATATCCTCTCCGAGGCGCAAAGGATGGCAGAGGTCGGCGTAAAAGAAATCAACCTGATAGGCCAGGATTTGACGCAGTATGGAGAGGATTCGGGAGATACGAACAGGCTGGCGTCTTTGGTGAGGAAGCTAAATGAGGTCGATGGCCTGCGCTGGATAAGGCTGATGTATTGTTATCCGGCTAAGATAACGCAGGAACTAATCGATGCGATGGCGGAGTGTGAGAAGGTTGTAAAATATCTGGATATTCCGCTCCAGCACGCGGATAATGATATCCTTGTGGCAATGAACCGTCGAGGCAACTCGGAGAAATATGCCGCGGTGATCAATGCGATTCGAGCTAAAATACCGGATGTTGCACTGCGGACAACCTTTATTGTAGGATTCCCCGGGGAAAGCGACGCGGCATTTGAGAGGCTTTTGGGCTTTGTCGAGCGGATGCGTTTCGACAGGGTAGGTGCGTTTATATACTCTCGTGAAAAGGGGACGCCGGCGGCAGGGTTTCAGCCGGTGCAAAGCAGGGTCGCACAGGAGCGATACGACAGGCTGATGTGTCTGCAGCAGGACATATCACTGCATCGAAATAGAACATTGATCGGAAATAAGCTTGAGGTTTTGGTCGAGGGCCGAGTCGAAAACGCTATGTATGGCAGGAGCTATCGAGACGCTCCGGAGATAGATGGCCTGGTCTATCTGCCAAACTCAACTGCAAAACCGGGAGAATTTGTAGAGACAACCATTGCCGATGCTACGGAATACGATTTGATCGGGACATAGGCTATTGCGGAGTTGCAGGAAATCTGCCTATCGGGACATCGAAAATGCAGAAATCTCTGCGCTCAAGCAGTGGCCGAGCGAAAACGGAGGGAAACAGTGACGAACTCAGCAATAAAGCTGACTAAAGAAGATATTGCGCGTGCCAACGCAAAGTTGTATCTGGCGGATAAGGCCTATCTTAAATTATTGGGCAGAGATCAGCCGGCAAAGTTGCGCCAGGTGGCCAAATCAATTGATGTGCAAGGGGTTAGCCCCAGGCTTATTCGCAGCGTTATGCTCGAAAGCGACCGCTTCGAGACAATCGACAGACGATGGGCTCCGTCGATACGATGCAGCGATATACGCAGGCCGTTTGAGCGGGTGTTGGCGGACTTGCTGGTGAGCGCGGGAATACCGGTGAGCGTCGAGGCGCTTGCCGAAGAACTCGGCCAGATTTACGACCGCCCTGCCGATACCTACAAGCAGATGCTGCCGAGGATATTGTCCGGCGGGGAAAATTTCTTTGACGCAGGCTCGTTGGGATATGGCCTGTCGCAGTGGCTGCTCGAACCGACCTCCGATGATGAGGCCGATATAATATTCGACAACAATCTGTCTCAGGATCAGATTGATGAATATTCCAAAGATTGCGATGGCGGGGAATGGGACGCCGACAATATCGCCGAATCGGCCGCTGCAATACTCAAAAAATGCAAAAAGCCGGTGCCGGTTAAGATACTTGCTCTATTCGCATGGAGAAGTCTGCAGACGGATTTCCAGTCAATCGACTTCTATGCGCAGTTGGTATCCGGGGATCAGATTCTGCTTTTGTCCGACCAAAAGGCATACCCGGCGAGCGCAGAAAAGGGCTTTATGACCACTATCGGCAAGCTCGCCGAAGAAGTGGCGGCCCTGCCGATGGACGAAGAGGACGAGGCGGACGGGCCGGTCACGGTCACCGACACCGATAAAGAAGAGATCATCAAGCGGATACTCGAAAAAGGCAGCGCATCCGCAGAGGACCTTATCGAGTATGTCCTTGAGGTTGGATCCGATGAACCGGCTTATGCGGGCGCGTATGAGCAGCTCAGGGACGCTTTGGCTGCTGATGAGCGTGTGATGTGGCTTGGAGGCACGCGATATGGCGAGCAGGTGGTATTCCCGGACGAAGTTCAGCTTATGCCGCCATCTCTGATCGTAGCTGCCACTGTGCCATACGAAACTCCCGAAGGCGATGTCTTCGATCAGGAATTGGAAGTTGAAGGCTTCGAAGGGGACCTCAAGACCGCTATCTACGATCCTTTGGTCGAAGACGTGACCGACGAGGACCCGACCCTGACCAACTATCAGCCCAACGAGGACTCTCAGCGGTGCGTGCTCAAATATCACCATAAAGTGGAAGCAACGTTCCCGATATGCCAGATCAACCCTGATTTCTTCGGCTCGGAGCCTGCGATTATACCGATCACGCTCATTGATGAGGGCAAAAGAAAGCCGGCATTCGTTAACAACGAACTGCGTTTGATCTTCGGGCTGCAGGACTTCTTCCAGGAGATCACGGAGGTCTCCGGCGCGGTGTTTTATATCGAGAAAACTGCAAAGCCCGGCGAGTTCCGGTTTAGATATGACGGTGAGGTAGAAGAAGAACTCGCGATTGATACTGCTCGCAGCCTGGAACTGCTCGATATACGCAACGATTTCGAGAGTCGGGAAATGCCGATGTTCGACGTGATCACCAGCATACTGGGACAGCGCGGGCAGGGCATGACCTTCGCGCAGCTTGTCAACGAGGTCAACATTATCAAGCGCACCTCCCGGCTGGTGGTCGCCTCAATTTTAAGTTCATACCACTGCTTCCATACACGCGGCAAGTCAGGACTATGGCAGCTTGATGCCAAGAAAATCACTCAGGGCTTCACCAAGAACAAGAGGAAATATATCAAGAAAGACTAATCTGTCGCTTATCGATACAACGGCAAATGGTGGCGGTCGGCTCGGTCGCCACCTTTATCGTGTTAGAATTCCGGCAGGTGAAATACAACAAATACCCAAGGACTAAAGATCAATGACACCGGACAAACCCAGATTACGTATGGCTCCAAGCCCTACAGGCTCCCCGCATATCGGCAACATCCGCACGGCAGTTTTCGATTATCTCTACGCGCGACATACCGGCGGCACGTTTATTTTGCGCATCGAGGACACCGACCGCAATCGTTTCGTTGAGGGAGCACTTGAGGAGATGATGTATGCGCTAAGGTGGATGGGGATGCAATGGGACGAAGGTCCCGAAGCAGGTGGCGACTTTGGTCCGTATTTTCAATCGCAGCGATTGGATATATATCACCAATACGCCGACCGTCTTGTCGAGCAGGGCAGGGCGTATCGCTGCTATTGCACCAGAGAGCGGCTGGAGGAGATGCGAAAAGTGCAGGAGGCCGCCAAGCTGCCCCCGGGATACGATCGCCGATGCCGCAATCTCAGCAAGGAAGAAAGCGGGACCCTCGCACAAGAAAATCCGAATCCCGTCATCCGATTTGCCATGAACAGGGATGGAACGACTGAGCTTGACGATGTGGTGCGGGGACACGTCAGTTTTCGCAACGATCTGCAGGACGATTTCATAATTATAAAAGCTGATGGATTTCCCACCTATCACTTTGCCAGCGTGGTCGACGATCATCTGATGAAGATAACCCACGTCGTGCGCGGCGATGAGTGGCTTTCGAGCGCACCCAAGCACGTGCAGATATATGAGGCTCTCGGCTGGCAGGCTCCGGTGTGGGTCCATCCGTCACTTATTTTAGACGAGAGCGGCAAAAAGCTCTCCAAGCGCAGCGAGGCGCAGACGCGCTTTCTATCCTATATCGAAGATGGCTACCTGCCGGAGGCGATGCTCAATTTCCTGGCGACTATGGGATGGAGCGCGGGTGAGGATAGAAAGTTATATTCCCGCGAAGAACTGATCGAGAAGTTTGCTTTGGAGGGGATCACCAATCACCCGGCGATCTTCGACCTCGCTAAACTAAACGACCTTCAGGGAGAATACATCAGGATGCTGGCGGTGGAGCAGCTTGCCGATATGATACAGCCGCGGCTGCAGCAGGCAGGTTACATCGGAGATTCGCTTGCCGGTGATGACATATCCTACCTGCTCCGAGTGACCGCTCTCATTCAAGATCGACTGGTGCTGTTGAATGAGGCCGCGGATATGGTTTCATATTTCTACTCCGATGAGTTCGAATATGACGAAAAAGGAGCCAGAAAACATCTTGCGAAGGATACGACGCCTGCGATATTGAAGGCGGTTATATCAAAACTGTCGGATGTAAATAGCTGGACGGTCGGGGACATCGAGTCGGCGATGAGAGCTGTAGCCGACGACCTGGCTGTAAAGGCGGCGGATATAATCCATCCGACCCGAATGGCCGTCACCGGGCGAACCTGGGGACCGGGTCTGTTCGAGTTGATGGAAGTAATCGGCAAGTCCCGCGTAGTGGCGCGATTAGAACGCTGCGCCGGCGGGTTGTAGCGGAAAGGGTGAGGTAGTATATGGCCTTTGAGATAATAGATGCCAATACAGTCTTTGGCCCGTGGCCGATTGTGCGAGCGGATATGCCGGTTGACAGGCTGACAAAAGCGCTCAGCAAACACGGAGTGTCGCAGTCTATTGCGATTTCCACCGTGGGAGTTCTGCACAATTACGGGGATGGCAACAACGAGACCCTTAGATTGTGTTCCGAACAGGGCGGGACTTTGATCCCGGCTGCAACGATAGATCCGAGGGGATATTTCGGCGCAAAAGGGCTGGCGGCAAAGCTGGCGGAAGCCGGATTCAAAATGTTTCGTTTTTTTCCGCTCATTCAGGAGTGGCCGTTGGATCATTCGGCGTTTTGTGATATGCTCGATGACATTGAGCCTGTCGGAGCCCCTGTGATGATTCAGGCCAGGGAGACCGGATGTCCGAGCGCTTTGCAGCGGATTTTGGGCGGGCGCGATATCACTTTTATTCTCGAAGGCATTTCCTTTGAGAATATGGCCGAGGCGGTTTCGGTGATGCGAAAATATCCGAATATCGTGTGCGATACGCGAGAGCTTCGAGTGCCGGGCGCGTTGCGATTCCTGGTAGATCAGGTCGGAGCCGACCGCGTAGTCTTCGGCTCGGGATGCCTGCGCAGTTCCCTTGCGGCCGCGCTGGGCTATGTGATGGATGCCGATATCCCCGACGAGGCCAAAAGCGCGATATTGAGCGGCAATATAAAGCGCTTGCTGGGAGGTGCTTAGATGGCAATTATTGATCTTCATGCCGAAATCGGCACCACGCCGGTGTGGGGAGTATCGTTTTCCGAGGCCAACCTCACCCGCAGTATGCAAAAATACAACGTCCAGCGTTCGATCATCTCATCAACCATCGGCAATTCATGTGACTTTCGTCGAGGCAATGCTCAGATCGCCAGAATCGTCGAGGCCAACAAGTCGATGCTTGGCTGTGTGGTTGTGAATATGAACTATCCCGAGCAGTCGCAAAAAGAGATGCATGCATATCTTGCCCAAAACGAGTTTGCCGCTCTGTTGCTCACTTCAGGGCTGCGCGGACGCCATGTCACCCTTGCGGAGACAGAGGAAATACTAAACGCGCACAGAAGATTTGTTAAACCGGTCTTTTTGCACACGCCAAATCAGGCCGCAGCACTTGCGGCAAATGAGATCGCCAAAACGTTCAACATCATGAAATTCGTGTTGATAGGCATGGGTGGGGACGGCTGGCGGATGGCGACATTACTTGCCGAGAGAACCCTCAACCTTGTATTGGAAGTATCAGGCTCGTCGAGTCCGGACAAGATAAAGTTTGCAGTCGAACGGATCGGCGCGCACAGGATGGTCTACGGCAGCGGCCTGCCTTACGTGGACCCGTCTGCCATAATTGGCCTGGTTCAGGATGCCGATATAAGCGATTCCGATAAGCGCAATATATTCCAGGGCAGCGCTCAGCGATTATTCGGCTGGAAGCGGAGCCAGGAATAGCGAGATAGGATTAATGACAAAACACGATTTAGTAGGAGGAGAGAAATGACGGCTACTGCTATCACTGCTGACAATTTCGATGCGGAAGTGCTGAAATCCGATGTCCCCGTCATCGTCGACTTTTGGGCCGAATGGTGCGGCCCCTGCAAGGCTTTGGCTCCGACAATCGATGAGATTGCAAATGAGTACGAGGGCAAGATCAAAGTATTCAAGCTCGATGTGCAGACTGAGGCCGCGCTGGCCAGCAAATACGGCGTATCGAGCATTCCCACGCTGCTTTTCTTTAAGGGCGGGGAAATAGCAGACCGCATCGTAGGGTTGCGACCCAAAAATGACATAACCGGCCGCATAGCCCCGCTGCTTTAGCGGGTTTGATACAAATCGGTGTTTCGGGATTGGCGATGTACGAACCCGGAACATCGATTTTACCTCTGCTGACGATCACAACTTACGATTCCGGCCTGCATTTCTCGTTTCTTTCCTCCAGCCCGCCCTCTAACTCGCCACAATATAGTATGTAAAACTAAGTGTCATCGAAAAAATACCACTCTAAGTGAGGGAGTTCCATAATGGCCTCTACGATCGGCGCTGGCGCTGGGGAATTTGATGAGCGTCTTGTTAGTGTAATTCAAAATGAGTTAGCGCAGGGAGAACAGGTAGTAGCTCAGGAAGCCGGAGACCAGGGGCAGGCTATAGCCCTGACCGGGTTACGTATCATAATCGCTAAGGCCGGGCTTTCAGCAACCGGAGAATTGCACGGCCTCAAAGTCGGTTCTTTCAAATTATCCGACATTACGGCGGTCAACCTCCGCAAAGGGCCGCTCGGAGCAGTGATTCAAATATGCGACGATGCCGCAGATAACGCATCAGTTGGGCCGAGGCCCGATAACATCATTGTCTTTACCGGTGCGGACAGAGTCAAGAAAGCGCAGGCTTTTGCCTCTGATCTGGAGGCTTTGACGCAGATGTCCGTGAATCGGATAGACCCGACCAGCAAACCGGTGAAGGAAGCCGCCGCCGTTGTAAAACCTGCCGCTCCTGAAGTGCAAGAAGCTGATGAGGCCGTTGCACATGCCGAAGCGGTCGAGGCGTCGCCAGAGATCGCTGCGCCCGAAGAATCAATTCCCCAAGAGCCGGAACCAGAAGCTCGATCGGCTTTCAAACCGAACCCTCGTTTGCCGAAATCCGTTCGAAAAAAGGAGATTGGCCCAAACAGGATGCTCGTTGCGTTTGGCGTGCTTGCCGCCCTGGTATTTGTCGGCATGGCCATAATGGCTCCTCTGCACGATGCACAACTGGAATCTGCGCCGATTGGCGTATCCGGAACAAGTCAGCTCAACAATGTCAAACTGCAGGCAGCCGCTATATCCAACTACGCCAATTCCATAGATAAGTTGCTCAGCAAAGCCAACTCCACCACAGATGCGTTCAAGGCCGTTGTCAGAAGCTCCGACAAGAACGCGATACTCTCAGCCAGCAGATCGTTGATATTGGATCAGGTTTTTAGAGAAGTGGCGGATATGAGCGCGCCTCCCGGATTGGCAGCAGCCAAAGAGGACCTTGTGGAAGGGCTGTTGTCACGCAAAAATGCTGTTGCCGCCGCTGCCGGAGCTGCGAGTTCCTCCGAGGCGATGAATGTGCGCGCATTGTTGTCACGCTTCGATGAGGCAGACAAACAAATCAGTCGAGGCAGATCCAACATCAGGAACGCCAATGCAGCCGCAGAACTCAAAGTGGCCGAATTGTCCGGTTCGGGCAAAAAGCAATAGCAGCCGATGCGCAATAAGCGATCCCGGATCGAATGGCCCTCGGCAGGGTGTCAGGGTTTAGTCGCCACCTTGACACGTGATGGCCGCAGGACTTTGCCGTTAAGCGTATAGCCCTTTTCGATCTCTTCAATTATGGTGTTGTCCTCATATTCATCGGTCTCTTCAAGCATCAAAGCCTCGTGATACTCAGGGTCAAACTGCATTCCGACAGCTTCAATCGGCTGCAAACCCTCCCTGGCCAGCATTTCTAGTATATGTTTGAGGGTTAGCGTTACGCCCTCTACCAGCGATTCGTAGCTGTGTTCGGCTTCGGCGGCCTGTAGCGTGCGGTCGAAGTTGTCTATGAGCGGGAGCAGTTTCAAGATCAAATCTTCTCGCACAAGACCATTCAGGCGCGTGACCTCATCGCGCTGCCGTTTACGATAGTTGTCAAAATCGGCCATCACCCGCAGATAGCTGTTTTGGGTGTCTTCAACGCTGCACTTCAGGCTCTCGATCTCCTGTTGCAGAGCGTTTATGTCCAAATCCATCTCATCCTGATCCGCGTCTTCTTCAACTGGAGCTTCAAATTCGATTGGCGCTTTGTTGGCTGGATTATTTTTATTCATCTTACTCCTCGGCTTGCTTACAAGCGAACCTTTATCCGTCTTCTCCCTCGTCACGTTTTCTGATAATCGTATTTATCCGCAGTATTGCTTCTGCAATCTCCGCTGCTGTTCTAAGCGCATGCAGCTTGACCGCAGTAGGGTCAAATATGCCGTTTGCGATCATATCCGCGATCTCACCCGTATCACAGTCTATGCCTAGACAGTGCGACCCGGCTTCATGTTGCGCTACTATCAAATTCTCCACTTTCTCAAGGGGATTTAATCCCGCGTTTGCCACTATGCATCCCGGAGGTTTCTTCAGAGCCGCCGCTACGCAGTCGATTCCGTATGCCGCCATGCCTCGCGCGCTTTCCCTGATCGCCTGCACGTGTCTCAATGCAGCGATTTCAATTGCGCCTCCTCCGGGGACGATTCCCGATGAGACAGCCGCCTGCAATGCTCCTGCGGCGTCTCGGGCGACTCTCTGACGCTCATCTTTTACCTCTCTGGTCGATGCGCCAATCAACACTGTGGCCATCTTTGCGTCGCTGTCGCCAACTACCCGAATATGATTCAGCCTTTCATCCTCGTATACCCGACCGCAGACGCCCAAAAAACTTTTCAGCTCATCCGGGCTTTTTGCAAGTCCGGCCCTCTTTATCGTCCTTGCGCCGGTCAACGCTGCAAGAGACGCAATATCGCGCGATGACAGCCTGCGCACGGCCAGTATCCCGGCATCTACCATCAATTCCTCGGCAACAGGGTCAATGCCTTTAGCAGTGGCAACGAATCCGACTCCCAGGTCAATCAACTTCTGTATGTTGGCGCGGAACTCTTCCTGCATTGCGATATGACGCGCGAATCCGGATTCCGTAGCCAGAGCCTCGTTTTCGACTTGCGGAGGCTCCAGCGCCTCGTCGACTATGAGCACGAGCGGATTTTCGACCGCCGTCGGCATCTGTTTGCTGGCGCGCTGCTTATCGAGTATCATCCCGTTGATTACTTCACTTTGAGCGCCCTCGGCGGCGACCACAGAATCCGCCAGTCGAAACCCGGCTGACTTCAGCGTCTCCTCACCTATCAGGCGCGCAGCTTTCACCACCATATCCGCGATTTCCGCATTGCCGCGTGCAGCGATGAGCGCAACTGCAAATACGGCCTCATCGTTCACTGAGACTTCCGTTGACTTCGATGCAACGAATGACAGCGTGTCACTTATGCCCTGTCGAATGCCTTCGATAACCCTGGTTACGGGCACTCCTTTGGATACATGCCCGACGCCTTCGGCTATAAGCGCAGCAGCCAGAATAGTCGTCGTGGTTGTGCCATCGCCGATCTCTTCTTCCTGCGCCCGCGCCGCTCGTATCAGCATTTTCGCCGCAGGATGAGCGGTGTCGATCTTATCCAGTATAGTCGCGCCATCGTTGGTTACGGTGACATCGCCGAACTTGTCGACCAGCATACAGTCCAGCCCTTTCGGCCCGATAGTGCCCTCGACGGCAGCGGAAAGGGAGCTTATCGCCGATGAATTGGTCATAAGCGCGGCTAATCGCTCATCGACATCGGTTGTCTTGGAGACTTGTTTTACGTGGCTGCTCATATTGTTAAGTCCTTGCCGGCTAATCGCTCACTATTATGGCACACTCAGGGGACTGCCGTAAAGTCAGATCGGCAAACGTAACAGCTCACGAATGATGAGTA
>LSQX01202269.1_pt1 | contig 16568 bp, 15 predicted proteins | sample 654561 | NCBI WGS metagenome assembly LSQX01 (sample SAMN04489861, study PRJNA283612) | anaerobic digester metagenome | isolation source: 4 biogas reactors fed with cattle manure at either 37C or 55C with and... | place: Denmark: Kongens Lyngby | collected 2014 | reverse complement strand
AGTTCCACGAGGATACGTTCAGCACGGTCGAGTCGCTGAATATTAGGTGCAACAACACCAAAGCGGTCGATACGTGTAGCCAATACGTTAAATGAGTTATCAGCAACACTTGACAATTCGGCTCTTAGAACTGCTATAACCTGATCATTTGTTGAGTTAGGTGTAACTCTGTCAGGCATAGTGATGCTGTAAATGTTTGCAAGCTTACCATCAGGGTTAATCTGCTCATAATTTTGCTGGAATAGTGAAATAAAGTCAGAAGAGCTACCACGGCGATTCTGGTTTACACTTTCTCTTAAAGCCTGATTAAATTGAGGGTCATCGGTATTAGCAAGTGATGCCAGAACTTCTGCTGCATTTATTTCCAGAATTACGTTCATACCACCTTTAAGGTCAAGGCCTAATCCGATTTCTTTCTCGCGAACTTGGTTTAGTGTGTAATTTAGATACACTTTCTCGGTTGACAGTGAATCAAGATAATGATTCTTCAGGGCTAAGTCTCCATTTGCATATTGATCCGCTTTTTTGTTGTATTGTCTCCCCACTACTGTAAATGAGAGATAAAACAAACAAATAGCTGTTAGGATAATACTGAAGACTCTAATGAATCCTTTGTTTTGCATTTCAATATTACTTTTGTTACGATTTGTTATTCTTTAAGCAATTAACTCGATTTAAATGTAAAAACAGAGGCATCATTAATGCCTCTTTCTTTAAAGCGTGCAAATATACGTTTTTTTTATCTTTTTAAGAACAAAATCACCGGATTATTTTATTTTAAACGATCCGGTGATTTAATAATATAAAGTTGATTATTTCTTAGTCAATAAAACCTCTGTTTTGTAATAGAAATTTTGGATTTGGTTCTGCACCACGGAATTTCTTATAAAGAGTCATTGGGTCATCTGAGTTACCCTTTGATAAAATATTATCACGGAACAATTTCGCTGTGTTTTTATCAAATACACCATTCTCAACAAAAGCCTGGAACGCATCAGCATCAAGTACTTCTGCCCACAGGTATGCATAATATCCTGAAGAATAACCTCCGCTGAATATATGAGAGAAATAGGTACTGCGGTAACGTGGAATAATCTCTTCGATAAGACCGATCTTACTCATAGCTGCCTTTTCAAACTCACGTACATTAATGTCAGTTTTTTTAGTAAGTGTATGATAGTCCATATCCAGCAACGCAGCCGCAACAAGCTCTGTAGTATTAAAGCCCATATTAAAATTTGCAGCAGTGTTAATTTTTTCTATCAGTTCATCAGGAATAACTTCACCCGTCTCATAATGTTTAGCATATAACTTTATTACTTCAGGGTGGAAAGCCCAATGCTCCATTATTTGTGAAGGAAGTTCTACAAAGTCGCGCGAAACACTTGTTCCTGAAACTCCTGCATAATTAACATTAGACATCATCCCATGAAGAGCATGACCAAATTCATGGAATAGAGTTTCCACCTCATCAAGAGTCAACAGAGAAGGAGTGTTATCGGTTGGACGTGTAAAGTTGCCAACGTTAAAAATTAAAGGACGAATATTTTCTCCGTTTAATACCTGCTGACCTCTGAAACTGCTCATCCAGGCACCAGCGTTTTTACTTTCGCGAGGGAAGTAGTCGGTATAAAACACTGCCAGATGCGATCCATCTTCATCCAGAACTTCATAAGCTTCAACTTCCGGATGATAAACATCCACGTTATCCAGTTTTCTGAAATTCAGTCCCCACAGTCTGTTAGCAACTTCAAAAACACCTTCGCGAACATTTTCCATTTTGAAATATGGCTTTGTTTCTTCCTCGTTCAGATTGTACTTCTTTTCACGTAGTTTTTCGGTATAATACCACCAATCCCACGACTGAAGTTTAAAATTGCCACCTTCAGCATCAATAAGTTTCTGTAGTTCAGCAGCCTCTTTCTTAGCCTGTGGCAGAGCATAGTCCCACAGTTCGTTAAGCAGTTTATATACATTCTCAGGTGTTTTTGCCATGTTCTCATCAAGTGTATAATGAGCATGTGAATCATAACCCAAAAGATTAGCCTTTTCAATTCTAAGGTTTACTATATCATTGATAACTGCCTTATTGTCATTTTCATTATCGTTATCACCACGCATATACATTGCCTTATACAACTTTTCACGCAGATCACGGTTGTCAGCATATTGCAAGAATGGCAACCAACTTGGTTTTTGCAATCCAAACACCCATTTACCCTCTTCACCGGCTGCTTTTGCTGCACTGGCAGCTGTTGCTTTAACAGCCTCAGGCAGTCCTGCAAGATCTTCTTCGTTATCAATAACTAATTTATAACTGTTAGTCTCATTAAGAAGGTTATTTCCAAATCTCAGGGTTAATCCTGAAAGCTCTTTATTAATCTCACGTAATCTAGATTTATCATCTTCACTAAGCATAATACCCGAGCGAACAAAACTCTTATAATATTCGTCAAGCAGACGATACTGTTCTGTTGTCAGGTTCATTGATGCTGTATCATCATGAATAGCCTTAATGCGGGCAAAAAGCTGTTCGTTAAGATAGATATTATCGTTGTGTTCCGAGAGAATTGGCGACAACTCCTCAGCAAGAGCTCTTATTGAGTCGTTTGTATTTGCACCTCTTATTCCATAGAATACTCGTGATACACGAGTTAGTATTGCTCCACTATTATCAAGTGCCTCGATAGTATTCTCGAAAGTAGGTTCTTCCGGGTTATTAATTATTGCGTTTACCTCTTCCGTCTGTTGTTTCATTCCTGCCATGAATGCAGGTTTGTAATCTTCAAAAGTGATTCTGTCAAACGGGGGAGTTCCATAAGGAGTGTCAAACTCTGTCAAGAAAATCGCTCCCTTTTCACCCGTTGCACCCTCTTTTTGCTGCGTATTGCAAGCTAATATTGCCATAGATGCGAATAAAATTAAAAATACTTTTTTCATTAAATTTATAAATTTGTTACGTATTTACTTAGCTAAGAGACAAAGGTAATAATTTTTTCAAAAACCATATGCTGCTTTTCGCATTTGTGCTTGAGATTTAAATGGTTTGGGAGGATTCAGATATCTTTCTAAAAATTTGTGCACAGTATATCTTATATCAGTTGCCTCCTTTGTATCAATCCTGTCAAAACCGTGACCACCTGATGCATTTTCGAAAATCTTATACTCAAATTTCTTATCATATATTTTCAGGGTTTCTATCATAAGTTTCACCTCTTCAACATAAACGTCATTGTCATTTGTGTTAGTGTAAATGAGTAGTGGTTTGCTCAAATTCTTAGCATAAGTTGTTGGGGATCTCCTCAAATACTCATCAGGGTTTTCATCTATCGATTCACCTATATGATATGGAGCAGTAAAATAATCAGAATAGCTCTTGTCATGCGATGCGAGTCTGTTCTCCAAATCACTAACCGGAACTCCTGCAAAAGCACAGCTATATTTATCGCCATATTGGAGGATTTGCATCAGCGATATCATGCCACCATGACTCCAGCCAACAATACCAACTCTTGTAGAGTCAACAATGTTATAATTTTCAATTATGTAATTACGGCTAGCCATAACATCATCATTTTCGCGTCCTCCATAGTCAATGTTCTCATAAGTTGCTTTACCGTAACCAGTACTTCCTCGATATTCAGCAGAAACTACAATATACCCCTGTGAAATAAACTCTCTTACAATATGATAGTAATAGGTTGAGAAGTTAGCATGAATGCCACTATGTGGTAGAACTATAAGTGGATATTTCTTTTTCCTGTTGATGTCTTTCGGAATAAACACATATGAATAAAACTGAAGCTTGTTTTCCGCGAATCTATCATTCTGATCTTTAGGTTTCCAGCGTGGACTGCTGGTTAGTCTAACTTTATCAATAAATGCTACATCACCCAGCCTCTCAAACCAAAGCAGATCATCTATCTGTTTTTCTAGTATATCAAAGCGGTGCTGATAATCCTCAACTGTTTTTTTTAATATGTCTATTGAATTGCGCGCAGAGTCATTTGTCAGAACCGGTGTTTGAGATGTAATCGTTAAACATACTTGTGTGAGTATTACTAAAATCAAGAGTTTTTTATTCATGGAACGATTTTATTATAAATGATTTAGCAAATATATAAATCAATGATAGCTTATGCAAAAAATTTATAAGGTATTTGAATATCAGTGTCATAAAATAATTTAGATATCTTTAACTAAAAGTTATAGTTTAAAAACTATAAGATATAGTTAATAAACTAATAATTATAGTTATGTTTGCATCTGAATTTATTTAGGAAAGTTTTTCTCAAGAAAAAGATAGTTTAAGTAAGTATACAAAATATAATATTATGCAGTCGATAAAAGAATTAACAGCCAAAGAAGAGGAGGTGATGCAATATTTTTGGGAATATGGACCACTGTTTGTTAAAGAGCTTGTTGAAAAATACCCTGATCCAAAACCCCACTTTAATACTTTATCAACTTATGTACGCTCATTAGAAGAAAAAGGTTATTTGTCACACACTACTTTTGGTACTACATACAGATATTTTGTTGTTATAAGTAAGGAAGATTACAGGAAAGGTAACTTAAAAAGTGTGATTAAAAAGTATTTTGATAACTCTTATCTGAGTGTTGTATCATCTTTGATTAAGGACGATAATATTTCGGTAGATGAAGTTCGAAAACTTCTTGATGAAGTTGAAAAATTAAGTAGTAAAACGTCTAAAAAATAATGATATGGAACCTGTTCTGTTATACATGCTTCGATCATCCATAATTCTGTCACTGTTTTATGGTTTTTATAAACTCTTCTTCTGTAAAAATACATTTCACACAGTAAATCGTTGTTTATTAATAATTATACTGTTTATTAGTGTAATACTCCCATTTTTTCATTTTGATTTTTTACCAAATAATGTGCAAGAAGGGAGTTCTTATATAATGGATTTATCTCTACTTGAAAGTTTTGATCAATTGGAGGTTAATCAGCACTCCACTGTAATTCCGTGGATTCTGATTATCTCTACAATATTATTGTCGGGAGCGCTATTCTTTCTATGTCGATACATTATTGGATTGATACAGATCATAAAGATAATTCAAGGTTCTGAGAAGCATCTGATTACTTATAATATAAATCTTTGTATTTCAGACAGTGAAGTGGCTCCTTTTAGTTGGTTGAATTATATTGTAATATCCAGACGGGATTATAACACCGACATAGATGGAGCTATTATTCGCCATGAAAAAGTTCATATTCTAAAGAATCACTCTGCAGATTTGATTCTTGTTGACCTCTTTACATGCCTGTTTTGGTTCAATCCATTTTCATGGTTGCTTAAACGCGAAATACAGTCAGTTCACGAATTTCAGGCTGATGAAGAGGTTATTAATAATGGCGTCGACATAAAACTATATCAACTTTTATTAATCCGCAAAAGCGTGGGGGAACATACGTTTGCTCTGGCAAATAATTTCCGTAAGCGCGATTTGCACAAAAGAATTACTATGATGATTAAAACAAAAACAAACAACCGAAAGAAATGGGCTTATACAGCTGTTTTGCCTGTTTTACTACTTTCTATGATTGTACTTTCAATTCCTAAACTTAATGCCCAAACAGTTGAAGAAGAGCCTGCAAAGCCAATTAAAGTGGTTAGAACTCTATCGATGGATTCTGTGTTAGTTGAAGTTGATACTGACGTTGTGAAAATTAGTGAAACAAAAATTGACACTTTAACAAGAGTCAGAAAAGAAATTCAAACAGAGATTCAATTGAGAGGAGAAGGTGTTGATAATCTACTTTATATTGTTGATGGTGAAAAGGTTACAAAAGAGGCGATTAAAAAAATCAACCCAAATGATATCCTAGCAGTTAATGTATTGAAAAGCAAAGCATCAATAGAACAATATGGCGAAGAGGGCAAGGATGGAGTAATTATAATAACAACTAAAAGCAATCCGAATATAAGTGAAATTGAAATCAATGAGGGTGTTAAAAAAAATATTGAAAAACGTTTGATTATTATAGATGGAGAAAAAATGCCTAAGGATTTCGACCTGAATATTAAAGATTCAACAGATATAGAAAGTGTAACTGTTTTAAAAGATGAACCTGCAGTTGATAAGTATGGTGAAGAAGGTAATAATGGAGTGATTATAATTAAACGAAAAATCAAAAAACAAACCAAGTAAAAAAAATAATATAGAGGCTATCAATATAATCTTATACTATTATATCAGAAATAAACTAACTCTTGTTTCTTATTCCCGAAGAATATTGTCAATAAGTAACCACCATCTTTAAGAGGGTTTATAGCAGTTTGTTTCTCTATAATTTTTCTAGTTAAGTTATGCTTACTCAGGAAGTCTTTATCCTGACCAATTGTATAGAGGAGCTTTTTACGCTCAGCTTTACTGATATCATCAGACCAATATCCAGTTGGTCTGATTTTAAAATTTGAGTAATAATCTTCACGTAGAAAATCACAAGCATCAATTCCTTTGGATTTAAGAAACTGATCAAGATAGTTAAACAGATCCTCAAGCTGATACCCCATACGTGGTAAATTTTTTACTTTGTAATAATGCCCCATCTCATCAAAAAAATCGAAGTATTTGTCAAAATAGGGACCTTCAAACAAAAAATTCATTGTTGAAGCGAATCTACCGCTATTCCAAAACTTGTCAAGTGCCTCTTCAACATCTCTTATTCTTTCTAACTCTACTTCCGAAATATCATTACCAGAAATAATCTCATATGGTGCTTCATTGTAAAACTTATATCCATAAATCAAAGCATCTCTTCGTAGATTTGTACCTCTCAACAGCTTTAAAAATCCTAACTGCACCTCTTTTGCTCTCAAACGAAATACATCATTAAAAGACTTTCTGAATCGGTCAAAAGTCTCAAAAGGCAAACCCGCAATCAAATCTAAATGGAGATCAATAACATCTCCTTTCATGATTTTCTCTATATTGGAAGATAATAATGAGAAATTCTGATTTCTTTTTACAGCAACATTGGTAGGTTCATGAGTAGATTGAATTCCTATTTCAAATCTGAAATAGTTTTTAGGAACTTTGCTGTTCAGATACTCAATAGTTTCATCATTCAACAGGTCGGCATAAATTTCAAACTGGCAGTTCAGACCAGGTCTGTGATTTTCAATAAGAAAATCAAATACTGTCATGGTATGTTTTTTATTGAGATTGAAGGTGCGATCTAAAAACTTGATCTGTTTTACATCACTATCAATAAGGTACTTTAAATTCTCCACAATATATTCTCCGGGAAAATATCTCACTCCTTTTTCCAGCGATGACAAACAGTATTGGCAAAAGTATGGACAACCTCTTGAGGTTTCGAAATAAGTTATCCTGTTCCTGCGTTCATTATTATCAAATTCCAACCGATATGGAGATGGAAATTTTATCAGTTCAGTAATATCCGCCTGTGCAGTCTTATAACTGATGTTGTATTTTGATGAAACACTATCAATATTCAGGTTATTGCCTTTTTGCAAAGCATCAAGCAACTGCCCCAATACAAATTCACCTTCACCGCTTACTACATAGTCAACATCCCAGTTATTAATAAAAAACTGAGGTTCATAACTAACTTCTGGACCACCAGTAATTATTATTATATCAGGATTTTGCTCTTTTAGTATTTTGGCAAGTTCACGACTTTGTTTCACATTCCAAATAGAGACACTTATCCCTACAACATCATATCCTCCCTCCAAGATATTATCTGCCACGACAGATACGCTCTCCTTTATAGTATATTCGCTAAAAGACAGGTCAAACCGGTCTTTATTTACAACATAAAGCCAGCGCAATGCCATAGATGTATGAATATATTTAGCATTAAAAGTGGTGAGATGAACTTTCATTGTGGTTTGTTATTTTACAACAACAAAGATAATGAAAACCGTCGCATGAAAGATAGCTTTTTCTTAATTGGTTCTTGATTCGTTCTTATCTGGTTCTTATATTCTCCTTTTATATAAGAGAAAATAGTGGAGTAGGAATAAACTTTTAGTGTCTGAAATAAGGCTAAGTTAATAATGAAGTTTTATGTTAAAAATGTTAATTGTGTTTGATTATTGAAAATAATAATTATATTTGTTAACCGTTAAACTCCTTAAATTACACAAGTTTATAGTTCGTACTGTTAAGGCATCTAACTATAAACATAAAACACCAACGATTATGATGAAAAACAGAGTCTATTTAAAGAAAAACGGAAGGCATCCTTTCAGAATTCCTTTGATGGTGTTGTTTGTCTCACTCCTAACTTTTAACATTACAGATGCTAAAGGCGATGATGTTAAACCAAATGGTAATAATATTACTGTCTCCGGCTATGTAACTTGTCAGGGTGAAAGAATTTCCGATGTTCTAATTGAAGCAGTGTCCACAAGTGAGGAAACAATCTCTGATAAAGAGGGGAAATTTTCTATTGAAGTAGTTAAAGGTGGTGTTATCACCTTTCAGAAAGATGGTTATGTAACTTATGAGTATCTTGCTGATGAGCCTCGTGACAACATGGTTATCTGTTTACAGGTTGTAGTTGAACCGGAAGAAAACAGTGAGGCTGTTATTATTATTCATACCAAGAAAGAGTAGGGAATTGATTAAAACTTTCCCGTAGTAGTATATGCATCGTGATAAAAAATCAGGGTGCGATTATCAGCTTTGGCTTTGTCCATAAATCGCTTTTTCTCCTCCATTGCAACAACCATACTGTTGTCGTATGCACATAACCAACTTAATTGCAGGTTTAGAGATGTAGGTACAACATCACCGGGGAAAGCATATTTACCATCCTCATTTTCAAACAATACGGCAATCTGTCCGGGGGTATGACCATCATACAGTTCTAACCTTATATTTTCATCTAATTGAATATCTTCGAGAACAAACTTCAATTGTCCAGCATCATATACAGGTTCAATATTATCTGCGAAAAATGACCCTTTCTCAAAAAGTGATGGCTTGCGATAATTATTCCACTGTTTTAGACTAACGTGATATGTGGCGTTCGGGTATGCAGGAACAGCTTCATTGTCATCATTTAATATAGTGCTTCCCCCACAATGATCAAAATGCAGGTGAGATATGATCACGTCTGTCACTTCTTCCGGCTCATAGCCTATTTTACGTATTTCATCACGAATATCTACTGTATTGTGTGGTTGAAAGAATTTTAATTTGTTATTGTGTTTATTACCCAGACCGTTATCAATTAGGATACGGCGAGATTCGGTTTCGATAAAAAGGCAGCGCATCGACATAACGCACATATTGTTTTCGTCTGTTTTATACTTGGCAGACCAATACTTTTTTGGTACAGCGCCAAACATAACACCTCCATCTCCCATGAAATATCCCGATTCAATAATATGATACTTGAGCATAATTGTTGTATTTTTGTAGCAAATTTAATATTTCGAAGTGATATTTGATTAAATGATTGTTTGATTTGCATGAATTAATCAGTAGCTGAACGAAAATTTGTAAGAATGAGAATTCCCGTAAAGAGAGAAAATATTGCAGAATATCTGCTATTTATGTGGCAGACAGAAGACCTCATAAGAGCATATAAACTTGATATAGATAAAATTCAACAATCAGTTATCGATTCTGTATATCAGTCTGTTGAAGAAAGAAAGAATGCCAGAGACTGGTACGAAGGTTTAATAATAATGATGAAGTCAGAGGGTGTCCAGGAAAAAGGACATCTTCAGATAAATAAAAATATCATTATTGATCTTACTGATATTCATCTACGTCTTCTGAAAGATCCTAAGGAATCAGAATATATTGGAGTGTATTATAACACTCTACCTTATATAGTTGAACTCAGATCTAAAACTACAGATAAAGAGGTTCCGGAACTTGAGACATGTTTCACAGCGCTATATGGTTATATGTTGCTAAATATTCAAAAAAAAGAAATTTCAAAAGAGACACAGGCTGCTATCACTCAAATTACTTCTTTACTCCGTCTGCTTTCAAAAAAATATAAAGAGATCGATCAGCAGGAGTAATGAGCTACATTTTATAAAGCAATAGGAATAAATTTTTTCATAATGGCAATAATTTCAGAGGCAATTAAATTGTTGGGTAGAACAGGTAAAGAGACCCTGAAGCAGCAGTTTTTTTATGGATTGATTGAGAAAAGAGTACTGGTAACAGGCGCTAATGGTCAGCTTGGTAAAGAACTTAAAGAAATATCACAACAGGTAAATATGCCTTTTAAGTTCTATTTTACTGATATGGACAGTCTGGATATTACAGATCGTGACCAGGTTGATGAATTTGTGAGTGTAAACAAAATAGAATATATAATCAATTGTGCGGCATATACTGCTGTGGATAAGGCTGAGTCCGACAGTGACAAGGCCTTTGCAGTTAATGTAAACGGTATTGAAAACATTGCAATAGCTTCGAGAAAATATAACATAAAGGTAATTCATATCTCGACCGATTTTGTTTTTGATGGTGAATCAAGAATCCCTTACAAGGAGAATGACTCTGTAAATCCATTATCTGTTTACGGTGAATCAAAGTTAGAGGGAGAGAGAGTTCTGCAATCAATGTCACCAGAGTGGATAATAATCCGAACAAGCTGGTTATATTCAACTTATGGCGATAATTTTGTGAAGTCGATGATACGCCTCATGACCGAAAGGGATTCTCTCAAAGTTGTAGAGGATGAAATTGGGTCACCCACATATGCAGGTGATCTTGCAGAGATGATTATACATATACTTCAATATTCTGAAGAAAAAGACTGGAAAACAGGTCTTTACCATTTTGCAAACAGAGGAGAGGTATCGAGATTTGATTTTGCATTAAAGATAAAGGATGCAACAGGCATAGAGGATTGTGAAGTTTCTTCTATAACATCAAAAGAGTATGGTGCTCCAGCTAAGCGACCTGCATATAGCGTTTTAGATGTTACAAAAATTTCGGGTGCTTTTAAAGTGGAAATCCCAAACTGGGAGGAAAGTTTAATGCGCTGTATAGAAAAACTTAATAGCTATCAATAGAGATAAACAAAATAAAGAAAGAGAAAATAGAATTTAGAATAACCAGATGGACTTGAAAAAAGAGATATTAAAGAGACGGACATTTGCAGTGATTAGTCACCCCGACGCCGGTAAAACTACACTAACTGAAAAGCTTTTGCTTTTCGGAGGTGCAATTCATGTTGCAGGTGCTGTTAAATCAAACAAGATAAAGAAAACTGCCACATCAGACTGGATGGAGATTGAAAAGCAAAGAGGTATATCTGTTGCTACATCTGTGATGGGTTTTGATTATAATGACTATAAAATAAATATTCTTGATACACCGGGACATCAGGATTTTGCGGAAGATACATTTCGTACACTCACAGCAGTTGATAGTGTTATTGTTGTGGTTGATGTGGCAAAGGGGGTTGAGACGCAGACTCGTCGACTCATGGAGGTTTGCCGTATGCGGAACACTCCTGTGATGGTTTTTGTTAATAAACTTGACAGGGAGGGTAAAGATCCATTTGAAATTCTTGATGAGCTTGAAGAGGAGCTGCAGATAAATGTGCGACCCTTAAGTTGGCCAATTGATATGGGTGACAGGTTTCGCGGTGTATATAATATATATAGAAACAGTCTGGATCTGTATAAGCCCAGTAAACAGGTTGTTACAGAGTCGGTGCATCTTGACATCGAATCTCCTGAACTTGAGAAACATATATCTGCCGATCTGGCAGGAAAACTGAGAGGTGAGGTTGAGCTTATTACTGAAGTTTACCCTGAATTCAACCGTGATGAATATCTGGCTGGTAAACTTGCTCCCGTGTTTTTTGGTTCTGCTCTTAATAATTTTGGAGTAAAAGAGCTGCTGGATTGTTTTGTGGAAATTGCACCTTCACCCCGAAAAATTGAAGCTGTGGAGAGAGTGGTTGAACCACTGGAGGATGATTTTACAGGCTTTATCTTTAAAATACATGCCAATATGGATCCAAACCACAGATCACGTATAGCTTTTGTAAAGGTATGTTCAGGAAAGTTCGAGAGAAATGTAAACTATAAACATGTTCGTTTCAACAGAATGATGAAGTTTTCTTCGCCAACTGCTTTCATGGCACAGAAAAAAGAGATTCTTGATGAAGCATATGCCGGAGATATAGTTGGTTTGCCGGATACCGGAAATTTTAAAATTGGTGATACATTAACTTCCGGTGAAGAACTTCACTTCAAAGGTTTACCGAGCTTCTCTCCTGAAATGTTTAAATATATAGAAAATGCTGATCCTCTTAAATCAAAACAGCTTCAAAAGGGAGTAGAGCAGCTTATGGATGAGGGTGTTGCTCAGTTGTTTACTAATCAGTTTAATGGTAGAAAGATTATTGGTACAGTTGGTCAGCTTCAGTTTGAAGTAATTGAATATCGTTTACTTCATGAATACGGTGCGCAGTGCCGCTGGCAACCAATTCAGCTTTATAAGGCTTGCTGGATTGAGAGCGATGATAAGGAGCAGCTTGATGATTTTAAAAAGCGTAAGTATCAGTATATGGCTAAAGACAAGCAGGGTAGGGATGTTTTTCTAGCAGAGTCAAATTATATTCTTATGATGGCTCAGCAGGATTTCAAGAATATCCGCTTCCACTTCAGCTCTGAGTATTAGCCATATGCACTGTAACCTGCTGTAGGGAAGAGATCATGCCCTTGTCATACAGTTTCTTATAGAACAATTCCGTAAGATCATGATTTACTTCCCACAGATCGCTGCTTTTTGCCCATACCCTAACGGTGAATTCAAGCGATGTGGGATTTATTTTGGTCATTCTTGCAAATGGAGAGGGCTGCTTTAGTACTTTTGGGTGAGAACCAGCAATATCTTTAAGCAATGATTTTACCTCATCAATATTACTTCCATAGTCAACGTTAATCACAATGACAGTACGTAGTGTACCATCCATACTCCTGTTATTGATAATATTGCCTGTGGATAAAGGACCATTAGGAATATATACGGTCTTATTGTCACCTGTCCTGAGAATAGTATGTAAAATGCCAATGCTTTCAACTGTTCCCTCAAGGTTCTGTGTAGTTATATAATCACCACCTTTAAAAGGTTTGCTAAGCAGAATCATTACTCCTCCTGCAAAATTTGCCAGGTTATCTTTCATAGCCAGACCAATAGCCAAGCCAACGGAGCCGATTATTGCTGCAATTGAAACCGTTTTTACACCTACTGCATTAATAATTATCATGAATAGAACTGCATACAGGAATGTTTGAAGCACTGTTCTGAGAAATCCTTTTAGAACTGTATCCCAGGAACTTTTGCTTATCACTCTATTGAAGAAACCAACAATCTTTGATATTATAAAACGACCGATTATAAATATCAGAATTGCAACAAAAATGTATATTATTAATTCTATACTCCATGTAAGGGCATTATCAAGTATCTGATTGATATTACCCTCTTTTACCAATTCTCCAAAAGTTAGTGGAGCATTAACTACCAGGCTGTCGACCGGTATTATAGTCTGCAGTAGTGTAGACATTTACATCTATATTTTAAGGATTTGATAAATATTAAACGCAAAAATACAAAAAAACGTCTATTTTTGTTCTTAATATCCCTTGTATGATAAAAATGAAATATATAATTACCCTTTTACTACTCTGCTCAGCAACCCTAAACTCTTATGCACAATCACTTAGTTACATGGATTGGGTTGATCGGTCTGCTAAATATATTGAAAACAATAAGTTAGACAGTGCTGCCATCGCTTTGTACAATGCTATGTCACTTGAACCTGCACATGAAAGTAATCCTGTATTGCTGTTGAATTTAGGGATACTGCAGCGTCAGCTTGGGCAGTATGACGATTCCTATATCTCATTCACAGCTTCGCTTACGAACAATCCGATTCCTGATATTGTTCTACACAACAGAGCGTCTCTTTTGGTTGATATGGGCAGATATGAAGAGGCAATGGAAGATTATAATGCAATACTTGTGGATTTTCCTCATGATGTTGAAGCCTTTTACCGCAGGGGGGTACTTCATCTGGAAAATCATGACAGGGTAAAAGCAGAGGCCGATTTTAAAAGATCTGAGGAGATTGACCCTGACAATATGTTCACTAAACTGAGTAAGGCATTAATTTTTAAACTTGATGACAGATGGGAGGATGCAGAAAAGATTTACACTAATTTGATTAATAATGAACCTAATCCAGATCCTATTTTTTATATGAACAGAGCAGAGTGTTATGTGAATACTAATCAAATGTTTAAAGCATCTGCCGACTTGCGTTCACTTGGTGATACTCAAAGGAATAACCCATATTTTTACTTTTTAAGGGGGAGAGTGCGACTCGAACAATTTGATAAGGTTGCTGCCAAGGCTGACTTTGAAAAGGCTAAAACACTTGGTTATGACTCATCTATTGTGAACGAGTGGCTTAAGAAAATAGAATGAATATTCAGTATTAACTAAAACCAAACTTTATTTACTATGAAATGGGTCAGAAGAAACGATAGTGAAGCCAACTATGAAGACAGAAGAGGCAGGGGTAGTGGAAGAAAGGCTGCAATAGGTGGAGCAGGGGCTATTATTGTTGCTCTGATAGCACTACTGCTTGGTCAGAATCCTTTTGAGGCAGTAAATATGGTGAATAGTATTTCACCAGGGGGTGAATCGACCGAGATTGTTGATCCTTCAAGAGTAAATGAAAATGAAGAGCTAAAAGTGTTCACACTTGGAGTGTTTAATAGCGCAAATGAGGTGTGGAGTGAGATTTTCAGAACTCAACTGCAACAGAGTTATCAAAATCCAACTCTCGTAACATTTACTGATGCCACAATATCTGAATGTGGAGGAGCAACCTCTTCAGTTGGTCCGTTCTATTGTCCGGGAGATCAAAAAATGTATATCGACCTGAACTTCTTTCATCAGCTGAGAAATGATTTTGGAGCAAAAGGTGATCTGGCGATGGCTTATGTAACAGCTCATGAAGTGGGACATCATGTGCAAAAACTACTGGGCATTCTTGATCAGGTTAATCAGTACAGAGGTAGAATAAGTGAAACAGAATTCAACAAGTTAAATGTGAAACTTGAACTTCAGGCTGATTTCCTAGCCGGTGTATGGGTTTATCATGCACAACGTATGAACATAATTAAATTGGAGCCAGGTGACCTTGAGTCAGCAATTAGTGCTACAACTGCTGTAGGTGATGATACAATTCAAAAACGTTCAATGGGATATACTGTACCCGATTCATTTACGCATGGAACTTCTGCTGAACGTACTTATTGGTTCAGACTGGGTATGGAGACCGGTGATATAAGCAGAGGTGACACTTTTAATAATATCTGAAACTGATATTTCATATATTTTCAATTCTGCCTCTGAATGTGAAATATCAGAGTATATAATAATCTACGTTTGTTCAAACTCATCATAATCATTATAGATGACACTGTAACTTATTCGCTGTGGCTTTCCGATCATATATAATCTTATATCTCTCCCAGATATCTTCACCAATAGTACATACGCTGCTCATAATATTATCACCCTTGGTAAGTGAAAAATGACTTGAAACTTTATAGAATGTTTACCAAAATATATTTCCATAATTTTGTAACAATCTTTAAGTGAGGGAGATAAATATCACATAACATACATGTGTGAACTGATCTATGCACTCTATGCCAATGATGCCATTTCGCACGGGAAAATAGGTATCCGTAAAATCAGCTCTATATTTCAAGTCCTCTTTCGTGTTTCACTGAATGACATCCATAACAGTTTCCACCGGATGAAAACCCGTGCTGGCTCACGGACATTGTTTTTGGATCAGCTAAAATTTAGTTTGGAGGAATATATGGACAGGGAAGATAATCTGTAATTCTTATCCCTCTTTTCGACAAATGTGTAATATCAATGAATGTGCAGTATCAATCAGTGCTGCACTTTTTCTGCCCCTTTGCCGACGTATTCCTTTAAATTGGACAGGCTTTCTAAAACAAGATGTATAACAGCTTCTACCCGTTGTATGGAACAATCTGCTTCAATCTCCAACTCGTTGATTGCCGTTTCCAGTTTAGAAAGTATTTCATTGTAAAATTTATCCATTCGGGTTGATTAGAAATCTTGATTTTTGGTTTTCAAAACAAACCTAATCTATCTGTTTCCGACTATCAATAAATATTCTAACGTTCAAGTAACCGGGTAAACGAAAGTGATCCCAATTTCCACTTGCCGTCTATCATTACATACACCTCTGTAACCATGAAAGGATTAACAACCTCATTCCCTCCGACAATAGCTGTTAGCCTGATCTTATCAAGAATGATGGCTGTCGTTCCAACAAATTGAACGGATGTTTCCTGTATATCCGCATGCTTGTACTGAATGCCACCGCTTCTGATAGTATTGAGTTCCTGTTCTTTGTTCATCGTAGCGCCCATATGAACGAACATGGCATTTTCGTGAAAGAGTTCATTGAGCGAGTTTACATCCTTTTCGGCCATCCATTGCCATTTTTGTTTGGAAAG
>LSQX01033155.1_pt2 | contig 16570 bp, 12 predicted proteins | sample 654561 | NCBI WGS metagenome assembly LSQX01 (sample SAMN04489861, study PRJNA283612) | anaerobic digester metagenome | isolation source: 4 biogas reactors fed with cattle manure at either 37C or 55C with and... | place: Denmark: Kongens Lyngby | collected 2014 | reverse complement strand
GATGAGATCCTCGGGATTACTGTTCCAGCAAACAGTGGATCCGTTATTTGTTACCTGATCCATTATTTTTTTGATGTTGGGCAATTCCTGAGTGCCTCTGCCATGTACCTCAAGCCTGATCTGCTGTCCTATGTCAAGTGCATGCCTTCCGAGTTCATCAAGGGCTTTCCCTATCTGTTCGAGTGTCTGATCATGGGGTATGCCCTCATGAAACTGGTTTGGCTTGACCTTAACTCCCGACCCTCCGATATCTTTACTCAGCTGAAGCCATTTTTTTGTTGTCTCTATTGAGTTTCTCAACATATCCTGGTCTGGCCAGTCGTACTGTTCATTAGTCCCCATCCCCACAATCTCAACAGGACTGTCAGCAAACTGCTTCCTGACCTCTTCACGTTCGCTCTTTGTAAGATCCAGCGTTACTCCGTGTGCATGTTCCACCCTGAGTTCCACACCGCAGATGGCTGACTCAGTACAATTTTTTATTATCGTCGGTATATCCCAGTCTTTTGCCCAAAGGTAAGTGACCAGGCCAAGCCTCATTTTTGAACCGGGAAGATTCTTGCAGGAGGAAATAAGTGTCCCCGGCAATATGACAGTGCCTGCAACTATTGATAAATCACGAAAAAAATCTTTTCTGGACTTTTTTTGTTGAAAAAATATACTCATGATTAAATATTTTTGATAAAAAGAGAACATAAAGATATAAATATGCTGACTTTACCACAATATTACATTAACTAAATAAGCGAAGTTTTTTTATTTTTATACCATTGGCAAAAATGACAATGACTACTGAAACTTATAATTTTTCATTTCCGGATCTTGGAATTCTTCCTTCTGATATAGAATTACTATCAGGATTTACTCCCGGCAGTTCACCACATCCGTTTCCGGATATGATAAATGATGAACTTACAGAAGTTGAAAATATTATCAATATAACCGTAGGATACAGAAAATTCACCGACCTGGCAATTGACATAAATAAAAGGTCAATAAGAATAGATGACCAGATATTTCATCCCGGAAAATATGCAATTAAACAATTCATAAATGCAACATCAGCAGCCATTTTTGTTTGCACTGCAGGACCTGAGATATCTGCTCTGGCAACAAAAAAGAGAGCTAAAGGGGATCAGCTTGCAGGATATATTATAGATATCATTGGCAATGTGATAGTTGAAAAAAGCGTAGAAAAGCTCAGAATGGGGTTTGAAGAAACTACCCGTAAAGGAGGTTTATATATTTCATCATCTTTTTCACCGGGGTATTGTGACTGGGACCTTACTGAGCAACACAAACTATTTAGCCTCCTGCCAAATGAATTTTGCGGAATTAAACTGTCGCCATCATCCCTTATGGATCCGGTAAAATCACTAAGCGGTATATTCTGCACAGTACCTGATTTTTACAAACCTGAGAATCCCTGTATCAGGTGCCGTGACAACCGGTGTTTGTACGGAAAATTAAGACGTTTAAAAAAATCACAAAAATAAGTGCTAACCTTTGGATATATCAAAAGTAAAATATTTATTTGTTGTTGTCATTATTACAGTTAATGACACAAAAAATTAAATTATATTGAAAATACAAGAATCTCGTTAATCATCTGGGATTTACGAAATTCTAATAAATAAGATTGAAATTATGGTGACCAACAAACCTAAAGTAATCAAAGATTACAACAAGCTTGACAAAAACCTTCAGGAACAGATTAAGTTTGTTTATTCTGATGGTTTTGCAGATAACCTTATTCATTTTTTCGACAAGAACGGCATAAAGGTTACAGCGCTTCCGTTTGAAACTGAAGACACATACTATATGCTTAGAATGACAGAAAATGAAGCAATAGCCATTGTTGACGATGATGATGACTTTGATGATGACGGATTTCTCAAAGACGATGTCAGGCAGGACTATGAAGACAAGTATGCCGATCTTGATCACATATCTGACCAGCTTACCGACGAAAGTGAAGACGAAGAAGATTAATCAACCTGCCCGTGTAAATATGAATTTTTATCTTTTAGCTTGTTTTCATTAGTCACTGACCAGGCTGAAAGTTTTTTCTTATATGCAGGATCATTCATACGCAGTTGCCTGCGTTTATATGCAGGGATATTCTCAAGTTCCTCAAGTTCTTCATCGGATACCGAAGAATAATCAATTTTTGTATTATCTGCTGTTCCCTTTCTTTCTTTAACGGTTTTTGGGTATAATACTTCGAATTCAAGCTCTTCTTTAGCTTCTTCATTATTGTCTTCCTCTTTTTTGAAAGCGATGGATTCCTGTTCTGTCTGATTCTTCCTATTCACAGAAAGGGATTTCATTTCAGCATTTTCTTCATTCCTTCCGGGTTTATCTTTCAGCTGATGTACCTCTTTTGCCATTTTTCTGTCACCTGTAATCTCGGGAATTGAACTCTTTCCGAAGCCCGTGGCTATAAGTGTAACTGAGATATCTTCACCAAGGGATTCGTCCTTTCCGTTACCCCAAATCAGATCAGCATCAAATCCTGCCATATTCTGTAAATAGTCGGAAATCTTACCCAATTCATCCATGGTCACTTCCTGCACCCCTGATGTTATATTCAGCAATATATTTTTTGCACCGCGTATATCGCTGTTATTTAAAAGTGGAGAATTCAAAGCCTTTTGAACAGCTTCGGCAGCACGGTCTTTACCACTCGCTACACCAGTACCCATCAGAGCAAGGCCACTTTTGCGCATTACAGTCTCAACATCTGCAAAATCAACATTTATATAACCGGGGACCGTAATTATTTCAGCTATTCCTTTAGCTGCCGCAGCAAGTACATTATCAGCCCTTGAAAATGCTTCAGAAATACCGAAATCGCCATACATCTCGCGTATCCTCTCATTATTAATCACCAGCAATGCATCAACATGATCCTCCAGGGCTGCAATACCATCAATTGCCTGTTTTATTCTCCTCTTACCTTCATTCCTGAAAGGTATGGTCACAATTGCAACTGTCAGGTATCCCAACTCACTGCATGCTTCTGCTATGACCGGCGCCCCGCCTGTTCCAGTTCCGCCTCCCATTCCGGCAGTGATAAATACCATCTTTGTGTTTCTCGACAGTGCCTCCTTCACATCTTCAATATTCTCGAGGGCAGCCTCTCTTCCGGTTTCCGGTTTATTACCAGCACCACGCCCTTCAGTCAGGGATGCTCCCAGTTGAACTTTATATGAAACCGGACTGGAATTAAGAGCCTGTGCATCTGTGTTACACACAAGAAAATCAACATCTTGTATTCCCTGTTTAAACATATAGTTGACTGCGTTCCCGCCGCCGCCGCCTACTCCAATTACTTTAATCTCTTCTCCCGGATTTTCTGAAAATGTCTTTTTTAATATTTTTTCTTCCATTTTTTTGCTCATAAAATTGTTAAGAATCTTATTGCTCCATAGGTTGGTCTTCATCTTCAAAAAACCTTCCCAACCCGAAATTTTTGTAAAACCAGTTATCAATATTACTCTCTGCAACCGGTTCATCGATTTTTTTACTCTTTTTTTTCTTTTTCCTGGATGAGAACAAGGACTTATCAGTATCAGTTTTCTTTTTTATCCTCTTTTCAAAAGTTACTTTTAATGGTTGATTAAAATCAACTTCTTCTTCCTTTTCCGGAAATATCACCTCAAATTTATCATCCTTCTTCTCCTCAATAACTTCATCATGGATTTCCTTCACTTCATTTTCCAGGTTAAATTTCTCCGGTTCTTTCCTGGTTTGAAGCAACTGGTTAGGATTAGTTAAAAATCCTGTTGCAAGGATGGTTACATTTACATTATCCCCAAGAGATTCGTCATAACCATTTCCCCAAATAATATCGGCTTCCTGGCCTGCTTTTTTCTGAAGTGTTTCTATTATTTCACCTATTTCACCAATTGTAATTTCATCTTTTCCGGAGATGATATTCAGGAGTATATTTTTGGTCCCATAAATATCATTACTGTCAAGCAGCGGTGATTCAAGCGCCATATTAACCGCTTCCAAAGCTCTGCCTTCCCCTGATGCAATCCCTGTTCCCATAATGAATACATTACTGTTATGCATAACTGTAAACACATCAGCATAGTCTATATTCACATTGCCATGGAGGGTAATAATTTCAGCCACACCTTTTACGGCTGTAGCTACGATGTTGTCAGCCATTTTAAATGCCTGCCTGGCCGGAAGGTCACCAAAAATGCTGTGAAGCCGCTGATTACTTATTACCAACATGCTGTCAATAAATTCGCTTAACTTTTTTATACCCTCCATCGCCTGACTGAAACGTTTTTTTCCTTCAGCAGGAGAAGGTACAGTTACCACTGCGATGGTCAGTATGTCAAGATCCCTGGCCAGGCTGGCAATCACCGGTGCTGCACCTGTCCCGGTGCCTCCTCCCATGCCTGCAGTTATAAAGAGCATCTTTGTATCCCTGCCCAGTACCTTTTTTATGTCCTCAGAATTTTCCCGCGCAGCTTCTTCACCCATTTGAGGCAAATTACCCGCTCCCCTCCCTTCGGTCAGGGTCACGCCCAGCTGGATCTTAATTGGTACCGGACTGTTCTCCATTGCCTGCGCATCAGTATTGCATATTATAAAGTCAACACCTGCAATTCCCTCTTCGAACATATGACTGACCGCATTGCAGCCTCCTCCTCCTACCCCGATAACTTTAATTATGGAAGATGAAGTTCGTGGAAATTGAAAATTAACTAATTCGGTCATATCATTAAATTTTAATTAAGTGCAACATCCTCATCATCATCAACATAGTCGAGAACTCCCTGCACCACATTCTTCAACCAGGGAGAAAAACCACCCTCTTTTTTCTTTTTAACTCTTTTCCTCTTCTCTTTGGGAACGGGATCCTTCTCTTCCAGGCTCATCTTTAATAATCCCAAAGCAGTGTAAAAATCTGAAAAGCTAAAATCTTTATCCACTCCTGCCGGCCTTATCACAGGAAAGGCTAACCTGGCATCCATGCCGGTCCTGAACTTAACAAGTGATACCAGATTCTGCATTTTCCCGGTTCCTCCGGTAATGACAATACCCGAGCCAATCTGGTCAGCAATACCTGATTTTTCAATGTGGTAATAAACATTATCAATTATCTCTTCAAGCCTTGCCTGAATGATAAACGCAAGACTTTTAAAGGATATCTCTTTCGGCTCCCATCCGCTGTGGCCGGGAATAGTAACTATTTTCTGATCGTCAGCAAAATCGCCCAGTGCTTCACCATACTGCACTTTAAGCTGTTCAGCCCATTTAGGAAGAATTGAACATCCCTCTTTAATATCTTTTGAAATAACATCCCCGCCAAATGGCACAACAGCAGTATGAATAAGAATACCTTCATTGTACACAGACACCTTTGTGGTTCCTGCTCCCATATCGAGCAAAATAACCCCCATCTCTTTTTCGTCGTCTGTTAAAACAGCATCACTTGTGGCTAATGGTGAAAATACAATATCTCCCGTTTTCACCCCGGCCTTGTCCATCACCCGCTCTATATTTGCAAGATGGATTTCAGGAACTGTTATCAATCTGTAACCTGCTTCTATTTTCCTGCCTGTAATGCCAACCGGATTGATCTCCTTTATCTCTTCATCAATAACAAATCCCTGCGGAATTATATGAAGTATTTTAAAATCCTTATCTGGCTTTATATTTTTTGCTTCACTGAATAATTCATTAACATCAGACAAAGAGACCACCCCTTCATCTGAAGTAAACCTGTAGCCCCTGTGTTCACAGATCTTCACAGGCTGGCCGGCATATGCTATATCAACTTTCTGAATCTTAATATCAGGGAGGTCCCCCAAATTTGACAGTACCCGGTCAATAGAAGCCGCTGCCTCATCGATATTCAGTATCACCCCCCGCTTAATGCCGCTTGACGGTACTTTCGCTGATCCCAGAATCTCTATTTTGCCCTCTTCCGTTCTTTGGCCGGCCAGTGCAGTAATTTTCGATGTGCCTAAATCTATTACAACCGAAACATTTGATTTTGAAGCCATATCTATCGTCTTTTTGCTATTACCTGATTTCTGTATTTTACACTTATACGCTCATATTTATTCCAGTTATTTCTGGCAAGTACTTGTTTATAAAATGCTTTCATATTGCTAAGCTTTTCTTGATAATCATCTGCAGATCCTATATCTATCAGGTGATCACCCACCAATGGTGTCAGAATAAGTTCTTCCTGATTTTCAACATGAACCTGCTGTATCTGAGCTTTCCAGAAATTATCATTTTCAATAAAAAGCACAAAGGGCAACAACTTCTCACTGGCATAAGTATCTGAAAAATTACCTGTTACTACTAATACATTGGCAGTATAATTAACAGAAACCGGTATTTTCTCTCCGTAACTGTCCAGATAATAACTGCCTGATGAAGACATTATCCTGACTGCCGGCTCCCTGTGCTTTACCCTCACTCCCAATATTCCGGAATAGGATGTTGTGTCTTTTGCAGTTATTTTATAAACTTCAGCCTTAAAAACAGCCTGATGCTTTTCTATCTCTTTTTCAATATGGTCGGCATTGATTTTTCTGAGCTGTTTCCCCATTAATTTTGTATCAGCCGATTTTACTAATCGTATAATTTCCTCTCTGTCAATTTTGATTTGATCATCCTCACTGAATATAACTTCAATATTGTTACAGGTGGTATTCCTGCTTTCCTTTGCCGAAAATGCAAGTGTTACAACAACAAAAACTATTATTGCCAAAATAGTGAGAAGTTGAAATAATCTGCGCCACATCATTTTTTACTTTTTAAAACTTCTGTTATATCAGATGCTATACTGTCTATATCCCCTGCTCCAAGGGTAAGGACTATATCTGTTGAATGATCTTTTAACAGACTGGCTACTTCTGCCTTTTCTGCCAGGAATTTTTTGTCTGACCTCATCTTATTAAATATCAGCTCTGAGGAGACTCCTGGTATAGGTTCTTCCCTGGCAGGATATATTGGCACCAGTATAGTTTCATCCAGCTGGTCAAGGCTCAGGGCAAATTCATATGCGAAATCCCGCGTACGGCTGAAAAGATGGGGCTGAAATATTCCCGTGACTTTCCTGCCCGGATAAAGAGCTTTAACAGAATTAATTACAGCATTCAACTCCTCGGGATGATGAGCATAATCATCAATGTAAACATTGTTTTCATTTTTAAAGCGCACATCAAACCGCCGGATTACTCCCAGATAATCTTCCAATCCTGACCTAATATCACCGGCATTTGCACCTGCCAGATAAGCTGCGGCTGAAGCAGCAACAGCGTTCTCAACATTAATAAGCCCGGGATATCCCAGCTGACAATTTGATATAATTTCCCCGGGGGTGTGCAGGTCGAAGATATAATATCCTCCCTCCCCTGACAGTCGCAGGTTTGACGTATAAAAATCGGCTCTGTTATCGTTGAGTGAATATGAGTATAAGGTGGCTGCTGTTTTTTCAGTATTTATTGCCACTCCTCTTTTTATGATAAGCATGCCTCCCTCCCTTATCTGTGAAATAAATTTTTCAAATGACTCTATCATCCTCTCTTTCTTGCCATACACATCGAGATGATCTGCATCTGCCGAAGTTACCACTGCAATATGAGGAGTAAGGTTTAAAAACGAACGGTCAAATTCATCAGCTTCAGCAACAATCCATGGTGAGCCTTCTTTGGGCAGGAGAAGGTTGCTTGCGAAATTCTTTGAAATTCCTCCCAGGAATGCTCCGCACCCCGCCTCTGTTTTGTTAAGTATATTAGCTGCCATTGTACTTACGGTAGTCTTGCCATGGGTACCGGCAACAGCTATACAATCTTTCTCATTACAGACCATTCCGAGCACCTTTGCCCTTTTTAGCAAGCCAATCGGCTTTTCCCTGAACCATGACAGTTCACTATGTTCATCGGGCACAGCAGGAGTAAAAACGGCAAGAGTCTCATGCGGGCTCCAGTTGGAAGGAATTTTGCGGATATCATCTTCGTAATGGACATCAATGCCTTCTGACTGCAATGCATCAGTGAGAGCAGTGCGGGTTCTGTCATAGCCGGCAACATTTCTGCCGGTAAATTTAAAATACCTGGCAAGGGCACTCATCCCGATGCCGCCTATTCCCAAAAAATAAACATTCTTAATATTTTCGAGCATATTCATTCTTCTAATAATTTTTCAGCTTCATCTACTATATGTCTGGTAGCATGAGGCCTGGCCATTCTTTCAATATTGTTAGCAAGCCGGCTGCACTCTTCCGGCATATCTATCAGTCTCAATGCTTCATTAATAAGTTTTTCATCTATCTCATTATCAGCAATCATAATGGCAGCTTGTTTATCAACAAGAGCAAGTGCATTTTTTGTCTGATGATCCTCGGCCACATTAGGAGAAGGCACAAGTATTGCTGGTTTACCAACAAGACAAAGTTCCGAAATTGTTCCGGCACCAGCCCTGGATATAACCACTCCTGCCGCAGCATAAGCCAGGTCCATTCTTGAAATAAACTCTTTTATAACCAGGTTATCAGGTATTTTTCCCTCCAGTTTTTCCATAATCCTTTTGTAATAAAAGGAACCTGTCTGCCAGATGAATTCCACATCTGCTGCCGCAATTTTATCTATTCCCATCATTACGGCTTCGTTAACGGATTGGGCTCCCAGACTACCGCCTAAAACAAGGATTATCTTCTTACCTTTATTCAGGCCAAAATAGTTAATAGCTTCTCTTTTCGCCTCATCTGTAATCTTCAGATTTTCCCTCACCGGATTTCCGGTTATGACTATCTTGTTTTTTGGAAAATACCTTTCCATTCTTTCAAATGCCACACAAATAGTCTTTGCCTTCTTACCAAGCAATTTATTGGTTATCCCTGCAAAAGAGTTCTGCTCCTGTATAAGGCAGGGCACTTTTTTGCCGGCAGCAGCCCTTAAAAGGGGGCCACTTGCGAATCCTCCCACCCCAATAGCTATTTGGGGTTTAAACTGGTTGATTATTTTTTGCGCAAGATTATAACTTTTCAACAGGCGAACTACAAATCTCACCATACCAACACCCGGTTTACGGGGCATCCCGGTAACAGGTAATCCTATTATCCGGTAGCCGGCCTGTGGCACTTTTTCCATTTCCATCCTGCCTTCGGCTCCGACAAATAAAATTTCAGCTCCGGGAAACCTTTTCCTGATCTCACCGGCAATCGCCAGGGCGGGAAAAATATGTCCCCCGGTGCCACCTCCGCTTATTATTACTCTTTCCAGTTTCATTTATGCATTTCATAATCTTCGTCAGGCATGTTCACCTGAACGGCAGGTTTCTGAGTTTCACGATTTATTTGATTCTGATAGCTTACACTTAAAATACATCCAAATGCCACAGAGGTAAAAAGCAGAGAGGAACCTCCAAGGCTTATCCATGGTAATGGCTGGCCTGTTACAGGCAAAACACCGGTAGAAACCCCTATATTTATCATTGCCTGGTAAACCAGCAGGACAGTAAGCCCGGTAACCAAAAAAGCTGGGAAAGTCCGGGTCGCCCTCCTCACTATTACCACACTTCGGAAAAAAAATATCAGGTATAAAAACATAACCATTATCCCAATGATCAGGCCATACTCTTCCACAATAATTGCAAAAATAAAATCATTATAAGCTGATGCCATATAATTACTTACATTTGAATGGCCTGGCCCCTTACCGAAAATGCCACCCTCATATATAGCCAGCTTTGCATAATCTGCCTGTGTTATTCCTTTTTCTGAATTAGGGTCACCTTTAATAAATCTGTCTATCCTTCCCTTTACAGTATGTATTCGTGCCGGTGCATCGGGAAAACGATCAGCTGCAATATAGGCGCCGGCAACTATTGTCATTCCCAGTAAAATTACAATAAAGAGATATTTCAATGAAATACGCCCTGCAAACATCATAGTAAAAATTGTTGCAAACAGAAGCGCAGCAGTAGAGAAATTTGAAAGAAATATCAATCCGCAAATTACCACAGTATGACTAATTATCTTTATAAATGCTTTTTTTAATTGCCCCCTGGTTCCCTGGTTCTTTCCCAACACCCTGGCTGTATACATAATCAGGGAAATCTTGGCCAGTTCGGCAGGCTGAAAAGAGATGAACCCCAGATCAAGTGTTCTGCCGGTTCCCTGTAACAAACCTGCAAATTTCAATATAGTTGTAACCAGCAATAATCCGATACTTATGTATATCAACAGATTTGCGAGCACTGAATATATCCTTACAGAAAGAAAATTGACCATCACCAGCATCAGTCCGAACCCTGCGCCCAGGAAAAATACCTGCCTTATCAGAAAATACCAGGTATTACCTGAAGCCTGCCGGTATGCCAGGGCTCCTGTCGAACTATAAACTATCAGCAATGACAGTAATGACAAAAGCATTAGTACAATCCACAGTACACGGTCACCCTTAAATATTTTAGACTGAGTAATTTCCATTTACACTATAAATTCCTTACTTCATTTTTAAACTGACGTCCGCGGTCTTCATAATTTTCAAACAGGTCAAAACTGGCACATGCAGGTGACAGGAGTACTGTATCACCATTCCTTGCCAGATAATACGAAGCTTTTACAGCTTCTTCCATGCTTGAAGTATCGATTACATTTTTAACTACCTTACCGAAGGCTTTATGTATCTTTGAATTATCTTTGCCAAGGCATACAATTGCCTTTACCTTTTCTCTTACCAGCGGTATCAGCATAGAATAGTCATTACCCTTGTCAATACCCCCGGCAATCCAGACAACAGACTTCTTAACAGACTCAAGAGCATACCAGGTGGAATTTACATTAGTCGCCTTCGAATCATTAATAAACTCAATGCCATGAACACTTAAAAAGCGTTCCAGTCGATGTTCCACCCCCTTAAAATCAGCTAAACTCTCTCTGAGTTGTTCATCCCTGATCTCTAATACCATACTTGCAATCCCTGCTGCCATTGAATTGTAAGTATTATGTTTCCCCTGAAGTGATAAATCCAAAATAAACATGCTGAACTGTTTTTGGTTATAATTAATTATCAATTTATTATCAATAATACCTGCACCCGGTGATGCTGGCTTGTTTAAACTGAAAGGCAATGCCGTCGGACTTATTGTTCTTTTGGCCATTTCCTTTTGTACAATCACATCATCTCCACAGTAAATGAAGAAGTCTTTTTCAGTTTGATTTTGTATGATCCTGAATTTTGAATCTATATAATTTTGCATATTATGTTCATATCTGTCAAGATGATCCGGGGTTATATTCATTAACACTGAAACATCTGCATGAAAACTGAACATCCCGTCAAGCTGAAAGCTGCTGAGTTCAATAACAAAAATATCGTAATCATTTTCAGCAACCTGCCAGGCAAAGCTTTTACCCACATTCCCGGCCAGGCCAACATTCAGTCCTGCTTTTTTCAATATGTGGTACAGCAGCAATGTTGTAGTTGTTTTTCCATTGCTCCCTGTGATACAAACTGTCTTTGCTCTGTTAAAAAAACCGGCAAATTCAATTTCTGAAATGACAGAGGCTCCTGCTTTTTTTAATTTTATGATGATCGAAGCACTTTCCGGTATACCCGGACTTTTTATCACAGTTTTATAAGTCAGTAACCTGTCTTCTGTATGGAACCCTTCTTCAAATTCAATATTATTTTTTAAGAGTGCCTCTTTATAGTCTGTTTTAATGATTCCATTATCGGATACAAACACATCATACCCTTTCTTTTTGGCTAACACTGCAGAGCCAATTCCACTTTCTCCGGCACCTAATATAGCTATTCTCTTTTCCAACTTACCTGATCTTAAGAGTTACTATAGTGACTACAGCAAGGATGATCCCCACTATCCAGAACCTGGTTACAATTTTTGGCTCGGGAATACCTTTTTTCTGATAATGATGATGTATAGGGCTCATCAGAAATACCCTGCGCCCAGCTCCATACTTCCGTTTTGTATATTTGAACCAGGCTACCTGGATCATAACCGAAAGATTCTCGATAAGGAAAATACCACATAAAAGAGGGATTAGTATCTCCTTCCTGATTATCACAGAAAATACAGCCAGTATACCCCCAAGGGCCAGGCTTCCTGTATCCCCCATAAATACTTGTGCGGGATAAGAGTTATACCATAGAAAGCCGACTGTTGAGCCCGCAAATGCAGCCACAAAGACCGTAAGTTCTCCGACCTTGGGTATATACATTATATTAAGATAATCCGCATAAATAATATTACCGCTTACATACGCCAGCACTCCTAATGTAACCCCGCTGATCGCTGATGTCCCGGCCGCCAGTCCGTCCAGACCGTCCGTTAGATTTGCAGCATTGGAAACAGCAGTAATTATGAGCACAATAACAAGGGCGTAAACTATCCATTTAAGCATGGACTTGTGCTTCCCTGCAAATGATACCAGCCAGGCATAATCAAATTCGTTCTCTTTAACAAAAGGTATTGTTGTTACTGTTGATTTTACATCTTCGGTAACAAATTGAAAAGTCTCTCTGCCGGTTACGGGATCAATTATTGTCTCTTTAAGGTATTCCCCGTCAGGGTTTTTCACATGTTGCCGCACTTTTACATCATCACTCAGAAAAAGTGAAGCAGCAACAAACAGGCCGAGGCTTACCTGTCCCAATATCTTAAACCTGGCTGCCAGTCCGCTTTTATTTTTTAAAAATACCTTAATATAGTCATCAATGAAACCAATCAATCCCAAAAAAATGGTAGTGACAAGCATCAGTATAATATAGATATTATCAAGCTGTGCAAACAGTAATGTCGGGATTATAATTGCAGATAAAATTATTAGTCCGCCCATTGTAGGGGTGCCTTGTTTATGAGCCTGATGTTCCAGTCCGAGGTCCCTGATCTCTTCACCTATCTGCTTTGCTTTAAGTATCCGGATTATCTGTCTTCCAAAAGCTGTTGATAAAATCAGTGAAAGAATAACAGCCGCACCAGATCTGAAAGATATGTACTGGAGCATCCCTATGCCCGGTATATTTGACTCTTCAAGCCATTCATACAAATAATATATCATAACTTCCCGTCATTATTTTCAATACCAAAACATTTTTTTACCTCTTCAGCATCATCAAAGTGATGCCTGACCCCTTTTACCTCCTGATAATTTTCATGGCCTTTCCCCGCAATAAGAATGATATCACCCGGTTTTGCGATCATCACAGCTGTCTTAATTGCCTCTCTGCGGTTTTCAATAGAAACCACTTTATTCCTGTAGTCTGAATCTATACCTGCTTCCATATCCCTGATAATCTCAGCAGGCTCTTCCGACCGGGGATTATCTGAAGTGAGGATCACTTTGTCGCTTGTCTTTAAAGCCTCTTTAGTCATTTCCGGACGTTTTGATTTATCCCGGTCACCTCCTGCCCCTATAATAGTAATAACCTGTTCGTGGCCGGTCCTGATCTCCGAGATTGCATTGAGCACATTTTTCAGTGCATCAGGAGTGTGGGCATAATCGACAATTGCAATTTTCCCATCCAGACTGCGGATATTTTCAAATCTTCCCTTAACCGGTGTTAACCTGCTTAACTCTTTTAGAACCGTCTCCTTATCTTGTTCCAATCTCACTGCAACAGCATAGACAGCCAGCAAATTTGACGCATTGAACTTTCCCACAAACCTTGTCCACAATTCTACATCGTCCATTCTCAGCAATGTTCCGTTAAAATGGTTCTCCAGGACTTTACAGCGGTATTCTGCCATTGATCTTACGGAATAGGTTATTACCTCTGCCCTGCTGTTCTGAACCATCACCCTTCCGTTTTTATCATCAATATTTATAAGAGCAAAAGCATCGGACGGGAGATTGTCAAAAAACCGTTTCTTTGCCTTAATATATTCCGCAAACGTTTTATGATAATCGAGGTGGTCGTGTGTTATATTTGTGAACACACCTCCTGCAAAGACTATTCCCGCAATGCGGTTTTGTTGAATTGCATGGGAACTAACCTCCATAAAACAATAACTGCAACCTTCACCAACCATCCTTGCCATCAGCTTCTGTATTATTATTCCGTCGGGTGTGGTGTGCGATGCAGGAGTAACCTCCCGGTTAATATTATAAGATATTGTTGAAATCAATCCTGCTTTATATCCCAGCTGCAAAAACAGTTTATAAAGCAGAGTTGCTATACTTGTTTTTCCGTTGGTACCGGTAACTCCTACCACCTTCATCTTTTTTGAAGGAAATCCATAAAAAGCAGAAGCAAGTTCACCTGTGGTACGTCCGGGGTTCGCCACTTTAATATAGGTCACATTCTGCTTCAATTCATCAGGAAAATATTCACAAAATACTGCTTTAGCACCTGCTTTGACAGCAGATGAAATATATTTATGCCCATCAACATTTAAACCCCTGCAGGCAACGAATGCATATCCCTCTTCAACCTTTCTGGAATCAGACTCAACAGAGGTTATATCCTGGTCTGCAGGACCCCTCATCTCAATATATTCGACATTTTGCAGTAATTCGTTCAGTTTCATATTACCCCAACTTTACATATATATAGGAACCACGAACAAGCTTAGATCCGGGTTCCTGCGACTGTGTTTTTACTTTTCCTGTACCCTGAAGCCTGACTCTAAGTCCTGCTTTTTCCAGCATAAATACAGCTTCACTCGGCCCCATTCCTCTTACATCCGGAACTTTGCCCATGACTGAGTTATCTGCCGGAATATTTTGTCTGTCTGCTTTTTTTACTTTTGAATCCGATAATAACGGAAGTCCTGATAAATCTTTAATACCAAGCTCATTAGCAACCCGGTAAATATTTTCAACATTACCTTTTTTGATTTCCGGAAGCGAATATTTTTCTTCATCATCATCCTGCTCCTGTTCGTTTTCATGAAGCTGGCGGGATGCATATACTCTTTCTGCTATCTCACTAAATACAGGCCCGGCAACAGAGCCACCGTAATAAAGTCCGCCCCGGGGATTATTAACAGTAACTATCAGTGAATACTGTGGGTCGTCGGCAGGGAAATAACCCACGAATGAAGCAAGATACATTCCTTTCTGATAACCTCCGACACCCACCGCAATCTGGGCTGTACCGGTCTTTCCGGCAATTCTGAACCATTCGTTCCTGAGTGATCGTCCGGTCCCGTATTCGCAAACACCCTCAAGCATCTTTTTTGCTTTACCCAGTGTCTCTTTTGATACGATCATCGGGTTAAGCACCTCTGTTTTTACCTGTCTGACCAATACTCCGTTATCTCTTATCTCTTTTACAAAACGGGGTTTAACCATGCTTCCGTCATTGGCGACGGCATTATAAAAAGTCAGAATCTGAAGAGGGGTCATTTTTGTTTCATACCCATATGACATCCATGCTAAAGTAGTGCCCCACCAATCATTATCGCCGGGATATTTAAAAAATGGTTTGCCTTCTCCCTGTATCTCCAGGCCGAGTGGTTTATTAAGCCCGAAATTATAAATTCGATTTACGTAATCCTTTGGCTTATTTTCATAACATGAAGTGATTATTTTAGCTACACCCACGTTTGAGGATTTTTCAAATATCTGTTTGACAGTCATTTCTCCATGCCCTCCATACCGGTAATCACTATCATATATAGTACGTCCTTTGTATTTCCATACCCCGTTTCCGGTATTGAAGACAGTGCTTGTATCGATAAGTCCGTCTTCCAGGGCTACCATCAGGGAAATGAGCTTAAATGTAGAGCCCGGTTCATAGCATCCTGCATGTCCCAGGGCGTAATTGTAATTCTCGACATAAATACCATTCTCCTTTCCCAGGTTGCTGACAGCTTTTACCTCGCCTGTCTTGACTTCCATAAGAATGGTGGTACCCCAATCTGCCCCTGTTGCCTGCAGCTGTTTCATCAATGCGCTTTCGGCTATATCCTGAAGCTTCAGATCAATGGTGGTAATTACATCCATCCCGTTTTGAGGTTCAATCTCTATACGGGTAATCCACCTGCCAGACAAATTTTCCCGGTAACTTATTCCGTCAACACCTTTGAGATATTGTTCATAAGCTCCTTCCAGCCCGGTATACCCGATATGGCCATGCACACCACCGTATGCACCCTTATTAAGATCTCCTATAGTACGAAGAGCCAGGGTCCCCAGGGGATTAACCCTCTTATTTTCCTGCTCGATTAACATTCCTCCCCCAAATCTGCCCCTCCGGAGAATCGGAAATTTTTTTATCTTCTGCAGCTCCTGGTAGTCAACTTTTCTGGGGGTAAGCATAAAGCCACGGTTACCGCTTTTATATGCCTTATTAAGCCTCCTCTTATATTCTGATTTTGGCATATCCCTGAAAAAATTTGCCAGATAATGGGCAAGTGAATCATTCTCATCTCTAAAAACCCTCTTAACCCCCTCTGCGGCAAGGTCTATCCTTACATAATATCCGGGTACCGAGGTAGCAAGGACACTACCATCGCCTGCACATATATTGCCCCGGTTTGGCTTTACAATGACGGTATTCTCTTCAAGGTTCTTCGCAATTTGCTCCCACCGTTCATTTTTTATTTTCTGAACAGA
>LSQX01133136.1_pt1 | contig 16571 bp, 10 predicted proteins | sample 654561 | NCBI WGS metagenome assembly LSQX01 (sample SAMN04489861, study PRJNA283612) | anaerobic digester metagenome | isolation source: 4 biogas reactors fed with cattle manure at either 37C or 55C with and... | place: Denmark: Kongens Lyngby | collected 2014 | reverse complement strand
AGATGTGTATAAGAGACAGGTCCTCATGCACTGTGCCCATATACTTTGGTATGGGGTCGTATGATGCGTGTTAGCGGCGGCTGGATAACTTGCCAACCTTTATCAAAGCGAGTAGAATAGAGCATGGAAGGTCGGCGCGCGCTGGGCAGCGCTGCACGTAGGGCGACGTCGAGGACTGCGGCTTGTTCCGCCACGCGAGGTACGCGAGTGATTAGGCCCTTTGGCTTGTACGACATCCTGACGGTGAGGCATCTACAACGCAAAAGTGTGCCACTGGACCTCCGCCGACAGGTGTTGTATCGGGATGCCCCAGCGCGAGCCGCGCTGATCGGCTACCTGACCCAGCACCGCCTTGGTCCACTGACGTGGATCTACTCTGGCGCCGACGGCGCGGGGGATGGCGGCGCCTTTGCTCAGGTGTGGCCGATCGCCGACCGACCGGACTGGAACCTCAGCCGTCTGGCCCCCGCGCTCGACGAGAACGAGGGGGCCGAGGCGATCTGGCGCGAGATGCTCCGGGGCTTGGTGCGCAAGGCTGCCGACTCGGGCATCTACCGCATCGTGACCCGCGTCGAGGAGGGCGCGTCGGCCGAGTACGTGCTGCGACGCAGTGGGTTCGTGGCCACCACGCGCCAGGAGCTGTTCATGCTCTCCGCAGCGCCCGGCCCCGTGCCCTGTCCCAAGCACCTGGTGCCTGCCGCGCCCCGGCACGACTGGGCACTGGGTGAGTTGGACCGCCAGGTGGTGCCACGGTTCGTGCAGGAGGCAGAGGCCTCCTTTTGCCATGCCTGTGCGAGCCCGCGGCGCCACTCCCTGGGGGGCGAGGCGGTGCAGGAGTACGTCTGGCAGGACGAGGAGCGGGTGAACGCCTACTTGGCCGTGAGCGCCTCGGCGCGGGGGGCGTGGGTCGAGTTTCTCGTGCGCCCCGAGTACCGGGCCGACATCCTGCCCCACATCCGCTACGTGATCGGCACCCTGCGCTCTCCGGAGCGCCCGATCTACTGCCCGGTGCCCGATTACGACGTGGGGGTGGGTTGGCTGTTGCGCACGCTGGGTTTCCAGACGGTGGGCAGGCAGGCCCACATGGTGATGCACGTGGCGGCCCGCGTGCCGGTGCGTCGCCCCTTGCTGGTGACCGGGCTGGAGGGGAGTGTCGATATCCGCACCCCCGTCGGCACGGCGCACGGCGTCTATTCCGGCCGCGAACACTGCGCATAGGGCGCAGTGGGCCATATCAAGGTGTACTGGAGAGAATGACGTTAGAGATCACGGACAACATCAACGCGCTGGTGGATGTGATGCCGCCCGACATCGCCGAGGCACTGCGCGCGACGGGGCGGTTTGAGTCGCTTTTGGAGATCGTCCTGGACAAGGGGCGCGTCTGCGAGGCGCGCTATGTCGACGGGAACGTCGAGCTGACCGAGCGGGAGATGGGCCAGGAGGACCTGGAGCACGTGGTCCAGCGCATCGGCGCCTTTGGCGACGATAACCGCGCCGGCATCGAGCGGACCCTCCACCGCATCTCGGCGATCCGCAACCGTACGGACGAGATCATCGGCCTGACCTGCCGGGTCGGCCGCGCGGTGTTTGGCACCATCGACATCATGCGCGACATCGTCGAATCCGGCCAGAGCATCCTGCTCTTGGGCCGGCCGGGCGTGGGCAAGACGACGATGCTCCGCGAAGTGGCCCGGGTCCTGGCGGATAGCAAGCGGGTGGTCATCGTCGATACCTCCAACGAGATCGGCGGCGATGGCGACATCCCGCACCCGGCCATCGGCCGCTCCCGGCGCATGCAGGTGAAAAAGCCCTCTCGCCAGCACAAGGTCATGATCGAGGCGGTGGAGAACCACATGCCTCAGGTCATCGTCATCGACGAGATCGGCAACGAATACGAGGCCGCCGCGGCGCGCACCATCGCCGAGCGCGGCGTTCAGCTGGTGGGCACCGCCCACGGCAACACGCTGGACAACCTGATGATGAACCCCACCCTGAGCGACCTGGTGGGCGGCATCCAGACGGTGACCCTCAGCGACGAGGAGGCCCGCCGTCGCGGCACGCAGAAATCGGTCCTGGAGCGCAAGTCGCCCCCCACCTTTGATGTGGTGGTGGAGATCCAGGACTTTGACCGCGTGGCCGTGCGCCACGACGTGGCCGCCGCGGTGGATGCGGCGCTCCGCGGGCGCAACCTGGAGGCCGAGATCCGCACCCGCCTGCCATCCGGGGACATTGAAAAGACCGAGGTGGTGGTGGCCGAGCCGCTGCCCGCGCAGGCGCAGCGTAGCCGGCCGGCGCCCGAATCGCCGGTGCCGGCGGTGCGCGAGTGGATGCGCGAGGGTGGGCGGCCCGCGCCGCTGCGCGTGTATCCCTATGGGCTGAACCAGAACCGCATTCGCCAGGCATCCAAGAGCCTGAATCTGCCCATCATCCTGGTGAACGACCTGAGCGAGGCGGACGTGCTCTTTACGCTGCGCACCTACTATCGCCAGCGCCCGCACGCCATCGCCGAGGCCGAGCGCAAGGGCCTGCCGGTGTACGTGCTGCGCAACAACACCGCCGAGCAGATGGAGCACTATCTCGCCGAGATCTTTGGCCTGCGGCTGCAGGCCGACCCTCAGGAAGAGGCAATCGCCGAGGTGCGCCAGGCCATTCTGAACGTCCAGAGCGGGCGCAGTCGCTCCGTGCAACTCTCGCCGCGGGAGTCCGGGCTGCGCAAGATGCAACATGACATGGTCCGCGAGGCGGACCTCCTCTCGCGCAGCTCCGGCACCGAGCCCCGGCGGCGCGTTACCGTGTACGCCAATCGCTAGGAGAACGCGCCCGTGGGCTGGTTCGTGACGTTCGAGGGGCCGGAGGGGAGCGGCAAGTCTACCCAGATCGGCCTGTTGCGCCAGGCGCTCGCCGAGCGCGGCGTGTCCGCCTGTTTCACCCGCGAGCCCGGCGGCACCCCGATCGGCGAGCAGATCCGGGCGCTGTTGCACGACGAGCGCAACAGCGCGATGGTGCCCGAAGCGGAGATCCTGCTGTATAGCGCCTCCCGCGCCCAACACGTGGCCGAGGTCATCCGCCCGGCCCTCGCCCGGGGCATGCTGGTGGTCTCTGACCGCTTCAGCGAGGCCACCCTGGCCTATCAGGGCTATGGGCGCGGGCTGGACCTCGACGTGCTGGAGCGCATCACCCGGTTTGCCACGGGCGGCCTCCAGCCGGATCTCGTCATCTACCTCGACCTCGACGTCGAGGTGGGGCTCGCGCGCAAACGCGCCGACACCCAGGGCGAGTGGAACCGGATGGATCAGCAGAGCCTGGACTTTTACCGGCGCGTGCGGGCCGGCTATCTGCGTCTGGCTCAGCAACGCGCCGACCACTGGCTGCTGGTCGACGCGGCCTTGCCGATTCCGGCCATTCATGCCACAATCGTGAATGAGATCATGGCTTTGCTCGATGGCGCCGCGGGAGGCGCCATCCGCACCGACGGCAACCCGACTCCCGGAACCACTTAGCATGGGGGGGAACGACGCAACATGGCGATGAAGCTGCTGGTCAGTATCGTACACAGTGACGACGCCGACGGGCTGACGGGCGCCCTGCGCGATGGGGGATTCTCGTCCACCAAGATCAGCACCACGGGCGGCTTTCTCCGGGAGGGGAACGCCACCATCCTGATCGGCACCGATGAGACCGACGTGCAGAACGTCCTGGACATCATCAAGCGCAACTGCCACACCCGCACCCTGTACGTGAACCCCCTCCCTCCGGTGATGGAGCCGGGCGAGCTGTACATGCCCAACCCGGTCGAGGTGCAGGTGGGCGGGGCCGTGATTTTCGTCCTCGACGTCGAGCGCCACATCAAGTTCTAGCGTCGCCGCACCGGGACGCTACACGATGCAGAAAGGAACCGTGTTGAACGACTGGGCGCTCGACGAGTCGGATCGCGTCACCCGGGTATTCGCCTCCCTGGAGCGGTTCGTCTCTCCGCCGCCCCTGATGGTGGTGCTCTCCGGGCCGGCCGGGGTGGGCAAGGATTCCGTGCTCGGTGGCCTCCGCGAGCGGGGCGTTCCCTTTCACTTTGTCGTCACGACCACCGCCCGCGACCCGCGGCCGGGGGAGGTGGACGGCGTGGACTATCACTTTGTCACGCCGGAGGCCTTTGAGCGGCTCGTTCGGGAGGGCGCGCTCCTGGAGCATGCCCTGCCCTACGGCCAGCAAAAGGGCGTCACCAAGGCCGAGGTGCGCCGGGCCCTCTCCAGCGGGCTGGACGCCATCATGCGGCTGGACGTCCAGGGCGCGGCCAGCATCCGGAGGGACTATCCGCAGGCCGTCAGCATCTTTCTCGCCCCGCCCTCCCGGGAGGCGCTGGCCCGCCGCTTGCGCGACCGCGGGTACGACTCGGAAGAGCAACTCCAGGAGCGCCTGCAGGCCTGCTTGGGCGAGATCGATCGCGTTGCCGAGTTCGACTATGTGGTGGTGAACCACGAGGATCGCCTGGACGAGGCGGTCGACCAGGTGGCCGCCATCCTGGTCGCCGAGCACTGCCGCACCTCCCGCGGCGCGGTGGACCTATAGTGGCCTTTGCTCCGGAGCCCTCTCCTGCGGCGCCCCAGTCTCCGGGGGTTGCCGCCCCCTTGCCCACGTACGAGCCCCTGTGGACCTACGTCCTCCTGGGCATCAACGTCCTGGTGTGGCTGGCCATGACCGTGGCCGGCGGGTCCGAGAACGTGGAAGTGCTCATCGACTTTGGGGCCAAGTTCAACCCCCGCATCGTCCTGGGCCAGTACTGGCGCCTGGTGACGCCGATGTTCCTGCACATCGGCTTTCTCCACCTGGCGTTCAACTCGTACGCGCTGTTCGCTTTTGGTCTGGACGTCGAGCGGCTCTTTGGCCGCACGCGGTTCCTGGCGCTGTACGTCCTCGCGGGCATCGCCGGGGCGGTGGCCTCCTTTGTCGGGAACGAGGCGGTCTCGGCGGGGGCCTCGGGGGCCATCTTTGGCCTCGTGGGGGCCATGGTCGTGTACCTCCTGATCTACCGGAACGCCTTTGGCCAGTGGGGCCGCCAGCGGCTGACCAACCTGCTCCTCATCGTGGTGCTGAACTTGGTGATAGGCGTTACCGGCGCCGGGATCGACAACCTGGGCCACGTCGGGGGCCTCTTGGGGGGCATGGCCCTGGGCTGGGTCTACTGCCCGCGCTACCGGTTGACCCCGCCCGAGACGCCGTGGGATCCGCCCCGTCTGCAGGACGCCTACCCCCGCTGGCGCGCTTGGGCCGTCTCGCTGGCCCTGTTGGGCCTCCTGGCCGCCCTGACCTACGTCGGCATCCTCCGCTGGGCGGCCCTGTACGGCGCGCCGGGCGCCCAGGCGTTCTAGGCGGCCCGTCGCAGAGTTCTGTCGTTGCGCGAGGTCGTGAACGTCCATGGCCCTCTTTCTACTCAGACGAATCGCCTTTATCCTTGCCGTCTCCGCGGGCATCGTGTTCTTTTGCTTCTTTGGCCTGGCGATGGCCTCCAACTCTACCCAGCGGGTGCCCTCCTATGACCCCCGCCCCCCGGCCCGCCTCGCCTACCGGGCGACGATCGACTATGTCCGGGGCCTAGCACAGGGCGATCTGGGCACGCTGTCGGAGCGCGTCGGGCGACAGGTCCGTCAGACGCCCGTGACCACGCGCCTGGCAGAGCGCTATCCCCGCAGCCTGGGTCTCCTAGCCTCCGCCCTAGGGGTCGCGGCGCTGGCCGGCATCCCCCTCGGTGTGGCCGCCGCAACGCTGCGGAGCCCGATCCTCTCCACCGGTACGATGACGCTCACCCTGCTGGGCATCTCGCTGCCCTCGTTCTTTCTCGCCGCCCTGCTGCAACTCGGTGAGATCACCTGGTACCGGACGTTTGGCTTTCGCCTGGTGCCGGTGGGCGGGTTCGGCTGGGATGCGCGGTTGGTGTTGCCGACCCTGGTGTTGGCCGCGCGGCCCCTCGCACATCTGGCCCGGGTGGCCTATGTCTCCTTTCGCGAGATCCAGGGCGAGGACTATGTCCGGACGGCCCGCGCCAAGGGGCTGCTGCGCCGCCTGGTGCTGTGGGTTCACATCGGCCGGAACGCGGCCGTGCCGCTCCTTACCGCGCTGGGCGTCTCGGTACGCTTTTCGCTGGCCAGCCTGCCCGTCGTGGAGTTCTTTTTCGGCTGGCCGGGCCTCGGCATCGGCCTCCTGGACGCCGTGCGTGATGGGCAGCCCCAGGCCGTGGCCGGCATGGCCCTGGCCCTGGGGCTGACCCTGATGCTCGTCAACCTGCTCCTGGATCTCCTCTATCGCTACGCCGACCCGCGCTTGCGCGAGCGCACCGCATAGCCAGGGTGCCATCATGAACCGCCTCACCATCGCACTGCGCGCCGCACTGGGGATGCCCACCGCCCGGCCCGCTCCGTCGGACGATGCGCCCCGCACGTCCGCCTACCACGACATTCGCTGGGCGGTCGTGCTCCGCAACGGGCCGTTTCTCGTCGGGGCGCTCCTCGTGCTGTTGCTCCTCGGCGTGGTGGCCTTGGGCCCCCGCCTGGCCCGGGAGAACCCCTACTATGCCGGCCAGAGCTCCCTGCAGACCGTCGATGGCGGGCTGATCGCCCCGCCCTTCCCGCCCTCTCCCGAGTACCCCTTGGGCTCCGACCGCTGGGGCCGCGACATCCTCAGCCTGCTCCTGTACGGCGCGCGGAACACCCTCGTCGCCTGCGCCTTTGTCACCATGGTGCGGTTGGCGCTGGGGCTGGGGCTCGGCGCGCTGGCCGGCTGGCGGACGGGCGGCCTCCTGGACCGCGCGGTGATGGGGCTGGTGGAGATCATCTCCTCGCTGCCCATGCTCCTCACCGGCATGATCCTGATCCTGGCCCTGGATATCCGGCGGGGGTTGGTGGCCTTTCTCATCGCCCTCTGCCTGGTGGGCTGGGGCGAGATCGCCCAGACTGTGCGGGCGGAGTTCATCGCCCTCCGCGAGCGCCCCTTTATTGAGGGCGCCCGGGTGGTCGGCGTCCGCGACTCGGCGATCGTCTGGCGCCATATCTTTCCCAACGTCCTCCCCATGCTGGTGGTGGTCACCCTGATGGAGATGGGCAGCGTGCTGATGCTCCTCGGGGAACTGGCCTTTGTGGGCATCTTTATCGGCGGGGGCTCGCACACCACGAACGTCAACGATCAGGCCGCCATCATCGCCGACATCCCCGAGTGGGGCGCCCTCCTGGCCGATACGCGCACCTACGTTCGTTCGTACCCCTGGATGGTGCTGGCCCCCTCGGCGGCCTTTTTCGCCTCCGTCCTGGGGTTCAACCTCCTCGGCGAGGGGCTCCGCCGCATCACCCGGGATGCGGGGGTGAACACCGCGGCCATCATCACCAAGCGCATCGCCCTGATCGGTGGGGCGATCACCCTGGCCACATGGTACATCGCCGGCCACATCGGCCCGGGGACCTCCTACGCCCGGCTGGCCTACGATTTCGACGGCGACCGCGCCCTGGCCCACGCCGAAACTCTGGTCGCCCTGCAGCGGGAGGAGCCCGGCTTTGGCGCGCCGGGCAGCGCTCGGACTGCCGAGTACATCGCCGAGCAGTTTCGCGCCTACGGCGTGCTGCCCGCCGCCACCGGCACCGAATACCTGCAACCCGTGGAGCGCCGCGTCGCGCCCCGCTTGGGCACGCCGGCGCTCGAGGCGCTCGGCGCGGATGGAGCGGTGCGGGTCTCGCTGGTCCACGGCACCGATTTCGGCGAGCAGGTCCACGACCACGGAGGCTCGGGCCTTGCCGAGGGCGAGCTCGTCTTTGTGGGGTTTGCCGGGGGATCGTTGGACTATGCCGCCTACCGGGGGCTGGACCTGCGGGGCAGGATCGCCGTGGTGCTGGGCGAAGATTGTGCGACGGGGTTCGCCAACGAGGCGCTCATCCGTGGGGCGGGCGCCCTCTTGGTGGTCTCCGAGGACGCCTGGCCCCACGTGGATTGGGCGAGCGCCACGGGCCCCCACATGGAGACGCCCCAGTTCCCCATCCTGCGGGTGCGGCCGGAGGCCATGGACCGCCTTCTCGCGGATTCCGGATATGACGTGGCCGGTCTGCGCGCCGAGGTCGCGGCCAGGCGCCAGGGGGGCGAGGGCCCCGGCTGGTTCACCATGCCCCTGGGCGTGCGGGCCCGGGTGCGGGTGGAACTCGGCGCGGCGGAGGAGCGCCTCGGCTACAACGTCCTCGGCATCCTGCCCGGCTCGGACACCTCCATGGATCGCGAGGCGCTGCTGGTCAGCACCCACTATGACCTCCCGGAGCCCAACCCCGGCCAGCCCTACCTCTCCGCCGGCGACGGCCCTGCCGGGATAGGCGTCGTGCTCGAGATGCTGCGCCTGTGGGAGGAGCAGGGCTTTCGGCCCCGCCGGACCATCCTGTTCGGCGCCTGGTGCGGCGGCTATCTGACGCGCTCCGGCGCCGCGACCTATGCGGAGGCCCACACCACCTATTCGTCCCTGGAGCGCGTGGGCGTGCTGCATCTGGGGCAGGTGGGCAGCGGCGGGGAAGTGCTGCGGATCGGGGTAGGCCGCGATGCCCTGGGCACGCTGGTGGAGGGTGGCTGCGGCCGCGTTGGGGTGCGCTGCGAGGGGGGGCTGCCGGCCCTCCACGCCTACGAGCGCGAGTTCGCCCAGAGCGCCACCCGCCTGGCCTGGGCCGGGGCGCCGGGGCCCTATGACATTGGGGATGGGCAGTTGCCGCTCCAGAGCGAGCGCCTGGCCGAGGTCGGCAACCTGGTGACCTATGCGCTGGTGACGGCCAGCCGGCAGTTCCACTACTGATGAGCGGTCGGGGAGGGGGAGGGGGAGGGTGAGCGTGCATCTCGGCGGCGGGGCATTGAACCGCCGGCTGGCCCGGGCGGTGCTGATCGCCGCAGGCGTCGTGGCCGTGACGGCGGTCGCGGTAGCCTATCTTTGGCTGCGACGCCCGGCGCCCGAGGCGGGTGCGCCGGCCCCTCGCGACGCGGGCTATACGCTGGCCTACATCAGCAATGCCTCCGGCGAGGGCGTCGACCTCTACCTGGCTGACCCTGCCGGCGGGAACCCTATCCGCCTCACGGAGAGCGTCCTCGACGAATCGTGGCCCGCCTGGTCGCCCGACGGCCGGCACTTGGCCTTTGTGCGGGCCAGCACCGAGGACGCGCAGCTCGCGAGCGGCGAGAAAGAGGGCCTCTATCTCCTCTCCTGGGAGGGCGGCGCCCCGCGCGAGATGCTTCTCGCACCAGCCCGGGAGGCGGGCATCGGCGGGCCGTTCTGGTCGCCCGACAGCCGGCAGGTCGGCGTGATCGGGCAACCCCCCGCGGGCGACGGACGGTTAGGTGGCGGCCCCGTCTTGACCCTTTGTGAGGCCACTAGTGGCGACTGCCAATCGCGGGAACTCGACATCGAGGCGAACCTGCTGGAGACGGGTACCATCCCGGCCTGGACGACCGACGGTCGGGCCATCATCTTCTCAGGACCCAACCTGGCCCAGACGCGCGGCGGCGCCCTGACCCCCTTGCGCTTGGAACTGGCGACCCGGGAGTTGACGCAGCTGGCCATCAGCGGGCAGTACGCTGCCGTCTCGTCGCGAGCCACGGTGGCCTACATCGGCGTGCCCCCCGACGCGCAGCAGATCTGGATGGTCAGCGCCACGGGGGGCGTGCGGCAGCGGATCGGCAGGCCGCTCGCCTCGGCCCTGTGGTGCTATGGGTTGGCCTGGGCGCCCGACGGGAGGCGGTTGGCCAGCGCCGAGAGCGATGGCGAGCACACGCTCCTGGTGATCCGCACGCCGGAAGACGGGGAGGTTGCCGAGTACGTGAGCCCGCTCCAGGGGCGCCAGGTGCCCTTGAGCCCGACCTGGTCGCCCGATGGGCGCTATGTGTCCTACACCGTGCTGACCGGCCTGGAGAGCAGCGTGCCCGACGGCACCCTGGTGGTCGTCGACACCGAGACGGATGCCGTCAGCGCCTGGCCGGCCGAGCCGGGGGTGCTGCAGGCCTTTGGCGCCTGGCGCCCCGCCGGCGACTGAGCAGAGGAGACGAAACCCCGTGATGCACCGGTTGCGCCTCGACCGCCTGAGCCGGAGCGCCCTCCTGGGCCTGTTGGCCCTCCTGATGATCGCCCAGGTGGGGCTCGTCTACCTCGGCGTCCGGGCCACGCAACGGCCCGCCGCGCCGGCGATCGGCGAGGCCGAGTCGCAGTCCGCGGAGGCGCTCCCGGCGCCGAGCGGTGGACCTGCCGGTGCGCCGCGGGATCCCGCGCAGCCCGTCGCCTGGGCGCCGCCCCCGGCCGCAGCCGTCGCCGAGGGGGAGGCGGCGGCCGCCGGCGACCTGGAGGCCATCGCCCGGCTGTTCGACGTCGAGGAGGCCATGGCCCACGTCGAGGCGCTGGCGGCCGCCGAGTACGGCGGGCGCCAGCCGGGCACGCCGGGACACGCTGCGGCGGGCGAGTACATCGCCGAGCGCTTTCGGGAGTACGGCCTCCTCCCTGCGGTGGACGGTGCGTACTACCAAGCGTTCGCGGTGTCCTATGCCCGGGTGACCGCCACGCCCACCCTGCGGATCACGGCGCCCGGCGGCCAGGTCGCCGGCGACCTGGCCTTCCGCCAGGACTTCTCCTACGCCTGGGGCGGCTATGCCGGCGGCGGCCGGGCCGAGGGGCCGGTGTACTGGCTCTCCGACGGGTTGCGCGAGGACTATGCCGGGATGGACGTCGTGGGCGGCATCGTCCTGTGCCGGGGGCGGTACTATGAGGAGGCCCTTCGCCAGGCGGTGGAACACGGCGCCGGCGGCCTCCTGCTCCTTGCCGAGCACGAGAACCAGATCACGATGCTGCGCACCTATCGCGAGGCGCCCTACCTGCCCGACGGCCTCCCCACCCTGTGGGTGAACGAGGCCGCGGCCGAGGCGCTCCTGGCGGGCAGCGGCTACCGCCCTGCGGATCTCACCATCCTCTACGAGTCCATCCCCCTGGAGACCGAGGCGGCGTTCGAGGTGCAGATGGAGGAGCCCGGCGAGGCGCCGGCCCGCAACGTCCTCGGCCTCCTGCCCGGCGCCGATCCCGAGTGGGCCTCACAGGTGCTGGTCCTCGGCGCCCACTATGACCACCTCGGCACCGACGGGAACGGCGACATCTACTATGGCGCGAACGACGACGCCTCGGGGATCGCTGCGATCCTGGAGATCGCCCGCTCCTGGCAGGCGGCCGGCTACCGGCCCGACACCTCGGTGCTGTTCGCCGCCTGGGACGCCGAGGAGCAGGGGCTGCTCGGCGCGACCCACTATGTCGGCGCGCCGCCGGTGCCCCTCTCCCAGACGGTAGGCATGATCCAGCTGGACATGGTCGGCCTGGCTACCGAGGGGGTGCTCTCGATTGGCGGGGAGGATACCGACGTCGGCCGGCAGGCGGCCGCCTCTGCCGCCCTGTGGGGCCTCCTGGCCGATGGCCCCGGCGGCGTCACCACCGGCGGCAGCGACCACCTGGCCTTTAGCCGGGCCGGTGTGCCCGCGGTGCTTCTCTCGTGGGATGGGTTCGACGTCCCCTATTACCACACGCCCCACGACACGCCCGAGACCCTGCAGCCTGAGCGCCTGCGCGAGGCGGGCGTGGTGGCCTCCCATACGGCGCTGGCACTCTCCTCGGCCCACGGTCGGGTGCGCGCCGCGGTGGAGCGCCAGGCCGAGGCGATCGAGGCGGGGAACGGCGACGCCTATGCGTCCACCCTGGATCCCGCCGACCTTGGCTGGCAGGAGGCCGGTCGCGAGTGGCTCGGAAGCCGCGCCGAGGCCACCGCCCACGGCTACGCCCTGACCGTCGAGTCGCTGGTGGTGCACGGCGATTGGGCGACGGCCGAGGTGACCCCCCGGCTCACCGACGCCGAGGGCGGCACCGAGGCGCTGCCCGCCTATCCCGCCCGCCTGGTGCGGCGGGAGGGCGGATGGTACGGCGCACGGCCGGTGGGCGACCTGGTGGAAACGCCCCTGCTGGCGGCGCGTTTCGTCAGCCCCTGGCGTCCGCCGATCATCGTCCGCGACGAGCTGGCCGAGGGGCGCCCCCGCCCGGCCCCGGCGGGCCGTAGCGACGCCGAGTGGGCGGCGGAACTCGACGCGACCTATGGTCGGGTTCTCGCCGCCCTGGGCCACACCCCGGCGCTGAGCACCACCGTCACGGTGTATCCCACCGACGGGGCTCGCGACTGGCTGGCCTCTGGCGAGGGGATCGAGGTCTCCCGCACGGCGCCCCTCACCGAGACCGCCGTCGCCCTGGCCCTTACGGACCTCGGCCTGCCCGCCGGCGCGGGCGGCTGGCTCCGCGCCGGTCTAGCCGACTGGCTGGGCGGCGGGGAGGCCCTGCCCGAGGGCCCCGACGCCCTCGGCCTGGCCGTCGCCGGTCTGCCGGAAGGAACCGATCCGGCCGCTCTCCTGGATGTGTCGGCCGGCGCGCTATCCGGCGACTCGCGCGCAGGCGCCCGCAGCCTGGTGGCCTACCTCCTTGCCGAGCACGGGACGGAGGGCATCGCCACCCTCTGCCGCGCGTGGGGGGAGACCGGCGACCTATCCGGCGCCCTCGCCGCGTTGGGCACCACGCCCGAGGCGCTGTCGGCGGCCTGGCACGCGGGTGTGGGCGAGCCCCTGGGCGCTGCGCGGGCGGGCATCGCTGAGACCCTGGATCGCCAGGCGGAGGCGCTCCTCGCGGGCGACCGGGCGGCGTACCTGGCTACCATCGACGCCGCCGATCCCCTCTTCCTCGCCGAGCAGGGAGCCTGGTTCGACGCCTCGGCCCCCCACGTCACCGAGTTCTCCCAGGGGGCCGAGGTCACGGAGTTGAGCGGCGACGAGGCCCTCGCCTCCCTGACGATCACGGCCAGGGGAGCGGGTTCCGGCGGCGCCCAGCGCCAGGCCCTGCCGGTGCGCTTTCGCCGGCAGGGGGATGCCTGGCTCCTCCGCGGGCCCGCCTTGGAGCAGGCGCCGGGCGCGCCGCTCGCCGTGCGGCACACCGGCCTCGATGCGGAGGATGCTGCCGTGCTGTCGGCCGCCGTCGAGCGCGCCTACCGGCTGGTGACCGGCGACCTCGGCCTGCCGCTCCCCCGGCCCCTGGACGTGCGCGCCTACCCCAGCGATACCCTGTTCCACTACACCCTGGGGATCGACGCACCCGACGCCGGACGCGACCACTATGCTCCCGGCGAGGCGGTGCGCCTCTCGGCCAAGGGGGATCCGGCCGACTATGCCCCTCGGCTGGCCCGCCTATTGGCCCGGGCGGCCCTGGCGGAGGCCGGACTGGCCGATCCCTGGCTCGCCGAGGGCTTGGCCCTCCTGGCCGCCGCCCGTGCCGCGCCGGACGACGCCTGGCGGCTGGAGGCCGACTATGTGCCCCGGGTGCGCGAGGCGGCGCGGCTGGAGCGCCTACCCGATTGGGCCGCCGCTCCGCCGACCATCGCCGAGGCGCCGGACGCCGAGCGCATCCTGCGCATCGGCCAGGCTTGGATGCTGTGGGACGGCGTGGTGCGCGAGTTCGGCGTCGACGCCGTGCGCGCCATGGTGCGCCGCCTGGCCGGGGGTGACCCCCTCCCGGATGCCTTTGCTGCGGCCACCGGCCGTACACTGACCGTCTGGGAGCCGGCCTGGCGAGAGGATCTCCTGGCGGGCGGGGTGCCGGAGGAGGCGCGCGCCGTCGCCAAGGGGTTCGACCCGGAGCGCGCCCTGGCCGCCGCCTATGAACTCGCCTCCCCGGGCTACAGCGGCCGGCAGCCGGGCAGCGCCGGCGCCCAGGCCGCGGCGGAGTGGATCGCCGGCGAGATGGCCACCGCGGGCCTGCAGCCCGCCGGGGCCGACGGGGGCTACCTGGTCGGCCAGCCGATCTCCTACACGGCCCTCAGCGAGGCCCCGGTGCTGGCCTTTCGCCACGCGGAGGCCGGTGAGGCGCTGGACCTGCCCTACCCCGAGGGCTTTCGGGAGGCGCTCGCGGGCTGCGCGGGTGGCGGCGAGGCCCACGGCGGGCTGGTGTGGATACCAGAAGAGTTCCGCACCGGGTTTGACCTCGCCGGGCGCGTGGTGATGAAACCCCAGGTTCATAGCCTGGCCGAGGAGGCCGCGCGCGCGCGCCAGTTCGGGGCCGGCGGGCTGATCCTCGTCGCTTCCCGGGTGGATACGCGCACCGGCGCGGCGCCAATTCCGGGCGACGCCGAGGACACCCTGCCCGTGGTACTCATCTCCGAGGACACTTGGCGCCAGGTGCTGGCCCTCGCCGGGCTCACCACCCGCCAGGCGTTGGACGCGCCCCCCGCCCTCCTCCTGCCCGTGGAGGTCGACCTCCAGGTGCCCTACACGCCCGTGGAGGAGCGGATGGCCGAGCACGTGGTGGGCGTGGTCCCCGGCGTGCGGCCGGATGCGCTACCCCTCGTGGTCATCGCCCACTATGATGGCGTGGGCGCCTTGCCCGGTGGCCCGCACTACCCGGGCGCCAACAAGAACGCCGCCGGCGTGGGGGTGATGCTGGAGGCCGCCAGGCGCGTCGCCGGGTACGGCCGGCCCGAGCGCTCCATCTACTTTTTGGCGCTGGGTGCCGAGGAAATGGACCTCGCCGGCACGCGCCACCACCTTGCGGAGCCCCTCGCCGGCATCGACGAGGCCCTTGGGTACCTGGTACTCGATCAGGTGGGCAGCGCCCGGTCCTACTATCTCACTTTCGATGGGGATGCGACCCGCGATGGCCGGCTGCTCCACGATCTCGTGCTGGCCGGCAAACTTACCGACCGCCGAGTCTCCCCGGGGAACCACCCGATCGCCAACAGCCACGACCTACTCCAGGAGGCTGGCCAGCCGGCAGTGCTCCTCTTCTGGCCCGACCCGTCTCACGTCCACCGGCTGGAGGACACGCCCGAGGAGCTGGATCCCTGGAAGCTCGCCACCACCGGCGAGGTTCTCACCCTGGCCTTGCTGCTGCTCGCCGAGTGATCCGTGAGCCGCCGGATGCGCGCGGGCCGGAGCCCGGCGCAGCCCGTGTGTCCGGCGTTGCCGAGCGGCGCGGCATCGGGCAGTCGCGTCTCCGCCCCCAAAGGGGCGGAGACGTTTCTTGGCCCCTCCCCTTCATGGTATAATCCGCGGGATGTACGCCGTCTGACTAACCGGGAAGGGTGACGTTCGTGCCTCCCAGGTTCCCGTTCCGAGGCCCGCTGCCGGAGATCATGCGCGCCCGGCACATCGCCGAGGTGCTCATTCGTAACGGGCTGGGCTTTGTCGCCGAGCGGATGGGCCTCCTGAGGTTCCTGCCCTTCTGGCGGTCGCGCACGGTGGGGGCCGACGCCCGCGCCGCCCGGAGGCCCTTCCCCGAGCGCTTTCGGCGCACCCTGGAGGAACTGGGCCCCACCTACATCAAGCTCGGACAGGTCCTCAGCACGCGCCCCGATCTCCTGCCCCCCGATTACATCGTGGAGCTCAGCAAGCTCCTCGATGCGGCGCCGCCGGCGCCCCCGGAGGAGGTCGTCGCCACCATCGAGGAGGAGTTGGGCCGCCCGTTGAGCGCCGTGTTCCGCGCGTTCTCCATGGATCCCACCGCCTCGGCCTCCATTGGCCAGGTGCATCGCGCCACGCTTTTTGACGGCACCGAGGTGGTCGTCAAGGTGCAGCGGCGCGGCGTCGACCGGGTCATCGACACGGACCTGAACATTCTTCTGGCGCAGGCGCGCTTTCTCGAGGGGCGCTCCGAGGCGGTGCGGCACTATCACGTGTCGGCCATCGTCGAGGAGCTATCCGACGCGCTCCGGGGTGAGACCGACTATACCCGGGAGGGCCGCCAGGCGGAGACGCTGCGCGCCCTCTCCGCCCGCGACGAGGTGCTCATTCCCCGGGTGTACTGGGAGTACACCACCCGGCGGGTAATCACGCTCGAGCACATCGATGGCATTCAGCTTACCGAGCCCGAACGCCTGCGGGCGGCGGGGCATGATCTCCGCAGCATCGCCCGGCGGCTGGCCAACCTGTACCTCACCCACGTGTTCGAGTACGGGGTCTTTCACGCTGATCCGCACCCGGCGAACATCCTGGTGACCGATTCGCGCCTGGGCCTTATTGATTTCGGCTCGGTGGGTTATCTCAGCCCCACGATGCGCGACCAGCTCGGCGACCTCCTGTTCGCCCTGGTGCAGCAGGACGCCGACGACATGGTCTATACGATCACGACGATGGGGGCCCTGAGCCCCCGTACCGACCGCGACGGCCTGCGTGCCGAGGTGCAGCGGCTCATCGCCCGCTACTATGGCGCCACGCTGGAGAGTGTGCCGATCGCCGATTTCCTGGGCGACATGATGGGCGCCGCGCTACGCCACGAGGTGCGCATGCCGGCCGACCTGGCGCTCCTGGTGCGCACCGTCGTGGTGCTGGAGGGCGTGGCACGGGGCCTCGACCCGTCGCTGGATCTCACCGCGCATATCGAGCCGTTCGCCCGGCGGCTGATCCGCCAGCGCCTCTCGGTGCGGCGGGCGGTGATGGCCGGAGGCCGCACGCTGCGCGATCTGGAGGCCCTGGCCCACGTCTTGCCCCGGCGGCTGGATAACATCACCGAGCAGCTC
>LSQX01195259.1_pt1 | contig 16572 bp, 16 predicted proteins | sample 654561 | NCBI WGS metagenome assembly LSQX01 (sample SAMN04489861, study PRJNA283612) | anaerobic digester metagenome | isolation source: 4 biogas reactors fed with cattle manure at either 37C or 55C with and... | place: Denmark: Kongens Lyngby | collected 2014 | reverse complement strand
ACAGGCCGATAAATCAAAATATTTGAGTTAAAACAAAACACGATATGTTTACTGAAGACAACACCATCGAGCAAATGCTGATTGCAACAGCGCAAAAGATTGGCTGGGAATATGTCCCCGCCGACAGCATTCCTCGTGACACCCAGGATGTCCTCGTTGGGGCATGGCTTAAAGAAGCGCTCCTACGACTTAATCCGGAGATCTCTCCCAGCAATGCTGAAGAGGTTATTTATCGTCTCCGGAGTGCAGTGCAGGCTGTGCAACCCCATGACCTTGTGACGGCAAACGAGCGTTTTAAAGAACTCATATTTGATAAGAACAGCTATCCTTTTGGGGAGAATAGCGAGAATATCCCTATTGCATTCTTTGACTTCAAGAACATGCAAAACAACCACTGCGTGATTACCCATCAGTGGATGTACCCCAAAGCCAGCACTCAAAATGGAAAGCGTCTGGATATCGTCCTTATCATCAACGGTATCCCTCTGGTTATAGGCGAGACGAAAAGCCCTGTACGCAGTAGTATCACATGGGCCGATGGCGCTAACGATATCCTGAGCTACGAGCAGAGTATCCCGCAGATGTTTGTTCCGAACATCATCAATTTTGCCACTGAAGGTAAAACCTTCCGTTATGGCGGTATCGGATCTCCGCTCACTAAGTGGGGACCCTGGTTTGAAGGTGAGGTAAAAACGGAAGGAACCCTTGAAGATGTTGCACGCTCATTCTCGCAGATGATGCAACCTGCGAAAATTCTGGATATCATGCGCTTCTTTACCTTGTACTCAACGGACAAGAAACACCGCAAGATCAAGGTGGTCTGCCGTTATCAGCAGTATGAGGGTGCAAATGCTATTGTGGAGCGTGTTAAGACCGGATTCCCGAAGAAGGGACTAATCTGGCATTTCCAGGGCTCCGGTAAATCGCTGCTCATGGTCTTTGCCGCACAGAAGCTCCGCATGCAACCGGAGTTAAAGTCCCCGACGGTGGTCATTGTAGATGATCGTTTGGACCTTGAGTCCCAAATCACGGCCGACTTTAACAATGTGGATATTCCCAACCTGGCCGGAGCCGATAGCAAAGAATCTCTTATTGACTTCTTTAAACAAGACCAGAGAAAAATCCTCATCACAACCATCTTCAAATTTGGAGATGTTAGCGAGAAGCTCTCTGATCGTAGCAATATTATCCTCATGTGCGATGAGGCTCATCGTACCCAGGAAGGTGGCCTTGGAGAAAAGATGCGCATGGCTCTCCCGAATGCATTCTTCTTTGGACTCACTGGCACTCCAATTAACAAGTTGGACCACAACACCTTTGCTACCTTTGGTGCAGAGTCTGACAAGTCTGGCTATATGAGCCGTTATTCATTCCAGGATTCCATCAAGGATGGAGCAACACTGAAATTGGAATTCGAGCCCGTGCCGGTAGAGCTCCATATTGACAGGGCTGCACTGGATGCAGAGTTTGATGCTCTCACCGACCAGATTTCCCAAGAGGATAAGGTTATGCTGGTCAAGAAGACCAATACAGAGGCTCTCTTCACCTCGCCAGATCGAATCCGGAAAGTATGCGAACACATTGTGGCGCATTTCCGTGAGAACATTGAACCGACAGGTCTTAAGGCACAGGTGGTGGTCTACAATCGCGCCTGCTGTGTCGCATACAAGAAAGAAATCGACCTTCTCCTTGGCCGGGAGGACGCCACGACTATTGTGATGCATACCGAAGGCGACAAGGCTGACGAGTACAAGGAATGGCGTCGTTCAAAAGATGAAGAGAGCAAGATTTTGGACCGCTTCCGCGACCCGATGGATCCACTCAAGATTGTCATCGTAACCAGCAAACTGCTCACCGGATTTGATGCTCCTATTTTGCAGTGCATGTATCTGGATAAGCCCATGAAGGACCATACACTTCTGCAGGCCATTTGCCGCACAAACCGAGTGTATAATGACCAGAAGACGCATGGTTTGGTTGTGGACTATGTGGGCATCTTCGATAATGTGGCCAAGGCTCTCATGTTCGATGACGCATCCATGCGTAAGGTTATCTCCAACAAGAATGAGCTGAAGTCTCACATACCTGAGCTGATGAAGACCTGTTTGGACTACTTCCCGAATGTGGACCGCAAAGTCAGCGGTTTCGAAGGTCTGACACAGGCACAGCAGTGCCTCCCGACCAATGAACTGAAAGACAAGTTTGCGGCCGATTTCGTGGTGCTCTCCAGAACATGGGATATTCTTTCTCCGGATGAGTGTTTGACTCCATTCAAGAATGATTATGTCTGGCTATGCCAGGTATACGAGAGCATCAAACCTGTAAGCGGAACTGGATCCCTTGTATGGAAGATGCTCGGCCCCAAAACCATCGAGCTTGTTCATCGGCATGTTACTACCATTGACATTGGCAAGGGGAATGAGAGTCTTGAGAAACTCGTCCTTGATGCCGGAGTTCTTGACGCCGTCATATCTGAAGCTGATGCGAAGAAGAAGATCAAAGAAGTGGAGCAGCTGCTCATTCCTCGCATCAAGCAGCACATGAACAATCCCAAGTTCAAACGTCTGGCGCAGAAGATGGACGAGCTCCGCGAGAAAATGGCTCAAAATCTGAAGACCAGCATTGAGTTCCTGAAGGATATCCTTGAGATGGCTAAAGAGGTGCTGGAGGCAGAAAAGGATGTCAAGCCCGTGGATAATCGTGAGCGTGCTAAAGCTGCACTTACTGAGCTTTTCCAGAGCATTAAGAATCCGGAAACGCCTATCATCGTAGAGAACGTTGTCAACGACATCGACCAGAAGGTTGTGAGCATTGTCCGCAATTTCAATGATGTGTTCCAGACTGTTTCCGGGAAGAAGGAGGTCCAACGTCAGCTGCGTTCTATCCTTTGGCTTAAATACAAGATCAAGGACCAGGAGGTCTTTGACAAGGCATATTCTTACATAGAAATGTATTACTAATTCCTCTGACCTATGCAGAAGATAATCGAATACCGCACACCTGAAGGCTTCTTTGATGCCGACATAGATGTTACTAAAGAAGAATGGCTTAGCATCGTCAGCGATCCGGAGATTCAAGAGAACGCCTATATAGATGTCCTGGTCAAGTTCTTAAGGGAGCCTGGTCATAAGTCGACCTGCAAGGCACTCGGTAAAAAATATGACTGCTCATTCAACTACTTTAATGTAGTTGTGACCAACTTTGGACGGCACGTCAAGAAAAAGCTGAATCGTTTCTTCGTTGAGAACACGAATGGCACTGAGTCATTCTGGAATATCTCCATGATAGGAAGGAGCACCAAGGACGGCTTTGAATGGACTCTTCGTAAAGAGCTGACAGATGCTCTGCAGGAGTATCTTATCAATGATCTCATTGCTCGTTACAAAAAGTATATCATGTCTCCAGCTACAAAGTTCTCAGGGGAAAAGTACAAATGGGAACTTCTCACGGAGACGAAGGACATGGACGTTAATGGGATCCTTGCTGCGATTACCAAATCGGGGATGAACCTGGTGGACATGCCGCGAGCTGGGTTTGCGATTAAATCGATGCTTAAAGAGAATCCTGATGTGCTGGAATCTGCATTCGGAGAGCTCCTAAACTCAGAGCGCAGTTTTAGTGAGAATTATGCAGCTTTCGTGGGCGTTATAAAACCCGTTGCTGAAAGCAAGTTTAATTTCTCTTTCCCTGACGAGAGAACTGCCGCTGCGTTCCTGGCTTGCGCGAGGCCCACTACTTACACCTTCTATATGGACAAGATCTATCAGGAGTATTGTAATTATATCGGTGAAGAAACGACCTCTGCCGGGTATAAATACATGCACTACCTGAAGCTCGTTTCCCGCCTCGCTCAGATGGCCAATAATGACAAAGAGCTACGGTATTTCTTGATGGAAGAAACAAAGGGCTTGCTATGGAGTGATCTTCTTGTTGGCCAGGATGTCCTTTGGGAGATGCATAAGCATATGGCCGTTGAGAGAAATGATCTCGGATATGCTTGGACTGCATTCTATGAAGAGTTTGCTGATAGGCTCGCCCCTTTTGCTAAAAACCAGGAAGTTCTACTTACAAAACTAAAAGCCGCCTTTGCCGATGCTGGACAGACAATGGCCAAGTTGTCTTTCTCCGGAGAAGCGACAGAAGTGGATCCATTTACCATTTACGGAATGTTTAACAAACGGGAAGGGCACGATAAACGCACAGAGTTAGCAGAGCAGCTTAAGGCTCAGTTTGGTATAGAATCAGAGGTTCCGTATCGCTTTGATGGCATTCCCGTTTTGAATCCTCTTAGTGCCGCCTATTATAGTTTTGAAAGCGAAGACAAAGGCAAGCATATCGCCAATATCTGGACCTTCTTCAAGGCAGCAATTGATTATTCCTCCGAGATTAATTCGCAAACCAGAGACGCCTTTATTGAAGCATATAATATCGTCCGTGAGCAGCCTCGTATCAAATGGAATCTAACAATGGGCCTATTTTGGATGCGGCCTCATGCATTCATAAGCCTTGACACCAACAATCGCAACTTCCTATTAAGTGGCGGTGTTTTATCTGAGACAGCCACAGCCGAGATTGCAGGCATCCTGGGAAAAAAAGGACAAATACCGACGGGTGAAGGATACCTCCGAATCTGCGACATTGTCCGTGAAGAAATAAATGCGGGAAAGTGCGCATATCCTGATTTCCTGGAGTTTTCTCGTGCCGCGTGGGAATCCGGTAAAGCAATAGAAGAAGACGAGACAGACGAAGATACAAAGACAGAAACCGAGAATATGAATCACTGGTTTATTGTGGCCAATCCGGAAATATGGTCAGCCTCGACCAAAGCGGTTGGCGCAGAGGAGTTTTATACTTTTTACAATGAGAAGGGTAATCCTCGCAAGATATTCAAGAATTTCCAGGAGTCAGCAGCGGGCGACCCTGTGATCTTCTACGAAGCAACACCTGTAAAACAGGCTGTTTGCTTAGGAGAGATTGTTTCACAGGATGGAAAGGAGCTTCACTTCCGTAAAACAGCTAATTTGGAGAAGCCCGTGGATTACTCTGTTATGGCAAATACTCCGGAGCTTGCAAGTATGGAATTTCTGGCGAATCGGAATGGCAGCGTTTTCCGTCTTACAAAGGCTGAGTACGATAAGATTATCGAGCTCTCCAAAGTTCAGGAAGAAGAGAATGAATATGAGCCCTACACCAAGGAGGACTTCCTCCGTGATGTCTTTATGGATGAGGGTGTTTACGATCGTCTGGTTTCCATCCTTCGAATAAAGAAGAATCTGATTCTCAAGGGCGCTCCTGGTGTGGGTAAGACTTACGCTGCAAAGCGCCTGGCTTATTCCATCATGGGTGAGCAGAATACTGAAAGAGTAAAGTTTGTGCAGTTCCATCAAAGCTATTCTTACGAGGACTTTGTCATGGGTTATCGTCCCAATGATAGTGGTGGATTCATCCTCCGCCCTGGCGTGTTTTATAAATTCTGCAAGAAGGCAGAGATGGACCCTGGCCACGATTATTACTTTATCATTGACGAGATCAACCGAGGCAATCTGAGCAAGATTTTCGGCGAGCTATTTGTCCTTATGGAGGCCGACAAACGCGAGGAGGAAGTTCAGCTGGCCTATCGAGAGGAGCTATTCTCCGTCCCGAAGAATCTGTACATCATCGGTATGCTCAATACGGCAGATAGGTCACTGGCCATGATTGATTACGCTCTCCGCAGGAGATTCAGTTTTGTAGAGATGGTTCCTGCCATTGAAAAGCTCATTAAGGTCCGTGCGATTGATCCTACATCTAAGTTGGGCAAACTGTTGGATGAGGTTAAGAACTTGAACGACGATATTAAGGGCGACTCCTCGCTCGGTTCCGGATTTTGTATTGGCCACAGCTATTTCTGCAATAGCGAAGCAGTGACCGATGCAAATCTCCCCAATATTGTGGAATACGAGATCATCCCAATGCTAGAGGAGTATTGGTTTGATAATCCTACCAAAGCCACCGACTGGTCCGATAGACTCAGAGCCGCCATCAAATGATCCCGATTCGGAACATATACTACATGCTGTCCTACGCCTTTAGTGAGTTACGTGGGACAGACTATCGGTATATGAATGTGGAGAATCTGGACTCGATGAAGGATCTCTGCGCCTGCATTCTCACGCGAGCCGTTTCGCTTCAGCTGAAACGCGGCCTTATTCGAGAGTACGTGACAGAGGAAGATGAACTAATATCGCCAAAAGGAAAGATTGACATAACGGCCTCTATTACCTCTGGCGTTATCCAGAATCACCGCTTAATCTGCTCTCATGACGAGTTTTCGGAGAATTCCGTCCGGAATCGAATCGTTAAGCAGACTCTTTCAGTCTTGCTGGCCTCGGATGTCAAGCAGGAATATAGGACGGAGATCCGGAAGCTGATCCGCTTCTTTGCAGATGTTGACTTCATCGATCCCCACACTATCAATTGGTCGATGGCCTATGATCGGAACAATCAATCGTACCGATTCCTCATGGCCATCTGTAAATTGGTATTGAAGGATCTGCTAATGACACAATCCGACGGCACATTCCGGATGATGGATCTGCTGGATGAACGTGCCCAGCACGCGATTTACGAAAAGTTCATCCTGGAGTACTATGCTAAGGAATGGCCCAGACTGCATGCAAATAGCTCTCGTATCAAATGGGGCCTGGACGATGATGATACACCCGGAATGCTGCCGTCGATGTTAAGCGACATAATGCTGAATGATGGCCATACCTGGTTTATTATCGACGCCAAGTTTTACAACAAGAACGTCCAGAATAATCAGGGCCGTTCAACGCTCATTTCTGGAAACCTTTACCAGATCCTCTCATACGTTCAGAACAAGAAGTTCGAACTGGCCAAGACAGGGAAGCCTTTTGATGTGGTTGGCATGCTCCTCTATGCCCGCACCCAGGATTCCCTCCAGCCGGACGGCTTCGACAAGAACATCCTCGGTAACCGCATGATGACGAAAACCCTGGACTTGGACCAGGAGCCGCTTGAGATCGCAGCCCAACTGGATACCATTGCTGAGGAGATATTTGGACAAAAGTAAATACAATGAATGCAGATAGACCCTATATGACAGCTAAGGAAGCCAAGCAGTTCACAAAAGACTTCTCAGAGCTGACTAAATTGCTGATTAGTAAACTTCAGCATGCAAACACTATTGAAGAAGCAAAAGTGGCTCTGTCAATGATGGAGAACTTCGCTCAATATGAACTTCCACAAGCTAAGACCTTGTATGGAATGATGCTCCTCATGGAGGGTAAGCCCTGGTATGATGTAAAGAAAGCACTCAACTGGCTTAAAAAAGGAGCACAGGAGGCAGTTGCTTCCAAAGAGCATCCTGCAGCGGATAGTATGTACCAATACGGTATGATTCTCCTCGATGGATTATATGGCGTCCCTTGCGATCCGGTTACCGGAAAGTATTGGATTGATAAAGCAGCTGAGCTTGGATTCACGGCCGCTATTAAAGAACAAAGAAAACGCTGGTAATAATAGACTTATAATTTTCGCCTATGAAAAGATTAGTGATATACTTGCTTCCGATCATGATGGTTATTTCATGCACAGGATTGACTCCTGAACCGGATCCTGCAGACGCATTTGTCGGCCGCTATACATATACTGACAACTATTTCGTTACGTGGGGTGGCGATTCCGGATCACTTAGCAATAATGGAGCATTTCAACTTACCAAACTATCGAAAAATCAAGTTAAAATGACCGGGGCTTGGACGTCTATCGGCGAGGTGGTCGGTAATACAGTAACCTTCTCAAATGACATGCAATCGGATTCGGCGGGATATATTACATATAGCTTTGGCGTTGGAACTTTGACGGGAAACACTCTCATCTTCAATTATTCTGGATCTGGGAGTCTAAAATATTCGGCGAATGGGGTTGCATACCCATGGACGTGTAGCGGCCGCGTTGTGGCTACAAATATTGACAAATGAAATGAAGATTGAAGAAGCCATAGTGTTTGTACTTGCATCCTCTGGGCACGGAATGAGAACAGAGCAGATTGCCCGCGAGATTAACGAGAGGAAGCTGTTCACCCGCTGGGATAATGCCCCGGTGGATGGGAAGATGGTATACGCTGTGGTAATGTCGCATCCGGATACATTTTGTAAGTCAGATGGGAGGATCCGTTTAATCATATAAGTTGAGTTTATCTTTTAGATCGCATGATATGAAATCCTACGCTCTATTTCAACAATATATCTGGCTGGTAAACACCATCCACAAAGCCGAGAGAATTACCCTCGACGAAATCAACCAGCGCTGGCTGGAGACCGAAATGAGTGAGGGGGTTAGCATTCCTCGTAGCACCTTCAATCGCCACAGAGATGCCATCTTGGATATGTTTGGCATCATCATCGAGTGCGACAAGAAGGACGGATTCCGGTACTACATCGACAACGTGGATGTGTTAGAAGAGGATACCATCCAGAATTGGATGCTTTCCACTCTGTCGGTCAACAGTATCCTTGCGGAGAATAAGGGCGTCCACAACCGCATCGTCCTGGAGCCAATTCCGTCTGACGGAGAAAACCTGCATCTGTTCATCGAAGCGATGAAGCGCAATGTTCGGATCAAGGTTGTATACAAGAAATATGGAGTGGAAGAGCAGTCCGAGATGCTTGTGGAGCCGTTCTTTGTTAAGCTCACTAACAAGAGGTGGTATGGCATTGTCCGGAAGCCCATCGAGGAAGGGTGGATGTTTGTCCTGGCCTTCGATCGCGTCCTTTCCCTGGAGCTCACTGACGAGAAGTTCAAATACCCGAAGGGCTTTGATCCAGTGGGATTCTTCAGGAACAACTACGGAATTCTGTGGGTAGAGGACACTCCTGTGGAGAAGGAGACTATCCGGGCCTACGGAAAGCAGGTTTATTACCTACGGGATCTGCCGCTCCACCACAGCCAGGAGGAGGTGGCCACCGAGGATGATTATTCCGACTTTGAGCTTACCTTGCGACCGACTCCAGACTTCTATACACCGCTACTCTCCAGGGGACCGCTCATCAAAGTGCTCAGCCCGCAGTGGTTGGCTGATGAGATTAAAAAACAGCACTTGGAAGCTGCGCAATTGTACGAAGAATGAAAAAGTTATGGTTGTATCACGTTTTGGTACAACCTTGCGTTATTTTTGCTACCGAACTAAGAGATTAACGCCATGAAAAAGGTTAACAAGAAGATTACTCCGGCTTTCGTCACCGAACTTTCCCGGTGTGAAATCTTCGTATTCGGTAGCAACCTTGCCGGGCATCATGGAGGTGGCGCAGCTCGGATTGCATTTGATAAGTTCGGTGCAGAATGGGGTAACGGAGTAGGCCCGCAAGGACAGTCCTATGCCATACCCACCATGCAGGGGCCAGTGGAAACCATTAAGCCCTACGCGGATGATTTCATCGCTTATGCAAAAGAGCATCCACTGAATCGATTCCTCCTCACCAGAGTCGGCTGTGGTATAGCCGGATTCACCGACGAGGAGATTGCTCCTTTGTTTGTAGAGGCTCTTGATATCCCCAACATCTCCATTCCGGAGGAGTGGCTTCCCATCATGATAGCCGAACCCCATCGCATTGAAAGCAAAGATGTAGAGGAGCCCAAGGTCGTGGATGAACAAATTCTCCAGGAGCTTTGTATCAAGTACAAGTACGTGATTGGATCTGGTGTTCTTTCTGAAATGCCCAAGATCCGCATCAGGTATATTTCCTCAGATGGCAAAATGCGTTTTGCCAACTTTGGGAATTATTTCTTCTACGGTCAGGAGTTGTTCGTCTTTGATTACGACGAAATGTGGGCTCCAGAGCATAATCAGGGAGTTGTGCTGGATTACTTCCATGACGAATGTAAAGGTCGTGGATATGCCCATCGAGTCACCTTTGCCGGAGCTCGAACTGGTTTTAAAGACTCACATGGCGATGATATCTATACAGGTGATGTCATCGAGATCTGGCGAGGAGACTCCTGTTATATCTTTGCTTTCAGCGCTTTCGGAGCAGGGGGAAAGAATGAGCGCTATGCCTTTGTCCTTGACAACCATTGTCTCACCGTAGACGAATGCGACTCCACTCTTATTGCTGGTACTGTGTTTGACTTGGAGCAGGAACTTGATTGGCCCAAACCTCTCAATGCTCGCTGTTCAGAATATAACTTTGGAAGATGAGCATAGAGGAACGCATACAGCAGCTTGAAGCCAACAGTGGGGGCTTTGATATAGGTGACCTTTTGGAAAAGCACTTTTTCCAACGGAATGGACAAGATCCTATTTCCGGTGAGCCGTGGGCAGAGAGCGATGAACAATTGGCTAAGTTCAAAGCTCACCACGAATGGGAATCAGATGGCAAGCCTACTGGAATTAAAGACGACGCAGAGTTTTATGCAATTCAGCGAGCAGTTTATAAAGAGGTAATATATCGTGTAGAAGACTATAAAGTGGATTACAAAGCGATTGCCTCTCGCGTTTATGGCTTTCTGAAGACGCTTCCAGACGGGACTGAACTCTCTACACACGAGGCAGTAGATAAGACTCTCGGAACACCCCAAGTCCAATATAAAGACTACAGCGGCTACACATACTATTACGGAGGCATCGTCATCAAGGAGGACGATTATTGGGACATCCATTATGCCCTTCTTGGGAAGATAGGCATGGGGCACAAATATGAAGCCGACTTCTCCAATTACGAAGATCAGTGTGTCGGCCTTCCATACAACATACCTTTTGTATTCAGACTAAAACGTAAATAACTATGGCAATTCTAAAACTCTCCGAGATTCTTGAAAAGGGTATGCCTGGCATAACCTCGAAGGAAGTAAAGCTTGTTCGGCATGCGGGAAAAAAGGTTGAAATAGATGGAGAACCTGTACCTGGAGATCCTTATTCTCTTTACATCAGCAACCATGACCTTTTCCTAAAATACCAAAGCGAGCAGACAGAAGATGTCTTCAAGGATGTCGACTATATAGTCTCATTCATTGCCGAGGAGGGCACTTCTGCACGTTTAATAGGTGTGTTTAAGGTAGAGGGATATGACAATGCAAGGAAGGCCAAGAATAAGCTCCAGAATAAGTTTTATTATGAGTTGAGTGATGTCGAAGCGTTCAAGAAGGAATATAGCGAGCGGATTATTATCGACTGGGGGAAAGGTACACGCAGTTGGTGGCAATGGTTAAAACACGGAGAGAAAGATAAGGATGTTATCGCCATTGAAAAACAAGGAGTTGAATGGAAATATCCATCCTACGAAGAGATCATTCTTCCATTTGAACAGCTCCAAAGAATAATAAAAGGAAACGGCGGTATTTGGAAACATAAGTTATCAGCTGTTAAAGGCATATATGTGATTTCCGATACTCTAACTGGGAATTTATATGTTGGCTCCGCAACACGACCGAACGGAATATGGGGAAGATGGTCTGATTATGCGAAGGATGGACATGGAGGCAATGTGGATCTTGAAGCTCTGATCAAACAGGACCCGGACTATGCGAAGAATAATTTCCAGTGGGGCATCCTTCAGACATGCTCTCCCGGCACGTCTCGTAACGATATCCTTCATTTAGAATCTGTCTGGAAAGAGAAGCTTGGCCGAAAGGCATGTGGGCTTAACGAGAACTAATCAATAATACGGTCTATTATGAAAATACAACTTATAGGCTTCGATGCAATTCTGAATCCGATCAATAAAGTTGAGATCTTCAAAGAGGTGGTCAATAATTCGGATGCCGATTTGATTCTTTTCCCTGGTCACACCCTCAGGGATGATGATGACATTGATTATTTATGGCCAGAAATAGAAAACGAGAAGTCGACTGTCGTTTTTGAAGTAAGAGATTCGTTCCCGACAGGCTGTCTACATCTTCATAACGCCCTGTTTTTATGGCGTGATTATGGTTTCGAAGACATGTATACGAGCCAGATTTTCGCCACTGCAGACGAAATAAAAGGACAGGAAGTGTTAATGGCAAGATTGTTTGATGAGCTACCTCGCAGACAATTTGAGTGCTGTGGGAAGCGCATTACAGTGCTCCATTGCGGCGAAACCGCCCTTCTTGCAAGCGCCAAGTCAGAAGGGTACAAAGCCACTTTCCGATTTAAGGATAACCCAGATTTGAATAAACGTTATGATGCGATGCTCGCGTCAACGGACATATTTCTCAATCCAATTCACACTATACAAGGCGAACAAGGTGTTATGGCGCAGCGGAGGGCGACACTTAGCGCTCATGGAAGATACTATTTCTCGACTTGTGCCTTGCCCACAGAGATGAATCGTAAGCTCAAGAGCAAGAGCCTGCAGTACGCGTGGCACAACGGCCAAGAGCTTACAGTCAAGCCAGATATCCATGATGAGGAAGGGTATGTCTCCAGAATCATCGAAATAAAGTAAAAAGTTCGGGGTTGTATCACGCCATGGTACAACCCCGATTTATTTTTGCTTTCAGAAAGTTGAACAACTAAAGTGCATGCCTTATGAAAGCAAAAGAAAACAGACCCGTCAAGAAAGTCCATCTGACGAATTTCCACATTGCTGGTTTCGGTTTTTGGGATGGCGCTGAAGCCTTTGAGCAGCTGAAAATCGGCACCAGGCTCGACCTCGTCAGGGAGCCGGATAACAAGTTCGATGCATATGCTGTGGCCATCTACCTTGGCGACTTCAAGCTGGGCTTCATTCCTCGCGGAGAGAATCACGATATCTCCAAGTACCTGGACATGGGACTCGATGACATCTACGAAGTCCGCATCCAGCGTATCTCCCCGGACGCTCATCCGGAGAATCAGATTGAAGTCATCGTTTATATCAAGAACCAGAACAAGGAGTAAGGCTATGGCATCCATCTACACTGTCCGCTGCCCAAAGTGCGGCAAAGAATATGAAGTCATGAAGGGTATCCTCATGAGCGAGGAGGATCTTGATCCCATGCCCAAGGAGCGCGAGTTTGAGACTCCGGTTAAATGCCCCAAGTGCGGATTTGAATTCTCTCTTCAGGACGAGAACTATAAGGATAATTTTATGCTGTCAATGCTCGCAGACTAAAAATATGAGAGAAAACCCTAAACTTACTCCTCGTGCCAAGGATCAAGTTCTCGGCTGCATGGTTGGAGGGGCCGTAGGCGATGCCCTCGGCTATGCCGTGGAGTTTAGTTCCTATGGATCCATCGTCAAGCAGTACGGCGAGAAGGGTATCACGCGCTATGCCCTGGACAGGCATGGCCTTGCCCAGATCTCCGATGATACCCAGATGTCTTTGTTTACAGCTGCAGGAATCCTCCTGGGGATGACTCGCGGATACATGCGGGGCATCATGGGCCGCATCGACACATACTGCCGTTTCTCTTATTTGGACTGGCTTCACACGCAGGAGTGGACTTCCCGGCATGAAGATGCCCGCGTTGATTCCTGGCTAATGGATGTGCCGGAGCTGTATTCCCGTCGCGCACCTGGTAATACCTGTCTGTCGGCACTTCATTCTATCGAGGAGGGAAAGGAACCGAGGAACAACAGCTGCGGATGCGGCGGTGTGATGCGGACGGCTCCGCTGGCGCTGCTTAATCAGCTGCATGGTTATTCTGACGGAGACAAGCTCTATTGCGATATGTGCGCTGCAGAAGCAGCCCGGATTACTCACAAGCATCCTCTTGGCTTTATTCCATCTGCAATCTTGAACGATATGCTAATGCAGATCCTGGAGGGTATCGAGGGGAAGGAGCAGCGACCTGAATACTTTGTCGAGCAAGCGTTGATACGTTTGCCGGAGATCGTGTCAGAGGTGGATGAGGACAAGAAATACGGTGAACTCTGGCCGGAGGAGATTAGGAAACAGAAAAGGCTTATCACCAAGGCACTGGATCTGGCTTATTCCGATGTCGAAGACCACTACGCCATCGAGTCCATCGGAGGTGGTTGGACTGGCCATGAAGCACTGGCCATCGCCATCTATAGTGCCACCAAGCACCGGGATTCATTCGAGGATGCCATCGTCAGCTGCGTTAACCATTCCGGAGACAGCGACTCCACCGGAGCCATCTGCGGCAACATCATGGGAGCCCTTCTGGGCCGCAGCGCTATCCCCGCACGCTTCACCGACAAACTTGAGCTCCGGGAGGTGATTGAGGAGATGGCCACCGACCTTTATACCGGATGCATTATCAGCGAATATAATCACTACGGGACCCCTGAAATGGCCCGTTGGGATACAAAGTATTGCTGCCAACATTGGGAACCATTAAAATGACGAAACAACATCCATCCTGGGAGGGCATTGTACCTTGTTTTGAATCCGGTCGGAAGTATCTTGACTGGATTCAAAACTGGAGGGAATGGGAAGGCTCAGTCCCTGCAGACTATGAAGCTTATTTCCTTGAGTTAGGAAGTGCGGTGCGGCACTACGGGTATGAACGTCCAATTCCGGAGAAGAAGATGTGCAAGGCTCTGGAGCGCTCTCAGCGCACAGGAGAGATGATAGATGTTGTTCCGGATCCTGAGTTCCTTCCCGGAGGGGCAAGGGCTAATCAGTGCGACGGCTGGACCTACCACATAGAATTCCTTTCCAGGGAGGAGTATTTCAAGAGAAGGCAAGAAGAAGAGGATCTGGAGCGAGTCCACCACTTCATCAATAGGCAGGAATGGCACTTTGCCAAGACTATGCCCCAGATCCCGCATTGGTATTGCCTGCAGAAGGAATGCGATGACAAAGAGGATTTCCTCTGGTTTGCCAGATATATCCAGGAGCATAGCAAGCCGGGACAGTTCTATGGCCGCACCTACCATTACTGCTACCTGGGTAAATACAAGTATTGGATGATGGATGAACGGCCGGAGGATTGTGATTTGATAAACAGGGACGAAACTATACTATGATTACCTACCCAAATGCCGTTGATGAAAACGGTGACGTTCATAATATCGGATCGATAACACAGGAAAATCGAGCTGCGCACAAGTATTTCTGCCTTGGATGCGATAAGGAGATGGTTCCTGTCCTTTTTAAGGAGGGGCAGAAGGAGGACCATTTTCGGCATAAGGTTAATGACCTCTGTAATCCAGAGACCTACCTACACAACCTGGCCAAGAAGCACCTTGCTAAGTTGTTCGAGACGAGCAAGAAATTTGAGGTGTCATACTATGCGCATAACGAATGTCCCCGTATGTCCACTTGCAAGCTCTTGGAGAAGTACCATTTCAAGGATTGTTCTGGCGTTACCCTGCACACCATCGACCTTAAGGAGAAGTACGATACCTGCCAGATAGAGGGAGTCTATGATGGCTATCGGGCTGATGTGTTGTTAACGAATAGCATGGACGAGAGCGTCCGCCCGCTTTTCATTGAGGTCTCCGTGAGCCATGATTGTACACCAGAGAAGCTTGCATCCGGCAACCAGATTATCGAAATAAAGGTACGATCTGAAGCAGACTTCAAGCGGCCAATCACAGAGAATAAGGGTGATCTTGTTCCGCCCAAAATGGATGAATCCAGCCGACGGTATTATTACGGGTATTACAGACCTGTTGAGCCAGAGCAGCCTTTTATCATGTTTCACGGCTTCGAGAGGGAACTCAAGAGGAGTGACTTCAGAAAAGTAGACTTCTTTGCTCTAAGATCCAATGGGAAAATTTGCCTTGAAGAGGACTTCCTACCTTGCGGGAAGATGGAGTCTTTCCATCTAAAGGATTCTCTTTTTGAGGTATTGGTATATCGTCGGAATAAAGGATATCGGCCCCGTTACAACTTCTATAACCTGGGGCTTGCCGAAGCCATGCTCAATAAGATGCCTATTCGTCACTGCGTCCATTGCGTGAATTATGGTCGTTGTACGATACCTATGGAATGTCAGGTATTTAATCGGCGCACAAGACAGATGGAAAAGGGCGTCCAGCAAGTGTTTAATCATAGAGTCAAAGAAGATAAAGTCGACAAATATGAGCTGGCCGACAAGTGCAATAACTGGAAATTGAACGAGGCCAGCTGCCAGCGGATTATCTCTGATTATCAGCACCACGATATCTTCATTTGGACTCCGGATATGGACGATCTGCCAGAATGATTTTTCGTGTGGAGTATTTCGACTCAGTTCCTCCGCCAACGGAGATCCCGGATTACGTCTTGTACAGCAAGAGGTATAACCGGACGTTTATTCCGGGGCAAAAGAAGCAGCCGAAAGAGGAATATAGTGTGGTTGTCCACCCGGACCGGGAAAGTGCTTTAAAAGCAGCGAAAAAAGCTGTAAAACAGAATCGCGGCCGATACTTTGGAAGGGCAAGCGATCCGGTCATCCAGGATGCTTTCAATGTCTATGAAAATGGCAAGATCGTCGAGCAGCATCGGGTTTCTGGAGACTCGCAGAAAGAGCAGAAATAACTTGATATAACGGAAAAGAGTAACCATATTTGTCGTGAGATGATATACCCACATTCCGTAGCTCTTTGACAGTCAAAAGGTCGTAACTTTCTCGTAACCCTTTTATAAAAAATGCCCCTCCAGGTATCTGGAATAGGCGAGATATATGTTCGCTTGGCGAATCGAACCAGGCGA
>LSQX01226596.1_pt1 | contig 16575 bp, 16 predicted proteins | sample 654561 | NCBI WGS metagenome assembly LSQX01 (sample SAMN04489861, study PRJNA283612) | anaerobic digester metagenome | isolation source: 4 biogas reactors fed with cattle manure at either 37C or 55C with and... | place: Denmark: Kongens Lyngby | collected 2014 | reverse complement strand
TTATAGGTCAAAAAGTAGGCTGAAATCTCTGTCAAAGCCTATTATCACGAAATTTGAGAGCAATAATAAACTAAGTTGTATAAACTCTAATATCTTATGTAGCAGGGTATTATCCTTCATGCGGTTGGGTGAAAATTTGCTTATAATGGTTGTTTCATGCTAAATTATTCTAAAATATAATTTCCAAAATTATAAAAATAACAGGAAAAATGTATGATTTCAGCAGATTTTATTTGTTGAATTTGTCTTGTCTTTTAAAATTTTGTTAGTTAATAGGGCACAGACGCTTTCTGCGGCTTTGACAGCTGCGATATAAAAATGTAAAATGCCGCTGCAAACGTCAACTCGCAATGGGAGAAAAATCAAGATCACCTTATTGACTCTCTTTTAAACAACAAAAATCACACTTTCATGTGATTTTTGTAATTCTGCTTGTCAAGGCTTTTTTAAGTTCAGACCTTGTAGCGAAAACTCCACTACCGTCTTTCTACCAATTTTTCCATTGGTTTTCTCACCTTTGGTTTGTCAACTAAATGATCGGTTGATGTGTCACGATACCCAAGAGTAAGCAATACAACTGCTTCTTCTTTATCAGTATCTAACTCAAGTAACTCATTCATTGCTTGAACATTAAATCCTTCGATAGGCGTGCAGTCAATGCCTAATTCGGCAGCAGCGAACATCGCGAATCCCAATGCGATATAAGTTTGTCTCATCATCCAACTGAACTTATTTATCGTTGGATTTTCAATTACTCGTTGGATTTTGGATCTGTAGCTATCTACATATTCTTCGGTTTCGTTTCGTGCCCGCTTGAGTTCTTTCAGATAACCCTCCATATAGTCCTCATCAAGTTTTTTGTTCGCCTTGAAAATTAGCAAATGCGAACATTGATTTATGACGATTTGAGGACAAGATTTTTTATATATTTCATCCAAAAGATCTTTATTGTCTGTGACGATTATTTTATACGGTTGGAGTCCATAAGCAGTTGGTGTCAAGCGAATTGTTTCCAGAATTGTTTCCAATTCCTGTTCGGATATTTTCTCTCCGGTCATTCTTTTGGTGGCATATCGCCAATTTAATTTTTCTATTAAATTCATGTCTTGTAAAATGATATAAATAAAATGTGCCAGACCATAGAGAATGGCCGGACACAAGTATATGATAGAACAACGGTTTTACGATAAAGTTTAATTTTCTAATTTTTCTAACAGCAGAAGAACCGCTTTTTCCACATCCCCGGTTTCATTCAACGCTTTGATAAATGCACTTCCAACTATAGCTCCTGATGAATATTTGAAAACCATGTCTTTAGTGGCTTTGTTTGATACGCCAAAACCAATTAGTCGCGGATTTTTAAGATTCATCGAGTTAATACGGGTGAAATATTCAATTTGTCTGTCGAATGAATTTTGAGTGCCGGTTACTGCTGCCGAAGAAACCATATAGATAAATCCATTCGTATTATTATCTATTTCTCGAATGCGCTCTTCGGAAGTTTCGGGAGTTATCAAAAAAATAAATTCCAAACCATATTTATCTACAATAGGCTTATAATCAGACAGGTAGTCCGACATTGGTAAGTCTGGAATTATCATTGCATCCACACCTGTTTTCTTACATTCCAAACAAAACTCCTCAAATCCGAACTGCATAATCGGATTCAAATACCCCATCATTACCAATGGAATTTCTATGGTTTTACGCACATCTTTCAGTTGAGAGAAAAGTTTTCTCAGCGTCATGCCATTCTTCAAAGCTGTTTGACCACTCTGCTGTATTACTACGCCATCTGCCATCGGATCTGAAAAAGGAATCCCGATTTCTACTAAGTCAATGCCGTTTTTTTGCAAAGCTTCAAGCGTAGGAATGGTGTCATCCGGTTTTGGATAACCTGCTGTGAAGTAGATGGAAAGTATGTTTTTATCTTTATTTTGAAATAACTTATTAATCCTGTTCATTCGTATTTTCATCCTCGTTTTCTGTTGGTTTGTTTAATTCTTCTATAAATTCTCGCAGCATTGATACGTTTTTAAGTCCCGGTTTTAGCTCAAAGCGGCTGTTCAGATCCACCCCGATCATTTTAGGATGCTTCAGTTTCCGAATAGCTTTCACATCATCCGGTCCAATCCCGCCACTTAAAAAAAAATCTTTTTCGCCATGGTATTCATGCAAGATATTCCAGTTGAATTTCTGCCCGGAACCACCGTAAAGGTCGGTTTTAGTGTCGAATAGAAATAAATCTGCTACATCTTCGTAATTTTTTGTTACTTTCAAGTTGTATTTGTCCATAATTGGGAACGCCTTAATGACCATCGTGTTGGCTTCTTCTTTTATAGCTTTGCAAAGTTTTTGATTTTCTGCACCGTGAAGCTGCACCGCATCCAAATCAAATTTATGAATATAGGTGAGAATATTTTCTAAATTTTCATTTACAAAGACACCTACTTTTTTTATCTCATCCGGTAAGGAAGATATTATTGAAATATCCGGATTTTTGACAAATCGAGGACTTCTCGTATAGAATATAAATCCCATATAATCAGGATTTAATGCCGAAACTTCAATAATATTCTCGGGAAATTTCATTCCACAAATTTTGATTTGCATTTTCTCGTTTCTTATTGTTTTAGGGAAAGGTCAAGTCCTGTCCCGGTTATTTTTTTGATAAATTCTTCTAACGCATAGGGTGGATTTTCAGTTTTCATAAAATTTTCACCCATCAAAAATCCCTGATATCCAAATTTTCTCAATTCGATAACAGTTTCAGGATTTGAGATACCGCTTTCGCTGATTTTTATGAAATCATCAGGAATTAATTTTGCCAGCTTTTTGGAAGTTTCAATGTTTACTTCAAAAGTTTTTAGATTTCTATTGTTAACACCCACTATATCAACGTTTTCATTTATATGTGAAAGTTCTTGCTTGTTGTGGATTTCTAATAAAACCTCCAACCCCAACGCATTGGCTTGTTTTGCTAATTTCTTTGTTTCTTCTACTGTCAGTGCGGCTGCAATTAGTAAAATCACATCGGCACCAATTGATTTTGCTTCGTAGATTTGATATTCATCAACAATAAAATCTTTTCTGAGAATTGGACAATCGACCAAATGTCTTGCTTCAATTAAATCATCAATTGTTCCGCCAAAAAATGGTTCATCGGTAAGTATTGAAATTCCTGCAGCACCTGCTTCACAATATCCTTTGGGGATTTCCAATGCATTCGCATTTTCGAAAATCCAACCTTTGGATGGTGATTTTCGTTTGAATTCGGCGATAATTCCTGTTTTTGAATTAAGTAAATTCTCTTTCAAAGATATACATTTTCTACCAAATGAAAGTTCTTCTTCAAAATTCGAAATGGTTTTTTCAGTTTTACGAATAGCAATTTCTTGTCTTTTTTCAGCAATAATTTTATCAAGAATGGTCATTATAACATACGATTTTAGTTTGTGAAAATTGAAAATTAGGAATACACTTCTATAAACTTCTCAAAAGCTTTTTTAGCATTCCCATTTAATAATGCTCGCAGTGCTTCGGCTTTGCAATCATCAATTGATTTTTCGGGACATAACGTTTGAATTGCAAAAGCAGAGTTAATAACTACCGCATTTTGTTGAGCTTCAGAAGCTTTATTATCCAAGACATCCAAGAAAATTTTTGCTGCATCTTCCACCGTTTCACCGCTCCAAAGCTCTTTTTGCTCTATCCGTCTGAAACCCAAATCTTCCGGTTCATAAACTTTTTCACCCTTTAAGTTCACAATTTTGCCGGTCGAAGTGAGTGAAATTTCATCATAGCCATCAAGCGAGTGAATAATAGTGTAGTTAATCCCTAACCTTTGGTAAATGTAGTTATATAATCGCAGCATTTTCAAATCATACACGCCGAGACATTGATAATTAGGACGAATTGGATTAATCAGCGGACCAAGCACGTTGAAAAATGTTCTGACACCTAAATTTTTACGAACTCCCGCTACATTTTTCATTGCCGGATTGAAAAGCGGAGCGTGAAGATATGCAAAACCTGATTGCTCAATAGATTTTTTCAAAGTATTATTGTTATTTGTGAATTTTGCACCGTAGAACTCAAGTACATTCGAAGAGCCGCTCACTGAAGTAGCACCGTAATTACCGTGTTTTGCAATTTTATATCCCGCTCCGGCAACAGCAAAGCAAGAAGCTGTGGAGATGTTGAATGTGTTTTTACCATCACCGCCGGTACCCACAATATCAAGCGGATCAAATTCAGACAAATCAACTTTTACAGCCATATTCAGTAAGGCATCGCGAAATCCGATTACTTCATTCAGTTCAATACTTCGCATAATGAAAACCGAAATAAATGCCGCTATTTGCGCTTCATTGTACTTTCCTTCAGCTATACCGGTCATTACTTCTGTCGCTTCTTGTTGAGTAAGTGGCTGATGTTCAAATAATTTATTAAGGATTGTTGCTCCTCGTCCCCCTAAAGAAGGAGTTTTTAATGGGGAATCAATTGGTTTCGTTTTTCCTGTTGTTATCTCGTTCATCGTTATTTGGCTTTTTTAATTTTATTGCAGTTTGGAATTCAAATTTTCTTCATTCTCTTAGCATGTTAAGGGGTAAGTTTCAACCAATTTTCCAACATTTTTTCTCCCATTGGAGTGAGAACCGATTCGGGATGGAATTGTACGCCGTGAACATGGTATTTTTTATGCTTCAGCGCCATTATCATTCCATTTTTATCAACGGCTGTTATTTTCAGACAGTCGGGGAGTGTCTCCGGATTAACAACCCATGAATGATATCTGCCAACTGTCAGTGTTGAAAGCATATCATAAAACAAAATATCATCTTCTATAACGTTAATTTCGCTTGCAATGCCGTGATACACTTCCGGTAAATTTATCAAATCACCTCCAAATGCTTCAGCTATGGCTTGTTCACCGAGACAAACTCCCAAAATGCTTTTTGTTGGTGCATATTTTTTATCAATTCAAGTAAAATACCCGATTCGTTTGGCAGTCCAGGTCCGGGTGATAGAATTATTTTGTCAAATCGTTCGACTTCATCCAAGCTTATTTGATCATTTCGATGTACTTCCACATTCATGTAACCCAGTTTTTTTACCAAATGAACCAGATTGTAGGTAAAACTGTCATAATTGTCAAATACTAATATCTTCATACGGTTATATTTTATTTTTTACATTAAGGTCGTATGGAACACGCCATTATTCATTCTTTTAGGTCTAAGATTTATCTTAAATGGCTGTTTCATAGCGTAATCTGTTTATTATTATTTTTCTATATCGTGAGAATTTTTAATTGATTATTAGTAAAAAACATCAGTTTTCAGACATTTTTACCGCCTTCTTCAAAGCTCCCAATTTATTGTTTACTTCTTGAAGTTCGCTTTCTTCGTCTGATTTGCTGACAATTCCGGCGCCTGCCTGATAGTATAGCGTGTTTTCTTTACTCACAAACGAACGGATTGTAATAGCTTGATTAAAACTTCCATCAAACCCGATATAACCTATACAACCTCCGTAAGGGCCACGGTCGTGTGGTTCTATTTTATCAATAAGTTGCATAGCCCGAATTTTTGGAGCACCGGAAAGTGTTCCTGCCGGGAATGTATCTGCAAAAAGTTTGATGATTTTAGTATCCGGATTAAGTTTTCCGCTGACACTTGAAACCAGATGCAATACGTGTGAGTAGTATTGAACTTCACGGAAGATCTCCACATTCACTTCTTCACAGTTTCGGCTCAAATCATTTCTGGCCAAATCTACTAACATCACATGTTCCGCATTTTCCTTCGGATCTTTTTCTAATTTTTCAGCTAATTCAAAATCTTTCTCATCATCTCCTGTTCGCTTGAAAGTACCTGCAATAGGCTTAATGTAAGCTCGTTGCGTTTTAGCATTCACTACAAGGTGAGCTTCGGGAGAGGAACCGAATATCCGAAAATCACCAAAATTGAAATAATACAGATAGGGAGAAGGATTTATCGATCGCAGATTTCGGTAAACTGTGAAATCATCTCCTTTGAATTTTTGATAAAATCGACGAGATAGAACAATTTGAAAAACATTTCCTTTGACACATTCCTCTTTACCAAGTTGAACCATCTTGCGGTAATCTTCATCAGATATATCACTTTGTTGGTTGCCTACAGCCTTAAAGTCGTATGTAGCAAAGTTATTATTCGACAAAATTTTTTCAATATCCGGAATTTTGCTTTCTTCATTTTCAAGAAGATTTTCTATGATTGTCAAATCGTTATTGAAGTGATTGATAGCGATTATATACTTAAACAGCATATAGTGAAGTCCGGGCATACTGCCGGGTGTAGTTTGTCTCGCATTTAATTTTATATCTTCAAAATATTGAGTGCTTTCATACGAAGTATAACCTAACAATCCGTTTATCTTTGCATTGTTCCCATTGTTTTCGATTTGGAATGACTTTAAAAAAGCGTCAAATCGATTTGCAACTGTCATTTTATCGGTTACCTGAGTTTTTATCCGGCTTCCATCAGGATAATTTTCTGTGATCAAAAAATTATTCACAGAAATCCTTCCGATTGGTGAAAAGCCAATGTATGAATAACTGTTTTCTGTTCCGTGATAGTCGGAGCTTTCTAATAATACGGAATTTGTATAAAGATCCCTGATTTTTAAGTAAATTCCAACCGGAGTTTGCAAATCAGCGAGCATTTTTTTTGTACGGACAAATAATTTCATAGTCTGAATTGTGATTAATGTGGTTTTACTCTAAAGAAGTAGTTTTATGAGCTGATTCTTTTTTGAGCTGTTTTTTTTATTGAATTTATTACTAATCGGAGCTGTGGGTATCTAAAGTTACTTTTTATCATTTTGTTTAGAAGAATCAAAGTGCCGACTGTATGTTTCCATATCTTTATCTCCTCTTCCTGAAACAGTTAACACTACAATGTCATCACTTTTGAAATTCCCTTTTTCCTTTTTAAGGATAGCTAAAGCGTGCGCGCTTTCTATGGCCGGGATAATTCCTTCCAACCGGGTCAACTCAAAAGCCGCTTCAAGGGCTTCATCGTCGTTTATTGCGTACACTTTTGTTCGACCTGTTTTTGCGAAATGAGCATGCATCGGTCCGATTCCCGGATAATCTAAACCGGCTGAAATAGAGTAGGGCTCTGTGATTTGGCCATCTTCGTCCTGCATCAAAAGCGTTTTGCTTCCGTGAATAATTCCTACTGTTCCGAGATGGATGGTCGCGGCAGTTTCACCGGTTTCTATCCCTTTTCCACCCGCTTCGGCTGAAATTATTTTCACTCGTTCGTCCTCTAAATAATGATAATAAGTTCCCGCGGCATTACTTCCACCTCCAACACATGCGATTAATAAATCAGGATAATCACGACCTATTTGCTCTTGCAATTGCTCTTTAATCTCTTCACTTATAACGGATTGGAAGAAAGCGACCATTTCGGGATAGGGATGAGGTCCCACAGTGGATCCAATGATATAAAAGCTGTCGGGATTCGAACACCAGTAACGAATTGCTTCATTTGTGGCATCTTTCAGCGTCATATTTCCACTCAATACGGGTTCCACTTTAGCTCCGAGCATTCGTATTTTTTGCACATTAAGGAATTGTCTTTCCACATCCGTTTTTCCCATAAATACAATGCATTCCATACCCATAAGCGCACAGGCAGTTGCGGTGGCTACGCCATGTTGCCCGGCACCCGTTTCGGCAATGATTTTTGTTTTACCCATCCGTTTTGCCAGTAAAATCTGACCGAGCGAATTGTTTATTTTATGCGCGCCGGTATGATTTAAATCTTCTCTTTTAAGATAGATTTTAGTACCGTATTCCTGAGATAGCCGATTGGCAAAATAGAGTGGGGAAGGACGTCCTACATAATTTTTTAGAAGATAATAATACTCCTCTTTGAATGTGGGATCATTTTTTATTTTGTAAAAAGCCTCTGTTAAGTCATTTACGATTCCATGCAGGATTTCCGGTATGTATGCACCTCCAAAAATACCGTAATAGCCGGTCTCTCCATCACCCAATCCCTTAAAAGAGGAGTTGTCAGATCGCTTTTCATTTTTTTCTGTATTTTTGAAATTTCCCATATCTAATTTTATTCAAGTTTAATGTTTTTTGCTGTTTTATCTTACCATGCCAATATTCCTCCTTCAGAGCCAAGTGAGAGACAGGAGGTCATAAAAAAAGCCTATCGGTGAGTTCGATAGGCTTTTCATATTAGTTCAATATTTATTTACTTGACAAATAATTATAGCAGTACTTCCTCACAAATTGTATTTTGCAAGTGCCACCACCAAAATTTAAGTGTCATAAAGTTTTTCATTTCGTTTTGTTATAATAACGGGTGCAAAGATTACACTTTATTTTTAATTTTGCAAGTAAATATACAAATTAATTTTTATTTTTTTGAAAATAATATCAATGTGTGTGATTATGCTCTTCTGAATCTGTGTTTGATAATATAACATCTACTGCTGTATAACTTTCATTTCCGGCTTTATCCAAACAATATACCATAAAATGATACGGACCAGCTTTTATTGGTTTTCCATTTTGCTCTTTTGGTATCAAAATGTCATGATGATGTATAGTAGCAGATTTCTGTCCTGAAATATCCGTCCAAACTTTTGTAAATTCGAATTGTACGCTATCATTCTCGGCAGGCGCTTTAAATCTTTGTTTCGGAGCGTGATTGTGCCCTTCAAAATTACCGTGAATATTTATTTTGTATGACGAAAGTGCTTCATTGTCTGTCAGCAGCATGTCTAAGCGTACACCATGCTCATCGCCGATTTTAAGTACAGCATGGTCTTTGGGTGCTACGATTTGAATTACCGGTTTTTCTACATCTATTTCATCTTTTTTGCAGGATGTAATTCCGAAGAGGATAAGCAGTGTGAAGACACTGAAATTGAAGATTAAGATTTTTTTCATGTTTGTTTTTTTTTAATTGTTAATATACTGAGTTGCTAAAATGGAAATTTGAGTAAAATTTGAATATTTCTTCCCGGTTCAGGAGCATTGAGTTTTCGGTAATAGCTCAAATGATTCAGATATGCCGTGTCAAAAATATTATAAAGTTGTAATTCGCTGATAACTTGACGTTTATAGATGCTCCAATTGAAGGAACCATTTAGGTTGAAAAGCCATGCGCCGGGTGTTTTGATTTCGTTATTGGCAATTTGATTCTGTGCGAAAATTCTCTGCGCTTCGGCATTGACAGAGAAATGGGATAAAAACTTTCCGGCGTGAAAAGAAAAAATGGCATTTGATGTCCACACTGTAGGGGGTGAAAAGGGCAGGGCATAACCTGAAACCAAGTTTTGCGTGTATGTGTATTCAACGTTTGACGATAATTGTACGAAGTCTAATGCCTGGAAATAGATTTCAATTTCTCCTCCTGCCATCAAAGCCTTGGATTGAGCGTATTCATATTGTTGCCCTGTGTGTGGCAGCAAAGACCATTGCCCTGTGGGATTGAGAAAAATAAAGTTTGAAAAATAATTTACGAAAGGACTACTTTTGATGTGCCATTTATTTAAATTGTACTCATATCCCAAATCCAACTGAAGACCTATTTCAGGTTTTAAATTTTCATTTCCTTGCTCAAATCTGAAAGCGCCGTGATGAACACCGCTCGAAGCTAATTCATTGGGAGTGGGGAAACGAAAACTTCGCCCTAAATTGGCTTTAAAAAGATGTACATTATCGGGCTGGTAATTTACTCCTACAGATCCGGAAAGGCTTGTGAAATGTCGGTTTAATGCTTTGGCTCGTTGCGCGTAAAAATTTGCTGTCACAAGGTCATAACCTGATTCCGTGAAGTAATTTTCTAAAATTGGATCATAAAAACCGTGTGTGCTGATTTTTCCCCAATCTATTCTTAATCCGCTGATTATCTTCAGGTTATTATTAAATTTATAGTTGTTTGCACCAAAAATTCCACCGGTGATACGTTCAAATTCAGGCATAAGAAATGAGTAGCCTCCAATCTTATTCATTTGATATTCTGCAGAGATTCCAAGAATCAGACTTTGGTTTTTATTGTCATTGCTGTGAAGCCGGATATTTCCGGAGAAAGTATTCAGATCAAAAGCCAACTCCCGATCTTTGTTTGTTTTCGGGATGGGCTGGTTTGGAAAATGTGTGTGAAACAATGCGTATTCCGCACGTTTATTGTTTTGAAATCCAAAGTCTGAATGTACCTTCCAGTCTTCAAACACCGGAAATTCGGTCGAATTAGTTATCTTGAAGTGATTTACAGTGCTATGAGGTAGTTCTATATTCCTGTAAGAACCGTCGTAAGCTAATCTTCGCAAATCGGGTACACCATGTGCGCCGGGGAAAAAGCCATTTTTTGAATAGCTATTTGAAATATAAAAAGCTGAATTAAACTTGTTTTTATCATACCTGATTGACCCCGAAAGATTTATTTCTTTTCCTGCCGTATTTTTCATTCTTCTTTTATCCACCGGCATCTTCCATGTCAAATAGCTAATGGAATCTGTTGGAATTCGATAATCACCATAATTTAGTGTGGTTGCTCGCATACGATAGAACCATTTGCCTGATTTTACATTAAAACCCAAGGATGAACCGATCAAATCATTGTTAGATTTCGAGGTGAGAATGGCATCGCCCCATTTTTGATCATTCCCGGGAAGTTCTGCCGGTAAAATTTCGACTACACCACCCATGGCATCCGAACCGTAAAAAAGCGACATTGCCCCTTTGTGAATGATTATTTTATCTATATCGAACTGATCAAGCTCTAAACCATGATCTGCGCCCCATTGTTGATTCTGAATCACAATTCCCTTATCAACCACAGCCATTCTGTTAAAACCCATGCCGCGTATAAGAGGCTTCGAAACTCCTGACCCAATGTCCATTGAGGCTATTCCAGGCAATTTGGCAAGTGAGGCTGAAAGATTAGAAGCATTCGATTTCTGGAAAAAACTTCGGTTCACGGAGATAGTATTTATCGTAGTTTCAGTGAGCGTATGTTTGCTTTGTCCGGTTACCGTCATGGCGTGTAATTTCACGACTTTTGGTTTCAAGTGAAAATGCAGAGAACGATTTTTTCTGTCAATCTGTTTCGTAATATCGTAGTATTCAGGATGTTTAACATTCAATAATTCTGTACTGTCCGTTTGAACGTCGAATGAGAAATGCCCATTGATGTCAGTTTGAGTTCTGAACCTGCCTGATGCATCTTCAATGCTTGCATTTTCAATCGGTTCTTTGCTGTAAGCATCGCATATGATACCATGAACTGTAATGGTTTTTTGTGATGAAATACTCAAATTGCAGAAAAGAAACAATAACGGTATTGTAACTGTTTTTAAATAAGCTTGCATTGATTTTAAGCAGACTTTAAGTGAAAATTAAAACTCATGTTCTAAGCGCGTAAAAAAAGTACATGTAGAAGTGTAAAAAGGCAAACTCATGAATATCAATTACAGTTATTACAAATTCCATTCACCACTATGTCTAAATCATGCAAAATGTATCCCGCAGGCAGATTTGTTTTTACTTCTACAGCATCGTGTAAACATTCCACATCATTACATCTTGTGCAATGAAAATGCGAATGCACTTTATCTGCATCAAACTTTGTTAAAGCATACTTCACCACATTGTTGCTGAGTACGATGCTATGTATAATTCCGGCATGCTCCAGCGTTCTCAAAGTTCGGTATAAAGTCACTCGATCGAATATGTCTTCCGAATTTTCCTTTATTTCTTGTTCGGTCATTGCCGTTTCACTTTTAATCAGTTCATTCAAAATCATTTTACGACATGCTGTGTTTTTCAGCTTGTATTGTGATAGAATGTCCTCTGGACGGAGTTTTGTGGTCATAATATAATGTGAGTTAAATTACTTAAATGCAACAATGTTGCAAATGTAGTAATATTTCATTTAACTGCAATAACTTTTAAAGAAAAAATAAACAAAACAAAACAAAATGCTTTATCTTTGCTTTTTATTAAAAAAAAGGTAGATTTTATGAAAAAAGCGCCTTATGATGCTACATTTTCTCCATTCAGGGGATTTACTCGAAATGAATGGAGCAAGTTAGAAGATCATCCCTTATTCCCTGTTCATGGTATTGATTTGTCTGAATTAAAAGCCCTGAATGAGCCCTTGACGATGGAAGAATTGGAGGAAATCTACATGCCAATGGTGCGATTTCTCGAAATCCACATCACGCATTACCGTCGTTTACATAATGAACGAGATGAGTTTTTCAAAAACGAAAGTCGGGGAGTACCTTATATAATAGGAATAGCGGGTAGTGTGGCCGTTGGGAAAAGTACTACGGCTCGTGTACTCCAGAAACTGCTTTCGATGACACCGGAACAACCCAAAGTAACGTTAATTACTACCGATGGTTTTCTTTATCCAAACGCTGAATTGGAGCGGCGAGGAATTATGAACAGAAAAGGATTTCCGGAAAGTTATGATGCAAAAAAGCTTATCGCGTTTCTTTCGGCGGTGAAATCCGGCAAAGAGCACCTTGAAGCCCCGGTATATTCGCATCACTTTTATGATATCGTTCCCGGAGCGTTTCAAACTTTTGAAATGCCTGATATCATGATAGTTGAAGGTATAAATGTGTTGCAGGTGTCGAGTAATAAACACAATAAAAAACGCCGGGTTTTCGTGTCAGATTTTTTTGATTTTTCAATTTATGTCGATGCAAGTGAAAAAGATCTTCGAAAATGGTATCTGGATCGATTTGTTACGCTTCAAAAGACAGCATTTGCTGATCCTACCTCGTTTTTTCATCAATACTCAACATGGTCAAAAACGAAACTTCTAAAATTTGCCAATGAAGTTTGGGATGAAATCAATTTGCCCAATCTGATTGAAAATATTCTTCCTACACGATTTCGAGCCGATTTAATAATTGAAAAAGGTTCTGAACATTTCACCAGAGGTGTGAGAATCAGAAAGATATAGACCCACATTTTCGTTATTAATTAATGCCTTGATTGCTATTATTTATTGACTAACCGAGATGTTGGAGCGTGTCGAGTAATTGAGGTTTTATAACCCGTTGATAAATATTTATTCACAAAATATCCATTTGTCGGAAAAAGTAATTAAATTTGTAGAAATTCAAAATTTAATTATGAACTTGAATGTAATAAATGAAACCTCGCTTTTAAAAACCGTAGTACTTGGTCAACCCGGGTCTCTGAGTGAAGGTCCGCCATTGCTCGAAGAGGTTTATGATGCAAAATCTTATCATTCGATAAAAAACAATATTTATCCGACAAAAGAAGCTGTGCACAAAGAAATGTCAGCTTTTGAGAAGATTTTGAAGAAATATGATGTTCAGGTTTTTCGGCCCTGAATGCTTGAGAACTGTAATCAGGTCTTTGCTCGCGATGTAGCTTTCGTGATTGATGATAAAATAATCAACTCCAATATTATTCCTGACAGAGAAGACGAAAAAGAGGCTTACGAGGTTGTTTATGACCAAATTGCATACAATAAAATCTATAATTTACCGGAGAAAGCTCATGTCGAAGGCGGCGATGTAATATTGTATAATGATATAGTTTTCGTTGGAATTTACTCCGGTACCGACTATGCTTCACTTAAATCGGCTCGGACAAATTCATATGCGTTTTACTTTTTGAAAGAACTTTTTCCAAATAAAACATTCATACCTATAGAAGTAATAAAACACGATACGGATCCATATAAGTCAATTTTGCATTTGGATTGCGCGTTTATGCCAATTGGGGAGAAAATGGCTCTCGTTTATAAACAAGGATTTGTATATAAAGAAGATTATCAGGTAGTTGAAGATATTTTCGGGAAAGAAAATATTTTTGAAATAACTCAGGAAGAGATGTTTCATATGAATACAAACATCTTTTCGATTTCTTCGGAAATTGTTGTATCAGAGGAAAGTTTCACACGTTTGAATAATCATTTAGAGAATTCTTGGAATATAAAAGTGGAACGTCTGTCGTACTCAGAAACTTCAAAAATGGGAGGATTGCTTCGTTGCTCAACCTTACCGTTGATTAGGGAACAGTAGCAAAGTTATCACTCCTTTTCAGCAGACCTCAATTAGACATAAATCTCTGATAAACAGTTATTTAATCTGTGTTTTAAACCTAAGTCAATATCCCGAAATCTATCTAAAGGTGTGTTCCATACGACCTTTAATAAAAAATATTCGCATGAAACAGCCATTTAAGATAACTCTTAAACCTAAGAAAATGGTTAATGGCGTGTTCCATACGACCTTAACGTAAAAATAAATTTTAACCGTATGAAAACAATTGAAAAATACGCATTGGGTTGCACAGATACAATTCTAATGATTGAACCGGTAGCTTTTGGATATAATCCTGAAACCTCCGTTAATAACTATTTTCAGAAGAAAAACGAAACCTCGGAAATCGAAACTCAAAAACAAGCTTTGCTGGAATTTCAAGGAGTAGTTGATTTACTGAGAAATAACGGAGTAAATGTTATTGTGATAAAAGACAACCCGTTTCCACACACACCGGATTCAATTTTTCCGAATAATTGGATTTCGTTTCACTTGAATAATCACATTATTTTTTATCCAATGTTTGCTGAAAACAGGCGTTTGGAACGCAGGATGGACATTCTGCTTGAGGTAGAGAGAAAGCTGGATCGAAAGTTTCATTTTACAGATTATTCTATGTTCGAAAAAGAAAACATCTTCTTGGAAGGAACAGGAAGCATCGTTCCCGACAGAAAAAACAGGATTGCTTATGCTAGTATTTCACCCAGAACAGATAAAAATTTATTTTTAAAATTTTGCAGTGAGCAGAATTTCAGACCTGTATTTTTTAATGCTTTCCAACCGGTAAACGGTGAGCAACTTCCTATTTTTCATACGAATGTGATAATGTGTGTAGCCGATCGGTATGCTGTGGTTTGCCTTGAAGTGATTCCGGATGATAAAGAAAGAAAAATGCTGCAAAACGAGCTTGAAAACTCAGGAAAGGAAATTGTTGAAATTACAATTGAACAGATGAATGGCTTTGCAGGTAATATGTTGCAATTAATAAATGCAAAAGAAGAAAAATTGTTGGTAATGTCATTGTCTGCCTATAATTCGTTGACTGATAGTCAAATAGAGAGGTTGAAAAACTTCAACAGGCTATTAGTCGCTCCGATTCCTACCATTGAACAAAATGGCGGAGGAAGTGTGCGATGTATGATTGCGGAAATATTCTAATCTCATCTCATTCTCCTTATTTAGCGATGAAAGCGGGACTAAACAAAGTGAACCAATCAATAGAAAAATCACCAATACTATATAATATTATTGTAAAATGAACGAGAAAAACTACACGAAAAAAGATAGTAACGGGCAAGAATTACCGGATTCCCCTTTTAGTGATAAGGGAGCTTACTTTATTTCCTTGGAAGATCAATACGGCGCTCATAATTATCAGCCGCTACCGGTTGTGTTAGAAAGAGGTGAAGGTGTTTTTCTCCGGGATGTGAATGGTAAGAAGTATTATGACTTTTTGTCTGCTTATTCAGCTGTTAATCAAGGTCATTGTCATCCCAAAATAGTAAATGCGCTTGTCAATCAGGCTCAAAAACTGACATTGACTTCACGTGCTTTTTATAATAATAAATTAGGCGTATTTGAAAAATTTGCAACCGAATTCTTTGGGTATGAAAAGTTATTGCCAATGAATTCCGGAGCCGAAGCTGTAGAAACCGGATTAAAACTTTGTCGGAAATGGGCTTATCAAAAAAAAGGAATTGAGGAAAATCAAGCACAGATAGTGGTGTGTGCCAATAATTTTCATGGACGAACAACCACGATTGTCTCTTTTTCAGTTGATCCGCTTGCAAAATCAGATTTCGGACCTTTCACGCCGGGTTTTATTATTATACCTTACAATGAGGTTGATGCTTTGGAAAAAGTACTTCGAGAGAATAAGAATATTGTCGGTTTTTTAGTTGAGCCGATTCAAGGTGAAGCTGGTGTAAATGTACCTACTGATGGATATTTGAGAAAAACGTATGAACTTTGCAAAGAACATAATGTGCTTTTTATTGCAGACGAAATTCAAACCGGTATTGGCCGAACCGGAAAGCTGTTGGCATGTGAGTATGAAGCTGTCAAGCCTGATATTTTGATTTTGGGAAAAGCACTTTCCGGAGGTGTTTATCCTGTTTCAGCCGTACTTTCAAGCCGAGAAATAATGGATGTGATTCGTCCGGGACAGCATGGATCTACTTTTGGAGGTAATCCGATAGCTGCGACAGTGGGCATTGCAGCCCTAACAGTAATTCGTGAAGAAAAGTTAGCTGAAAATGCGTTGGAATTGGGTGAGATTTTCCGCAAAGAAATGCAAAAGCTTTGTGATAGCTCTAATGTAGCGCAATCCGTACGTGGAAAAGGGTTGATGAACGCATTAATAATAAACAATGAAAAACACAAGGATTTAGCGTGGGATATCTGTTTAAAATTAGCTGATAACGGTCTTTTGGCAAAACCAACACATCAACATATTATCCGTTTTGC
>LSQX01223408.1_pt1 | contig 16576 bp, 14 predicted proteins | sample 654561 | NCBI WGS metagenome assembly LSQX01 (sample SAMN04489861, study PRJNA283612) | anaerobic digester metagenome | isolation source: 4 biogas reactors fed with cattle manure at either 37C or 55C with and... | place: Denmark: Kongens Lyngby | collected 2014 | reverse complement strand
CCTGCTGCCAGCGGTACTCATCGTAATGAAAGGCTGTCCGGATCCTGGCATTGATTACATCAACAGGCAAGATGCCGGTTTCTTCAGCTGAAATAATCTGGCTGAGGTCAGCTTCCAGGCGGATCTGGCGCTTTTTCAGGTTCCAGCAGGGTGAGGACAGGTAATTACCGTGCATGTTGAGCACTAATACAGGAACCTTGAGCAAACGGACCAGCTTGCCTAATGAATCAGGCAGGACCGCTGTTGTACCACATTGTGAATAGCGGGCCTCAGGGTAAAGAACCAATACATCACCATTTTTAACCACCTGCCTGATATTCCTGATCATATGCAGGTCATTGGTGAACTTGCGTTTGCAGATTCCGCCCGCATTGCGTAAAAGCCATTCCCGGCCGATGAAGCCATCGATAGCAACAACATAGTTGGCCCGGTGGGGGAAGATGGCAGCTGTTGTCACCTTGAAATCAATAAAAGCCATGTGGGTGCAAAGCAGAAGATAGGGTGGCTTTAGGCCTGCAGGAACCTGCCTGTTTATTTTCAGGCGCCTGAGCCAAACTGCCGGATAACTTAATAACCAGACCAGCGGGAGCAGGAAAAGCCGCTGGCGAACCGGCGGCCGGGCCATATCAAATCTAAGATCCAGTGAATTCTTACGCATGGCGCCCTCTTTTCAAAACGGTGGTATGCGAGGCGGATTAACCACAGTATACCACTTTGCAGCCTGGACCAGTTTGACTAATCAGCTGTCCGTGGCTATACTCAAGAGCTGTAAGGTCTGTTCCGCCAGCTGGCTGTAAAATGTCTTGCTGCGTGGGACAGGTTCTGATCAATTTGTGAGGTTCAGCATGGGTTTTTTTGAATTAATCCTTTTGGCGATTGGCCTGTCTATGGATGCTATGGCAGTTGCTTTGTGCAAGGGCCTGGCCCAGAAGAACTCCGGCCAGCGCCAGGGTTTTGCCCTGTCTGGCTATTTTGCGCTTTTCCAGGCAGTTATGCCTTTGCTGGGCTTTTTGCTGGGCTGCCAATTTGAACAGTATATCGCTGCTTTTGACCATTGGATAGTTTTCATCCTGCTCTCTTTAATTGGTGGAAAAATGATTTATGGCTTTGCCAGGGGAGATAGCTGCCGCCTGGACCAGGACCAGCGCTGTACCACCAGTGAACTTTTATTGCTGGCTGCCGCCACCAGCGTTGATGCCCTGGCTGCAGGTGTTATGCTTGCATTCTTGCAAGTGCAGATCCTGCCGGCCATCCTTTTGATTGGCTTGGTGACCTTTATTCTCTCGCTGGGCGGCTACCTGGCAGGTGGCCGGCTGGGTTTGCGTTTTGGCAGTTATGCCGAACTGGCCGGCGGTGTTGTGCTGATCTTGATCGGCAGCAAGATCCTGCTGGAGCACCTAGAAGTCTTTTAAAGCGCAAGCTAAATTTGTGTTCCTTGTCCCTGCCAGATGGTATACAATAGATCTAACAGGCTTTCAGCCGACATATATAAGACTTGAGGAGGTACAAGATGAAACCATTAAATGTCGCAATTATCGGTCTTGATACAAGCCATTCAGTAGAATTTCCCCGCCGCATGCAAGCGCCGGATTGCCAGCCGCAGATGCGGGTTGAAGGGTTGAGGGCCAAAACATGCCTGTCCTTCATGACCCCCTTTACCAACGAGAAAGTGCTCAAGGAACGCCGTGAGCAGCTCGAAGCCTGGGGCGTGCTTGTGACAGAGGATTTTGATGAGGCTGTGGCAGACTGTGATGTCTTGATGATCGAAATCAATGATCCTGCGCTCCACCTTGAGTATTTTGAACGTTGTGTCACTTTGCGCAAACCTATATTTTTAGATAAACCTTTGGCCGATACATACGAAAACGGCAAGAAGATAATCGAATTGGCCGCAAAACATAAGGTTCCTTTCATGTCAGCTTCCTCACTGCGCTTTGCCGCAGACCTGGCTACTGCCTGTGCTGCTGTGCCAACACCTGACCAGGCGACAGTGTTCGGGCCTTTGGGCATACCGGCAGCAGGTGATGGCATCATCTGGTACGGGGTGCATTGTTTTGAAATGCTGCAAAAGATCATGGGCCAGGGAGCTGTGCGGGTGGATGCACGGCGGGACAGCAGTGGTGTGGTGACAATTGTTGAGTATCCGGACAACCGCCGTGGCATAGTTGAGCTGACCGAAGGTGTTTACAAGTATGGTGGCACCTTGCGTAAAAAAGAAGATGTCGCATCCTATGTGGTTGACAGTTCCATGATCTACACAGAGGAATTGCGTCTTATCAATGAATTTTTCCGGACCGGCCAGGCACCATTGACACCAGAAGACACCCTGGAAGTCATGCGCCTTCTGGATGCCGCCCTGGAATCAGCAAACAAGAAAGAAGCTGTACTTTTAACCTGAAAAAACAACTAGGCATATGCCATTACAAAGCCCCGGCTGCAACAATGCAGACCGGGGCTTTTTAAGGCTCTGGCAAAAGGGTCAGTAGCTTAACTCAATGATGGCATAACCATCCACCTGTGGAATGACAAGTTTTTGCCCGTCCCAGTCCAGTTGCTGGCCGGAGGGAACCAGCCTGGCTCCATTGATGCTTTTGGGCAGGTTCAGGGTAAGTTCCAGGCCGCTCACGCAGGTACGCTCCTCAATGATGTCGATTGTCGCTGATTTACGCACCGGGATATAGCTGAGGATGTGGACTGTGTAACGGTTTTTTTGCGGCTGGTCAAGCACCTGGACTGTCACAGTGGATGGGCCATTGTGCTGGACCAGACGGGGTATCAGGCTGTTAATCGCATTGCTGAGCAGGGTTTTACACCAATAAGGTGCATTTTCGCGGTATTGGCTGAAGAGAGGGTGGGAAAAGACGATAACCCGGCCAGTCCTGATAGCGGCAGGATGGAGCTCAGCTTTGGCAGATGGGGTGTATCTGTGGGAGCAGAAGTGATTGCCCCGGCGGGCAAAATAAGGCCTGGCTGCTTCAAGGATCACTTCCCCGCCAGCTGCAACCAGGCGGTTGCCTTGCTCATAGATGACATAGGGCTGGTCCTCGACCAGGCCCCGGGCAAGCGGACCCCGGGCCATGATAAAGTCCGGATACTCATCTTCCACACCTGATTTTTTGGCTCCGAAGCCAGCCGGATAAGAACCGTCCAGCCCCAGGCCACCATCCTTACAGGCAATCACAGCCCCGCCTGCAGCCAGGAAGTCAGCTAGCTTTTGGCTTGCCTGGTCTGACAGGATCAGATCATCCGGCAGGATAAGCAGCGCATAAGAGGAAAAACCCATTGTCTCGTCAATGATGTCATACTGGAGGGCCAACTCATCCAGCAGCTGGGCTGCTCCCAGGATGCTTGGCGGTACATCATGCTCAAAAAGCGGGTTCTCCGGAGTCAGGAGGGCGGCTTCGACAACCGGCCTGGCCGGGCGGGACCAGGGCTCATATTCCGCCACCTGTCTGTAAACACTGCCGATCAGGTCATAGGTGGCCTTGTTTAAAGTGCCATCCGGTTCCAGCTGGTCACCAATCGAACAGGCAAAGCCAAAACTGAGCATGCGGAAACATTCAAACTCCAGGGCGGCCTGGGTCTTCAAGGAGTGGAAATCACCCCAGGAGGTGTGGAACTTTCCGGTCATGCCCAGGCAGTCCGGGCCCAGGCAGCGGGCATAGCGGGCTGAAACAGGGAAGTGGAGGTAGCCCCAGCCACCTGAAGGCAAGCTTTCCAGTTCAAAATGGCTGTAAGCTTTCTGGCTGTCCCTGGTACAGGGGCCGACATGGCCAGCATTGTAAAAAATAGTGCAGTCAGGACTGAATTGCCGGACCAGGCTGGTCATTTCCATTTTGAAAGTATCTATTGTCTTTTTAGCAAATTGGCGGACCTGCAGTTCATCTGTGACATCAAGACCTTCTTGCCGCATAAGGGCCAGGCAACTGGAACACCAGCAAGGCCGGATCCCGGTGATATCAAAAAAGATGCCATCTAGCTCCGGGCCCAGCAGACGGCAGACTTCCTTAGTCTGTTTATGCAAGAAGTCCCTGTAAGGTGTGTTCACACAAAGGGACTGGTAAAAACCTGGTTCTGTAAAGGAACCACCTTCCTGGGCACCGTCCTTTTTCCGGATCAGCCATTCAGGGTGGCTGTTGGCCATTTGGTAATCCCACTGGACAGTGATGTAAACAGGTGCCTTGATACCGACCTTGTGCAAGGCCTTGACCTGGTCTGGTAAAAGGTTTTGCGCAACTAGGCCCGGGTGGATAAGTTCAGGGAAATCATCTGACTGGTAGTAAAGCCAGCCGTGGTGGCAGCGGGCAAAAACTGTCATCGAACTGACAGCGGCAGCCTGGGCCCGGGCGGCAAATTCTTCTGCTGAGAAAAACTTGCCGATTTGCGGGATAAACTCTGAAGTGTGAAAATCAAGATGCACTTGACGGGGTGATAAAAGCATAGCTTACCTCCAGTTAGATCTTGTGGGCAAATGGCACCACAAGCGCTCCCAGGAAATCAATCAGATCCCGGGGCTTGATGATGATCTGCCAGCCACGCCGGCCGGCATTTACCGCTATTTGAGTCTGGTCAAGAACTGTCTGGTCAAAATAGACCGGATAGTTTTTCTTCATGGCCAAAGGGGAGCAGCCGCCCCTTATGTAGCCGGTGAGGAGCAGTAGATTCTGGCCGGCCGCCAATTCCAAATTTTTGTTGCTACTCAGGCGGGCGGCCAGTTTTAAATCAACTGACTTGTCCACAGCCAGGCAAAAAACCAAAGGCGACTTTTTATCGCCCAGGGCGACGATTGTTTTGTAAACCTGGCTGGCCGGCAGGCCAAGGCTCTTTGCAGCTTTACTGCCTGACAAGTCATCTGGATCATAGGCATAGGTTTTCAGCTCATATTCAAGCCCTGCCTTGTCCAGCAAGCGCATGGCATTTGTTTTGCCCTGCCTGCTCACTTATAGGTCCCCAGCTTCAGGCCATATTCTTTAAAATGCAGGTAGGTGGCATAATCTACAGTATGGGGAATGGAATGGTCAGAATGCAGGATATAACCATAGTTTTGCATGACAACAGGTATTTTGCTGGCCAATTCTGCCTCAACCCGGGCCAGGTCATTACTATAGAGTTCACGGATGTCCATACCGCCGAAAAACGAGAGCCGATCACCATATTGCCGGTACAGCTTGAGCAGATCCATGCCGGATTTAACTTCAATCACCTGCAGGCAGTCAATACCGGCATCAATCATGCCTGGCAGCAGCTTTTCCACCATGCCGCAGGAGTGCATGATCACAGGCAGGCCCAGGGATTTGTTGTAGTCGATGGTTTTTTTGTGGCCAGGCTTGATGATCTCGTCATACATGGCTGGAGACATGAAGGGCCTTCCCTTAAAGCCCATGTCCTCATAATAGAAAATCCCATCCGGAGGACCCTCCTCGGCAAATAAGATTTCCTGCAGGGCCCGGGTCAGGCTGGCGTATGTCTCCACCATATCCTTGACCCAGTCAGGATCAAGGGCCATGCCCACCAGCATATGCTCATGACCACATACCGGATGCATCAGTTCGAAAACATTAGTGCCGCTCCAGCAAAAGAAACGGTTTGCCTCCCGGCAGCGCTCTTTCATCTGCCGGTAGGCAGCAAAATTAATCCGCCGCCGGTCCGGCACCAGTAAAGGCTTGACGTGTTCAAGCCAGCTTGCACGGTCCTTGACCAAAAAATCTACATGCTCAGGGGTGGCAGAGTGCAGCTTGTGGGTACGCAGGAGTGCGCCATTGCCATCCCGCTTCAGGACTGTCTCTTCTGTTTCTTCAACTATGACAGGGACAAAATCAAGATCAGCCACCATATTGAAGCTCCAGTTCAGATCCATATCAAAGTCAAACAGTTCAGTGAAATTCACACCCGGCTCCACCCAGCCTTTGGCCTGCCATTGCCGCTGGGTGTCAGACCAGAAGTGCTCGAAAACACCGATCCTGTCCACAGGCTTGCGTTGCAGTATGTTGCCGATCCGCTCCCGGCCAGTCATTTCAATCATAATCTTACCTCCACCTGATTATCAGGACCAAAGATGGTTATAATAACAGTATAAAATAAAACTGCTGCAAACACTGCCTTTATCCTGAAAATAGGCAAAAAGCACCTGTTGGAGGTCATTTATGATGCAGATATCTGTGACAAGAGATTTTTGGAGTCAAGTTGAGCGGGCCAGAACAAAGCATCATCCAGGCAATCTGCCTGCCCTGATGGACTTGCCACCAGGGTTCATAGAGGAGCCAGGGGCATGGTATGTACGTTTTTTGAAAATAGAAAGAAGACGTTATTTGTTTTTACTCCACCCAGCCACTGGTATGTATTTTGCCGTGGCGGGCCTTCGGAAAGTTGATCTGGCTGATCCGGTAAAACTGGTCAGCACCTGGCTGGAGCGGGGTCTTTTGGCTATGGGCCTGGGCAAAGAAAAGGTTGCCAGCTACCTGGAGGGTCAGGAATATGAGTTCTACAACGGCGGTGACAGAAAACAGGTAGCTGCCGGCAATGTCTTGTTCCGCGATGCCTGGGTCACTGGTTTTGATCAGGCCAGGCCAGTCCGGCAAGAACTTGCGCTGGCCACGCTTTACTGGCAGCTGTACTCTGGTCTGAGAATGCATTACCAGAGCCTTGATCCTGTTCTGAACCTGGTGGCAGGGACTTTTCTTTCAGAGCAGGAAAGGGCCGGTGTTGAGGTCAAATGGGGTTATGCCACACAGAACACAGCCCGGCTCGCTGATGGGCGGCCAGCCTTGCCGGTGCCTGGGATCACAGTGGAGGTGGAGCTGGTCACCAATGCTGAGATTTTCGGCATGCCCCATGGCGATGCCCAACTTAAAAAGAGCCTGCCTTCTGTTAAACGGATCTTGCAGGTCCCGCTGGATTCAACTTTTTTCCATCTGAACCAGGCCATCCAGGCCTCCCTGGGTCTTTTTGCCTATCATCTTTACAATTTCCTGCCGGCTGTGGCAGCTGATGCAAAAAAGCCCCTCCTCGAGATTTATTGCTGGGATGCACCACCTGATTTCCCCAGCATATTTGATGATCCGGTCGACATGTCAGGCAAGAGCAGGATCAAGCAGGTCGCAGATATTGCGATCAGCCTGCGTGAGGTATTGCAGCTGACAGATCTTATCTATTATATGTATGATTTTGGCGATGGCTGGGCCTACAGCATAAAACTTGGCCAGCAAGTTGAACTGGCAGGCTTTACCTGCCAGCTGCTTGGCGGGACTGGTGATCCGCCGCCAGTTGATGTGGGCGGTTTGTACAGCTGGCTGGATTTTCTTGATGCGGTTGCCAAACCTGATAGCGAAGAGGGACAGGATCTGCTGGCCTGGTCCAAAATTGTCCATTGGACTCCTTTTGATCTGGCCAAGATCCAGGAAAGGCTGGCTGGACTCGATTATATTGATGCAGAATACTGGGCGGGCAAACTCGAGCCAGTTGACCTTGAGTTTTGATCCTGATTATTGAACCGGCAGGTCATTGATCTTGTCCCAGTCCTTGGCTATACTAAATAGTAGTGCTTCTTGAGCTGTAAAAGCTTGCCAGGCAGATTATGAAGAAAGGAACAGAGCAATGGACACTGACAGCAGTCATTTATGTATGCAGAAGAACTTGCGGGTGGCCGGCTCTGAGACCTGACCCTGTTTTGCCGCCACCCGACCGAAAGGGAGGGGAAGCTTATGCTCGACCAAATACTAGACCTAATCCATGAAAAAAAATTCCATGAAGCCCGTGAACTGCTGATGGAGATAAATGCGGTTGATCTGGCAGAAATGCTGCTTGATCTGCCCCAGCAGGACCTGGTCAAGATATTCCGTATGCTTGGTAAAGATAAGGCAGCGGATGTCTTTACCTACCTGACCCGTGATGCGCAAAAAATGTTGATCGACCTGATGACTGATAAGGAGCTCAGCGAGATTATGGCTGAGCTGTTCATGGACGATACAGTCGATATGATTGAAGAAATGCCGGCCAATGTGGTCAAGCGCCTGCTGCTCAATGCGGATAAAGATACCAGGGCCCTGATTAATCAGTTCCTGCAGTATCCGGAAGAGTCAGCCGGCAGTATCATGACCATCGAATTCATTGACCTGCATAAAACAATGACAGTCCATGAGGCTTTTGAGCACATCCGCCAGACCGGATTGGACAAGGAGACTATCTACACAGAATATGTCACTGATGAACAGCGCCGGCTGGAGGGTATTGTCTCGATCAAGACCCTGCTTTTATCAGATCCTGAGGTCCTGGTTGAAGAGATCATGGACAAGCAGTTTGTCTATGCCCAGACCCATGATGACCAGGAGCGGATCGCCTACCTTTTTAACCACTATGATCTTTTATCCATACCGGTTGTAGACATGGAAAACCGGCTGGTCGGCATGATCACAGTCGATGACGTGCTTGATGTTGTCCAGGAAGAGAACACGGAAGACTTTGAGAAAATGGCTGCTGTTTTACCTTCAGACAGGGCCTATCTGCAAACACCAACCCTGGTGCATGCCCGGCGCCGACTGCCCTGGCTGCTCTTTTTGATGATTTCGGCCTTTTTCACAGGCAGTATTATTTCTGAATACGAGGAGGCCCTGGCAGTCATGCCGGCCCTGATGGCTTTTATTCCGATGCTGATGGATACGGGCGGCAACTGCGGGTCCCAGTCAGCCACTTTGATCATTCGTGGACTGGCCCTGCAGGAAATCAAATTTGCTGATTTTTTCAAGATATTCTTTAAAGAGCTGCGCGTATCCATGATCGTCGGCATAATTTTGTCTGCTGTCAATATTTTGCGCATCTACATTTTTGGCCATGACATACTGCTGGCCGCCACAGTTGGCGCCAGTCTTTTGCTGACGGTTGTTATTTCCAAACTGATTGGCGGCCTGCTGCCTCTTGTTACTGCCAAGCTGAAAATGGATCCAGCTATAATGGCCTCCCCGGTGATCACGACTATTGTTGATGCGGGGGCACTGTTATTTTATTTTAAGTCGGCCCAGGTCATCCTCGGCCTGTAAGCTTTAAATGTGCAGGGACTGGCCATCAGCCTGCAGCATGACCTCGCCCATGACTTCAGCCAGGGTTGGATGGGCATGGATCATGGAAGTGATGTCTTCAGGTAAGAGCTCAGCTGTCCTGGCCAGCAGCAGCTCATGAATCAGTTCTGTAGCTGCAGCACCGACAATATGGGCCCCGATGATTTCCTGGGTTTTGGCATCCAGCAGGACTTTGACCAGGCCGTCGGATTGTTCGGCCGCAACTGCCTTGCCGGCAGCCAGATAAGGGAAGACAAGCTTTTTATAATCCAGACCTTCAGCCTGGGCCTTTTCTTCTGTCAGGCCAAAACTGGCCAGCTCAGGCTCACAGTAGGTACCGGCTGGAATTGACCAGGGGTCAAGCCTGGCTTTGCCGGCCTGCCCGGCAATGTGCTCCACAGCGATCAGGGCCTCTTTGCTGGCTACATGGGCCAGCAGGGGGGTGTCGACAATGTCACCAATAGCATAGATGCCGTCAACACTGGTCTGGTAATAATCCCCAACCTGGACAAAACCATTATCAGCCAGGCCAACTCCACTTTTTTCCAGGCCAAGCTCGCCAGTATTGGGCACGCGCCCGGCAGAAACAAGGATTTTTTCGACATCAACTGTGCTCGTCCCGCCTGCCTTATCTGTTAAGGTGACCCGGAGCAGATCGCCGGATTTTTCATATGAGCTGGCTTTAGTGGCCGGATAAATACTGATGCCGCGTTTTTTAAATGAGTTGTGCAGGACCTGGGTGGTCTCCTTGTCTTCCAGGGGCAGGATGTGGTCCAGCATCTCGACAAGATGCACCTGGACTCCAAAGGCATTCATAATATGGGCGAATTCAACACCAATAGCACCCGAACCAAGGATCAGGAGACTGGCGGGCAGCTTCTTTTGCATAATGGCGGAGTCCGAGGACAGGACTCTTTCATTATCAAAGGCGAAGCCCTTGATCTCCCTGGGCCGGGACCCTGTGGCCAGGATGATGTTTTGGGCAGTGACTGCGCTGCCGTCTTCCAGCTCAACCTGCCCCTGCTGGACCCGGACAGCCCGGCCAGCTAAAAGTTCTATCTTGTTTTTTTGCAAAAGGAAGCTGACACCACGGCTGAGCCGGTCAGCGGCAGCCCGTGATTTAGCGTAGACTTTTTCATAATCAAACCCTGCAGTGTCAACAGTTATGCCCATATCCTGCAGCCCCCGGGCCGACTGGAAAACACCAGCCTGGCTGATCAGGGCCTTGGAAGGGATACAGCCAATGTTCAGGCAGACCCCACCCGGTTTGTCCTTTTCTATAACCACCACACTGAGCCCCAGCTGGGCAGCCCTGATGGCTGCCACATAACCGCCCGGTCCGGCACCGACCACACATAAATCATATTTCTTTTTATCTGGCATGAGATATCACTCCTAGCTCTTTGCCCTGCTCCGGTGGTCAATAAAGTGCCCGCACCGGCTCTTCCAGCAACTGGCGCAGGGCGGTCAGGAATTCTGCACCGACTGCACCGTCGATCACACGATGATCACAGGATAAGGTCAGTTTCATGACCGATGCGATAGCAATGGTATCATCCTGCTTGACCAGGGGAGTTTTCTTGATCTCGCCGACAGCCAGGATGGCTGAAGCCGGCGGGTTGATTATAGCGGTAAACTCCTCTATTCCATATGAACCGAGATTACTGATTGTGAAGCTGGCGCCGGTGTATTCTTCCGGCATCAGGGCGCCATCGTAAGATTTCTGGATCAGCTCCTTGAGCTCCTTGTCGATCTGGACGATGCCCTTGTTGCCACAGTCACGGACAACCGGCGTGATCAACCCGTCTTCCAGGGCCACTGCCAGGCCGATATCAATCCGGCCATGCTGGATGATCGAGTCACCGTTCCAACTGGCATTGACCCGCGGATGGCGCTTCAAGGCCTCTGCAGCCAGCTTGATTAAAAAAGCGTTCAGGGACACTCGCAGGTCCGGGGTTTTGTTGAGCTCTTTCCTGGCCTGCATCAGGGCATCCATACTGGCCGCAACTCTCAGGTAATAGTGTGGCGCAGTGAACTTGGCTTCAGACAAGCGCCTGGCGATCACTTTCCTGGTCTGGCTGAGCGGGATGACCTGGTCTTTTGCTGCTGCCACAGGTGCGGCTGCTGGCAGGCTGGCCCCCTCGGCCACTGCCTTTTCCACATCAGCCTTCACTATCCGGCCCGCCGGCCCGCTGCCCCTGATCTGGGCCAGATCCAGATTGTGGCTGGCGGCGATCTTCCTGGCCAGGGGTGAGGACCTGATCTGGCCGTCCACAGTAGCCAGAGGAGCAATTTCAGCTGCTTTTTGCTCTTCTTGTACAGGCTCGGCAGTCACAGTGGCTGCTGCTGGCTTTGCCTCAGCCAGATCAGCCAGCATCTGGCTGATATCTTCGCCAGCCTGGCCATAAATCCCGATGGTGTCACCAATGGCTGTGCTGGATCCGGCCTCGGCCAGGATCTTGAGCAGGACCCCGTCAGATGGGGCCTCATAATCCATAGTGGCTTTATCAGTTTCCACTTCACATAAAACATCACCGGCCACGAATGAGTCATTTTCTGCTATATTCCACCTGGCTATCACACCTTCTTCCATAGTTGGTGATAAAGCCAGCATCAGTAGTTTTTCAGCCATATTCTCTTCACTCCTTAGCTCAGGCCAGGTACAGGACCTGCTTGGCAGCTGCAATGATCTTCTCGACAGAAGGCTGCGCGGCAAGCTCCAGCTTGTGGTTATAGGGCATGGGTATGTCTTCAGATGCCACCAGCTCAACAGGGGCATCTAACAAGTCAAAGCAGTTTTTCGAAATGAGCCAGGCTACGTGTGAGCCAACACTGGCAAAAGGCCAGGCTTCATCAATCACGACACAGCGATTGGTCTTGCTGACAGATTCATAAAGTGTTTTTTCATCAAGGGGCCTGATTGAGCGCAAATCTATCACTTCAGCTTCAACTCCCATGCCGGCCAGTTGTTCTGCTGCCTCCTGGACAAGCCTGAGTGGTTTGGAATAAGTTATTAAAGTCACATCCCGGCCGGGCCGCTTGATATCAGCCTGGCCGAAGGGAATCAGGTATTCCTCTTCCGGCACCTCACCCTTCCAGGCATACATCAGCTCAGCTTCAAAGAAAAGAACCGGGTTATCATCCCTGATTGCCGTTTTGAGCAGACCCTTGGCATCATAGGGTGTAGCGGGTGAAATCACTTTCAGTCCCGGGATATGGGCATAGATGGACTGCAGGGCCTGTGAGTGCTGGGCTGCCAGGTATTCAGCCGGTCCATTGGGGCCGCGAAAGACAATCGGCAGCTTGATCTGGCCGCCAGACATGTAGCGCAGCTTGGCAGCATTGTTGACTACCTGGTCATAGGCCATCAGGGAAAAGTTAAATGTCATCCATTCAACAATCGGGCGCAGGCCCAGCATGGCAGCACCAATACCGACACCGGTGAAACCTTCTTCTGTGATGGGTGTATCAACCACCCGCCGTTCGCCGTATTTGTCCAGCAGGCCCTGGCTGACCTTGTAGGCGCCATTATATTCGGCAACCTCCTCGCCGATCAAGAAAACATTCTCATCTCTGGCCATTTCTTCATCAATAGCCTGGCGGATAGCCTCACGATATGTAATTACGGGCATATTTGCAACCTCCCCATTAATGTTCGGGCTTGTCAGGCCAGTATATCCTCATACATTTCAGCCAGCTCCGGTTCCGGGCTGCTTTCAGCATAATCAGCAGACTCGTCAGAAATCCTGCGGCATTTTGCATCAAGTTCCTGATAGGCTTCTTCTGTCAACTGGCCGCTATCCAGCATCATCTGCTTCAGTATAAGGATGGGGTCCTGCTGCCTGTATTCATCCAGCTCCTCCCTTGTCCTGTACCTGGCTGGATCACTCATTGAGTGGCCCCGGTAGCGATAGGTCTGCATTTCCAAAAGAGCCGGCTCCTGCTCATTACGGGCTTTTTCCACCGCGGCTGCCGTAGCTTCGTAGACCTCGATAACATCCATGCCATTGACCTGGCTGCCCGGGATGCCATATGAATTGCCCAGTGAGGATAAATCTTCAACTGAGGAGACACGTCTGTAATCAGTACCCATACCGTATTGGTTGTTCTCGCAGATATAAATAATCGGCAGATGCCAGATCCTGGCCAGATTGAGGCTTTCATGAAAGGCACCCTGGTGGATTGCCCCATCGCCAAAGTAGCACAGGACAACGCCATCCTCCTTGTTATATTTGATCTTAAAAGCAGCACCGGTGGCAATCGGGATATGGCTGCCGACAATACCATTGCCGCCATACATATGGTTTTCCACATCAAACAGGTGCATGGAGCCGCCTTTGCCGCGGGAGCAGCCAGTGGCTTTGCCATAAAGTTCAGCCATGAGGGCATCAGCTGTCATACCGCAGGCCAGGGCATGGCCATGGTCGCGGTAAGCAGTCAGGACATAATCCTTTTTCAGGTCTAAAGTGGCTATTGACCCGACAGCGACTGCTTCCTGGCCGATATAGAGGTGGCAAAAGCCACCGATCTTCTGCAAGCCATACATCTGGGCTGACTTTTCTTCAAAACGGCGGATGAGGAGCATCTGCTCCAGTAAGTTAAATAAAAAATCCCGGTCATAATTCCTGTTCGCCTGGGCTTTATCCATTTCAATCACCTTCCTGTTTAAATACAACTGTTTCGCTAAGCCCCTTGAGTGGAGCGGACCAGCAGGCTTCAGTTATCACTGTCTCCAGGATGACAAAGTCAGTCTTGGCCTGGTTGACTTTCCAAAAAACAGTCAGCTTTCTGCCGATCGCTTCCATAACCTGGGCTTTTAAAGAAGGGTTGTCCAGGATATTGATCCCGCCACGCAGGTTTATAACCTGGTCCAGGGCTCTGGTCTGCAGCATCCATTCGACCTGCCTGTTGCTGCTGATTTGGGCTATTTTAGGAAATTCGGGAGATGTCACAGCAAAGATAGTCTGGGGCCAGCGGGCCAGCACGACTGGTGTCATCCAGCGCAGACGGGGCTGGCCGTCAGCATCCACAGTGGCTAAAATGCCTGCCTTGGCGTCTTCAATGACATATTCGACCTTACGCATCATTTCCTGACGATTCATTAGTTTTTCCTCCTGCCAGCATAAAATTACATGCATCTGCTTTTCTACAATTACTATCATGATATCAGTTGGGTGATTTCCGGGCGTGCCATTATGTTACAAATACTAATTCAAGTATAACATTTTTCACCAGATAGTCACTGGATTTTGCTAGAAGATGCATCTTTTCCAACTATCTGCCCGCAGCTAATTGATGTATGATTAGTGTAGAAAATCAAAAGACAGGTGGGATTACCATGGCAGAAAAATCAGATAAATTAGCCGAACTACTGGAAAAACTTGTTACTGGCCTGGATTACCAGGAAATCAGGGATGAGTTCAACCAGATTTTTGGCACACTTTCAGCAAGTGAGCTGGGCCGGGCCCAGAATATGCTCCTGCAACGTGGGGTCGAGGTGGAAGCGATCCAGCGAGCCAGTGGCAGGCATACAGACCTGGTGGCAGACCAGATCAAGTACAATGACCAAAAGCGGCCTGACCAGGAGTACGGCCATCCGGCTTTTGTCTTCCAGGGCGAGAATAAGGGCCTGGCTGTTTTCCTGGCCGAAGAATTCAAACCAGCCCTGGCCGCCTACCTGGCTGGCCAGGAAAAGGAAGGCGGCCCCGGCCTTTTGGCTGCAGCCAGGCAGCTGGCCGGGATCAGCCGGCATTATGAAAGAAAAGAAAATGTCTTCTTCCCTTATCTGGAAAAAGCAGGTATCCTGGCGCCGCCCCAGGTCATGTGGGGGGTGGACGATATCATCAGGGCCCTGCTGAACCTGTTCACAGAAGCTGTGGAGACAAAGGCCTTGCCGGCCAGGGTTGAGCTGATCGCTGACCGCCTGCTGGAGCAGGTTGAAAGGATGATAATCCAGGAAAACCAGATCCTGTTACCAATGCTGCTGGAGAATATGACAGAGGCAGACTGGATCCTGGCCGCACAGGAAAGTGTCCATGTCGGCTATGTCTTTAACCAGGGCATTGAGGGGGCTGCTAATTCAGATGCGGCTACCTGGCTCAGCCAGAAGACCGGAGGCAAAGAGCATGTGCCAGCCCACCAGCCTGGCCGGATCAACCTGCCCAGTGGAAACTTTACCGAGACTGAGCTCAATGCCATGCTGAACACCCTGCCCACTGACCTGACCTATATAGACAGTGATGATATAGTGCGTTATTACAGTGAAGGCAAGCATATGGTTTTTGGCAGGACCAGGACAATTATTGGCAGAGATATTTATCTTTGCCATCCACCACTGCTGGTACCTACGATCAGGCAGCTGCTGGATGACTTCAAAACCGGTAAAAAAGACGAACACATAACCCTGCTGCGCCGGGATGGCCGGATTGACCTGGTCCGCTACTATGCGGTACGGGATGAGGCAGGCAACTATAAGGGCGCGGTGGAAGTGACAGAAGAGATCTCCGCCTGGCTGGATCTGGTCGGGGAGAAATAATAAAACTTGGAGGCTGATATGGCTTATCTGGAAAAATTGCCCTGGGGGAGTTCGCTGGCGTTTTCGCAAAGATTAGATGAAGAGGTCCTGGCCAGCTACAAGGCGGCTGGTATCGACTGTGTTGAATTGTCTTTTTCATTTGATTATTTCATGCATGAGCTTGACTTTGTCAAGAACTGGTCGCTTTATGCCAGGATGGCCCGCCGCAGCGGGATCAGGCTCTGGTCGATCCACCTGCCTTTTTCCGGCCAGCTGGATATCTCCCAAAATGATACTCATTTGCGCTCTATTACTATCTATTTACAAAAGAGCCTGATTGAAGCTGCTGCCAATGCTGGTGTTTCGGTAGTGGTCCTGCATCCGAGCAGTGAACCGATCACCGGGCAAGAAAGGCTCGAGAGGATAAAAATCAGCCGGGAGGCTATTGCCCAGCTGAACAGGATATGTGTGGAAAGTGGCCTGCTCCTGGCTGTGGAGAATCTGCCCCGCACCTGCCTGGCTAACAATTCAGCCGAGATGATCGAGATTTTGTCTGGAACAGGCGCAGGGGTCGTCTTTGATACAAACCACTCTCTGGTTGAGGATAACAAAGACTTTTTAAAAAACCTGCTGGCCGCAAGCCTGAAGATCCATTCACTACACATATCCGATTACGACATGATCGATGAAAGGCACCGCCTGCCCGGTGATGGCATCAACGACTGGCCCGGTATCTTTACCTTGCTGGAACAGGGTGGCTATACCGGACCACTGCTTTATGAGGTGTCCCGCCAGCCCAGGGAGAGGGCAGAGATAACCCTTGCCCAGCTGACTGAGAACATGGCCAGGTTAAGCAAAGGGATGATCTGACCCTTATTTAAAAAAGGAGAGGGAAATGGAAGATTTTTCTGGCAGCTATGAGGATGTTATTCTTGAAAATGAACAGATGCGGCTGGTGGTGGGCGAAAATTGCCTGGTTAAGAGCCTGATCCACAAGGACACAGGCCAGGAA
>LSQX01402891.1_pt2 | contig 16577 bp, 16 predicted proteins | sample 654561 | NCBI WGS metagenome assembly LSQX01 (sample SAMN04489861, study PRJNA283612) | anaerobic digester metagenome | isolation source: 4 biogas reactors fed with cattle manure at either 37C or 55C with and... | place: Denmark: Kongens Lyngby | collected 2014 | reverse complement strand
AATTGAGCTTCCTATCAGCCGTGCAGAGAGACCTCCAAAGCGCCGGGTGGACGACAGTAATCGCCACTGTAGCCGACGTTGCCCTGGTCACACTTGCCGTCTATTGGGTTATTATGCTGTCCAAACGCAGGCCGGCATGGCAGATTCTATGGGGATTGCTGGTGTTTCTGGGCCTGGTTTACCTCACCGAGCGAACGCAGCTTCACACAATAAACTTCCTGCTGAGATCATTTTTGTATGTCCTGCCGGTAGCGGTGGTTATACTCTTTCAGCCGGAACTGCGTCAAATGTTGGAGAATATGGGCAGTGTGGCGGGTTGGGGACGCGGGCTGGCAATGGTGCCGACGGAACAGGTCACCTCGCTCATCCACATTGTATCCCACGCAGCGGCCAACATGTCCGAAAGAAGAATCGGAGCGCTGATCGTAATAGAGCGGGAAAGTCCGCTTGATGCCATCGCTGCCACGGGAACCCGGCTGAACGCAACGATAAGCGAGGAGCTAATTGGCTCGATATTCTACCCGGGAGGGCCGCTGCACGACGGCGCAGTAATTATTCGCGGCAACAGGGTAGTCTCTGCCGGGTGCACTCTGCCGCTCAGTGAAAGCGCGCACGTCGGCACTATGGTGCATACGCGACACAAAGCCGCCCTGGGAGTGGCCGAGGAGAGCGACGCCGCTGTGGTGGTGGTCTCAGAGGAGACAGGCACGATCTCACTTGCGCTGGAAGGCAAACTGCATCGCGGATTGGATCAGGAATCACTGATGCAGTGGTTGAAGCTGATATGCGGCACGCACGATGACTCCGCTTCGAAGGTGAAATTTGCACGGACTGTCGATGATACTCTCAGAAAGGCCGGGTTGAGACGCCGATGATCCGGCATAACTGGAAATATAAACTACTGGCGCTTTTGGTAGCTCTGATTCTATGGACTTACGTCAATTCGGAGCGCAACCCGCAATCGCGTCAGACCTTCAGAGTGCCGGTGGATGTAATAGAGGTCAAAAAAGGGCACGTGGCGCAGCTTGGCGTCACCAAAGTTGCCGTAACGGTGGTTGGCCTCAAGACCGCCGTCGAGGCTGTGGCAAAAGAGGATATAGAAGCTTTTGTAAACGTGCGCTCTATGCCTCAGGATAAAAGCGTCTCCGAGGCTCAAATCCCCGTTCAGGTGCGCTTGCCCCGCGCGATAGCCGCTGATCTCGAAGTAACCGCAAACCCGCGCACATTGCAGGTGCGCGTAGAAGCTCTGGGAGAAAAACAAATACCGGTGACGGTCGGTTTCTTTGCCGAACCGCCTCCGGGATACTCCTACGGCACTCCCATACTCTCCCCTGCTGCCGTGGTTGCCTCCGGACTAGTGACCCAACTCTCAAAAATCAACTCCGCTTCCATTACCATATCGAGCGATTTGGCAAGTTCGCCCAATGGCGACTACTGCGAGGTATCGGCTCTCGATAAAGAGGGAAATTCGGTCAGCGGAGTAAGCGTGCGGCCGGAGAAAATACGTGTCAAGCTGGGGATGGTCGAGATGCCGGCGACTAAGACCGTTATCGTCAGCCCAATATTCAGCGGCCAGCCGAAATATCCCGCCAGGGTTCAAAAATATACCGTCGTACCATCGTCGGTGACTTTGGAGGGCAAACCGAGCAGGCTTTCGAGCATAAGCGCAATAGCGACGGACGCGATTTCACTGGAAGGGGCCGAGGCTACCATTGTTCGCGACATTTCCCTTGAAGTCCCATCCGGGACCAGGCCGACCGGATCAAGAACGGTCAGGGTCACCGTCCACATTGCCGCGCCGCATCAGCCGGCGGAGTAGTAAGTGGCGTGTCGGAGCATCCTTCCTGTATTTCATGCTGTTAACAGGGTAGTATTGGCTACGGTATATGCACATAAGCACTGAGTTTCGGCGCCAGCATCGGCACGCGCGACCTGTATTTCTTATATTCATCCCCAAATCGTATCAAAAGGCCGGCCTCTTCTGACTTGGCTACAAATAACCACACCACCCCGATAGCCGGCACTATGATAAACGCGGTCAGCGAGCCGCGCAGACACGCGATCCCGATCAACATAGACAGCAGTCCCAGCATCATCGGGTTGCGTGTGAAGGCATAAGGCCCGGTGGTGACCAGCGTCTGTGTGGGCTGAATCGCTCTGCCAAATAACTCCAGCGGAAGCCCGCGGCCAACAAAAAGCAGATATGACCAGGCCCACAACACCCAGAATATGCCGAAGCCAATCCCCGCCGCTCCTGCAATAGCGGACCAGGGCGCGCCAAAGAGTCGGGACAGATTGAATGCCCTGTCCAACTCTGCAGTCACCAGCCAGAACGCGGCAGGAGCCACAAGGCCGACCAATATCACGCTTATGGCGGCTCCCACTACCCTTTTGTGAATCTGAATATCGTTTTCCATCTAACCGCTCCATATATCTATTACCCCTCGATTATGAGCTTAAATCATATCAATTGAAAGCATACGCAGTCGATCAAAAATCGCAATGCGTGACATTGTAAGTGTGTGGTGCTACACTATCTTTATCGCCAGGGTTACCGTCCTGGCGTCTCTTATTATTTTGTTTATTCTGTGAGATGCGGCTGTTTTTTGCGGCGTGTCCGGCGGATTAAACTCAGCTACATTTTTGACCGGGGGATCTTTTGTTTTCTATTATCAGAAGAATGCTTTTTGGCAGACCGTTGGCCAGCGCGCGACAATCGCAGGAGCGGCTGAGCAACTTTCTCGCATTGCCTGTGTTTTCTTCCGACGCCGTGTCATCGGTAGCTTATGGGCCGGAGGAGATGCTGCTGGCGCTCATGGTTGCCGGCGCGATTGCGTGGACTGTGTCGCTGTATGTGGGCGGCGCGATTGCTTTGTTGATCGTGATAGTGACGATCTCCTACCGCCAGACTATTTTTGCTTATCCGCAGGGCGGGGGCAGCTATACGGTCGCTACAGAGAACCTCGGAAGAAACTATGGGCTGGTTGCCGCTGCTGCTTTGCTTACTGATTATGTTCTTACCGTGGCGGTCAGCATCGCCTCCGGAGTATTTGCTTTTATATCGGCTTACCCGCAGTGGGCAGAATACCGAACGGAGATATGCGTTGTCTGCATTTTTATTGTTGCCCTGGCAAATTTGAGGGGACTTCGTGAGTCCGGAGCCTTGTTTGTAGGGCCGATGTATTTGTTCACGGGCAGCCTCTTTGTGATGTGCGCAGTGGGCATATATAAGGTTGTGACCGGGGCTCCTCTCAATTACGTTAACCCTCCGACCGAGCAAATTCCGATCGCTCATTCGCTGGGGATGCTTCTAATCCTGCGCGCATTCTCAAACGGGTGTTCTGCAATGACCGGCATAGAATCGGTGGCGGTCGGAGTGCCGGCGTTCAAGCCGCCGGAGTCGAGGAACGCGGCCGCGGTAATGAGCATGATGGCGGTCATATTGATCAGCCTGGTTTTGGGAATTACATTTCTTGCACGCACCTACAGGGTCTTTCCATCTGCCGACGAGACCGTGATTTCACAGATGGCCAGAAGTATCCTCGGACGGGGAACGTTTTATCTTGTTATTCAGATATCCACGTTTCTCGTGCTGGTATTGGCGGCCAACACCGCATTTCAGGGCTTCCCAAGGCTTGCATCCATGCTGGCGCGAGATCGATATGCCCCTCGGCAGCTTACAAACATAGGGGACAAACTGGTTTTTTCTAACGGCATAGTATTGCTGGCGGCGGTGGCGGCAGGGCTTTTGATTAAGTTTCACGGAGACGTGCACTCGTTGATCCCGCTGTATGCGATTGGCGTATTCATATCCTTTACGCTGTCGCAGACGGGGATGGGTTTCAGACAGCTTCGTATGAAACACAAGGGCTGGCAACTGCATTCCGGAATCAGCTTCGCGGGCGCGACCATAACCTGCCTGGTCGCCATAGTAATAGGAGTAACCAAGTTTGTGGAGGGCGCATATATTGCATTGGCGCTGATTGCGGTCCTCATCTACGTGTTCCACAAGATTCATCAGCACTATGTCACCCTTGGCAATCAACTGCGATTGACGCCGGAGACATTCGAAGAACCACAGGAAGTGCGATCTACGGCGATTGTGTTGACTTCCAGCATACATAAGGGCATACTCCCGGCGTTGGAATACGCGCGCACGCTGTCTCACGACTGCCGTGCGTTGTTCATTGAAATAGACCCGATAGAAACGGCGATGATACGAGAGCGGTGGGATAAATACGGGCTGGGCGTGCCGCTGGTGATACTGGAATCTCCCTACAGGTCAATGATCGGGCCTATTTTGGCATACCTCAGGGAGGTTAAAAAAGAGAGGCCCAACCACGTGGTGACGGTGGTGCTGCCGGAGTTCGTGCCCAGAAAATGGTGGCATAAACTGCTGCACAATCAGTCCGGCCTGTTCCTGAAGATAGCCCTGATGATGCAGCACGACATAGTGTTCACCAATGTTCGTTACTATATAGAGAGATAAAATGATAATCGAGGCTCGCGACGATACAATAACCCTGCGCGGGGAGGTGAAATCCAATTTATGGCCGGCGATCCAGGCGGCGGCGGCCCTGCTGTTGGAAAATCATCCCACCGGCATAATACTTGACGGATCAACCATAACAAAGATAACTCCCGAAGGCGCGGAGACGTTTTCAGACGCATTTGCGTTCATTGCCGCGCATAATGCCCGGATTATGATGGTCGGCCTTACCGCCGAGGAGTTGGAAATCGGAAAAACCGTTCCCGGAGTGAGGTCACAACTGCCGATAGCGGCCACCATCGAAGAAGCGAGATATTCGCTGCAGCTTGGCGAGGCGACGCCGCACAGGGGCAAGGCGCAGACCGCCGGAGTGGTTCCCATGCTAGGCCACTGGAAAAGAGCGGTCTATCTTGCCGACAAGCTCGCAATCGGGCTTAATTGTGAGATTCACCTGGTGGACCTTATAAAAGTTCCTCGGACATTGCCTCTCGGCAGCCCGCTGCCTGAGCGGGAGGAGGATGGACAGGCGCGGTTGAAAGAGGGGCAGGGACTGGTGCGCCAAACAGGTCTGACTAGCTTTACGCACGTCCAGCGCATTCGGTCAGGGGCTGAATTGGGCGAGTTTGCCGGGCGGCTCAATGCGGACTTTACGTTGATAAGCATCGATCACTGCCGGGACGATGGACTCAGAATGGAGCAGTCTGAGGCTCTGGCGCTGCTCGAGGAGGCTCCCCTTGAGGTATCTATTATAAAAGGGTCCCCCGCGAATCCCGTTCAACCCCCTGTCAACGTTGTTGTTCCTGCTACGGGAGCGTGGAATCATGCGGTGCGCCACGCCTGCAAGCTTGTCGATGGAGAGCCGAACGCGCGGGTCACTCTGGTGTCTGTGATCGCGATTCCTCGCAGCCAGCCTCTGGATACCCCTAAGCCCGATGCGGATGCGGCGGTGGCGGATTATGCGAAAGAGGCGGTTCGAATTGGCAAAAGGTATGGAGTTGTTATAAACTCCGTTCTGGAAAGGGTTCGGGACCCCGTGCTGGGATTTCTGAAAATCGTAGAAGAAGGCAAGTTCGATCTGGCTGTTGTGGGACTGAAACGAGAGACCCGCGGGGATTATCACATCGCCCATTCGATGGCCCTTATGCTTATCAACAAACTGCCCTGCGAGGTAATGTCTATCAGACAGGCGCGGTAAATCATAATTCACACTGGAGCGAAAGTGCAGGACAGAAATATCGACAAATCACGCATAAACGACGAGTATGAAGCTTTGGTCGAAACGGTTGCGCGTCTTCGTGCGCCCGATGGATGCCCGTGGGATCGCCAGCAGACGCATGCCTCTCTCAAAAAACACGCGGTAGAGGAGACCTACGAGGTGCTCGAAGCGATTGACTCCGGCGATCCGGCGCGCCTTCAAGACGAACTCGGAGATATGCTGCTTCAAGTGCTGCTGCACGCTGAAATTGCAAGGGATGCCGGTCAATTTGATATAGCCGACGTCTGCCGCACAATACGCAACAAACTGCACAGAAGACATCCCCATGTATTTGCCGATGTGCAGGTAGACGGGGTCGACGATGTTTTGCACAACTGGGATCAGATTAAGCGCGCAGAACCGGAAAATCAGGATCGCAAATCAGCGCTCGATGGCGTCCCGAGAAACCTGCCCGCGCTTATGAGAGCGGCCAAACTAAGCAAAAAGGCTGCCCAGACCGGCTTTGACTGGCCGGAAGTCTCCGCGATATTTGATAAACTGCGCGAGGAAACCATCGAGCTTGAACAGGCCATAGAGGATGCGGATAAGGATCAGGTGCGCTTTGAGATAGGGGATTTGTTGTTCACGATAGTAAACATCGCCAGACATCAGGACATAGACCCGGAGGACGCGCTTCGCGAAATGCTGGACAGGTTCGCGTTCAGGTTCGGGCGCATAGAACAACATGCGGCGGATTCAGGCAAAAATATATCCGATATGACTCTATCCGAAATGGACGCCATCTGGGACAAGGCGAAAGATAGTCAATAGGCCGCGTTTCGAGCCAAACCTGCGCCGCAGCTTGCGCGGGAATTTGATTTGTGCGCAATGACACAATATAGCTTGACTGTCGTAACGTCCGGTGTTACCATAAGATTGTGTGATACGTGAGAATGAAGTGTTCGGCAAGTTGTCGGGCAGTAATACATGGAGAGCACGTTGAATCCTGATCCCAAAGAAACTACCTCCTCAATAAGCTCTATGAGCGCGTCGGTTGACTCCAACTTCAAACAAGAAATCCAGGCTATATGCGGTGAAAATGTGTTGAGCTGCTATCAATGCGGCGAATGCACCGCGGGCTGTCCGGTGGCTTTCAGTATGGATATCGCGCCTAACCAGGTCATTCGTATGGCGCAGTCCGGTTTGAAGGACGAAGTTTTGACAAGCTCCTCGATATGGTTGTGCGCCGGCTGTGAGACCTGCGCCACCCGTTGCCCTCGTGGAGTTGCTTTATCCAAAATTATGGATGCGTGCAGGCAGATTTCAGTTGCCCAGGACAAAGTCACTCCGGAGCAGAAAAATGTGCTCAAAATGCACGAGGAAATGCTGCGGCAGATTAAAACATTTGGCCGGGTTCACGAGATCAGCATGATCGCAGCGTTCAAGATGCGCACCGGCAGGTTCTTCGACGATGTAATCTCCGGCATAAATATGTTTTTCAAGGGCAAACTGGGCCTGATTCCGGGGATTATCAAGGGCCGCAAGGAAGTTAAAGGGCTGTTTAGGAAGTAGGGCTTGTTATCGTCATTTGGGGTTTATAGGTGGCAACAAAAAAGCAGTTCTATGTGTATCTGTTGGCTAACAAATCCAGAACGCTTTATGTAGGCGTCACGAGCAATTTGACGAAACGTCTTTACGAACACAAAAACAAGTTAATGCCCGGTTTTACCAGCAAATACTGTATAAATAGGCTAGTGTATTTTGAGGTGTGTGATTGGGCAGCAACTGCCATAGCTCGCGAAAAACAGATTAAGTCTTGGTCACGAGCAAAAAAGGTAGCTTTGATTGAGGAAAATAATCGTGTTTGGGCAGACCTCAGTGAGTATTGGTCGGAAAAAGCAGATTTCTCATTTCATTCGAAATGACGTTTTTGTTTGCTTTGAGGTCTATTAGGAGCTTGCTTATTGTCGATACGCGCTCACTTTTTGTCATTTCGAGCGTAGCGAGAAATCTGCTTTTGCGGCGTACAGCATTTTATATTGCTATTGACAACATATTACTAAGGACTGGCAAATGAACTACGCATATTTCCCGGGCTGCAGCCTGGAGTCTACGGCTAAGGAGTTTCATCACTCCACTACTTTGGTAGCGAGTGCGCTGGGCATCGAGCTGCAGGAGATTCCGGACTGGAACTGCTGCGGGGCGACATCCGCGCATAATCTCGACCACGACCTGAGCATCTCCCTGCCGGCGCGTAATCTTGGGATCGCGGAGAGGATGAAGATGGATGTGGTGGCTCCGTGTGCGGCGTGTTACAATCGCATGCGTTCTGCCGAGGTCGAGCTTAAATCCAACGCGACTCTGCGCGATGATATCAACTCTAAACTGGAGAAAAAATTCACCGGCCAGGTGACGGTGCTCTCCGCGCTGGAGGTGTTCACGCAGCCGGATGTGCTCCAAAAAGTGTCCGAAAACATACGCAAGCCGCTCAGCGGGCTAAAACCTGCGTGTTATTATGGTTGCCTGCTGGTTCGTCCGCCAAAAGTGATGGGATTTGACGACGCCGAGGAACCGATGAGCATGGATAAGGCTATGCAGACGGTTGGAGCGGAGCCGGTCGACTGGTTTTTTAAGAACGAATGCTGCGGGGCCAGCTTCGGCATATCCAAAAGCAGCATAGTTGCGGAATTGACCGGTAAGATCATATCCAACGCGAAGCAGCACGGCGCGAACTGCATAGTGACTGCCTGTCCGCTTTGTATGACCAACCTCGAAATGAGGCAGGCGGCGGCGGGCAAATTGCGCGGAGAAAATTTGACTATGCCGATTTTCTTCTTCACCGAACTGCTCGGTTTGGCGATGGAGGCTCCGGGCATAAAGAAGTGCTTTGCATCTCATCTGGTCGATGTGAACCCGGCGCTGGATCTAATAGGCAGGGAGCCTGTCGAAGTAGAGAGCTGAGATGCTGAATGGGATAAAACCTGAGAAAGCTATTCGAGCTTTTGAGAAAGCAGGGGGCGTAGTGAGGAAACGAGGTTCAGGAAGTCACGTAGTGATTAAAATGCCCAACGGGCAACTGATCTCGATTCCCGATCACGGCGAAATAAAGTCGGGGTTGCTTCAGGCAGCGATTAGAAAAGCCGGTCTGACAACGGATGAATTTCTGAGTTTTCTCAGGAGCTAGCAATGAACTACACTATTTTGGTACATCCTGCTGAAGAAGGTGGCTACTGGACGGAGGTTCCCGGTTTGCCAGGCTGCTATTCGCAAGGGGAAACCGTTGAGCAAGCAATAGAATATACGCGAGACGCAATAGAACTGATGCTGGAATGCCTGCGAGAAGATGGCGTGGAAGCAAAAGGGGACGATGGGCTGCTTATCGTAAGCGTTAATGTAGTGGCTTGAGAGCCTGAGTTTGACAGACAATACTGATAACTCCGGCGACAGTGTGTTGGAGGTACGGCCGTGAAATACACAGTGGTACTTGAACGTGAAGAAGATGGCGGTTACCATGCTTTTGCCCCGGCCTTGCAGGGGTGCCATAGCCAAGGGGATACTCTGGATGAGGTGAAAGCAAATATTCGAGAGGCGATTGAGCTATATTTGGAGAGCTTGAAAGCTGCCGGCGAGCCTTATCCTGATGATAACGTTCAAATATTGCCGGTTGAGGTAGCTGCGTGAGTCCGCGAATTCCGCGCGTGACCAGTGCTCAAGTCGAAACTGTCGCAAGAAGAGCAGGATTTCGACTCGATCGAACAAAAGGGGGACACGTCATCTATTTCCGCGATGCGGATAAGCGTCGTGTTGTAATCCCGGTACATAAAGGAAAAACCTTGAAACCGAAAACATTTGCAGGAATTGTTCGGGACATGGGCATTACGGTTGATGAGTTTAGATCGCTGCTTAAGTAGTGTGAGAAACAATCCAGGCACTCTGCGCAATGGTGGCCGGGTGCTGCAATACTGATAACTAAGAAACAGAGAACTAACTATGCGAATTGGTGTTTTTGTTTGCTGGTGCGGGTCGAATATCGCTAAGACGGTCGATGTGGAGGCTGTTGCGGAAGCCGCAAGGAGCTTCCCGGGGGTCGTCTATGCGACGGACTACAAGTATATGTGCTCGGAACCGGGGCAGAATATGGTCGCGGAAGCTATTAAGGAGCACAACCTCGACCGCGTCGTTATCGCGTCGTGTTCGCCGAGGCTGCATGAGCCTACATTCCAGCGCTGCATCGGCGCGGCTGGACTGAACCCATATATGGTCGAGATGGCCAACATACGCGAGCAGTGCTCGTGGGTGCATGAGCGCACACCTGAGACCACCGAGAAAGCGATAGAGCTGACTCGAATGGCGGTGGCAAAGGTCGCTAAAAATGTGCCGCTGTTCCAAAACGATATCGGCATCACCAAACGCGCATTGGTGATCGGCGGCGGCGTGGCGGGCATTCAGGCCGCTCTCGATATCGCCGACGCAGGCCATCCCGTGGTGCTGGTGGAGCGAACTCCATCCATCGGCGGAAGAATGGCTCAGTATGACAAAACATTCCCTACTCTGGACTGCGCTGCGTGTATTCTTACGCCCAAAATGGTCGACTGCGCCAGCCACCCGCTTATCGATATATGGGCTTACTCAGAGGTCGAAGAGGTCAACGGGTTCGTCGGCAACTTCGATGTCAAGATACGAAAAAAAGCCACCTGCGTCGATCCGAAGCTCTGCACGGGCTGCGGGCTGTGTTTGGAGAAGTGCATAGTCAAGAACGTGCCGAGCGAGTTTGACGAGGGCATGGGTCTGCGCCGGGCGATCTATCGTCCATTCCCGCAGGCGGTTCCGAATAAGCCCGTCATCGATCGCGAACACTGCCGGATATTCAACGGCGGCAAGTGCGGAGTCTGTCAGAAGGTATGTCCCACCGGTGCGATCAACTACGAGACCGTAGATGAAGTCGTCGAGGAGAAGTTCGGGGCGATAGTCGTCGCAACCGGCTTTGAGCTTTGGGATCACTCTGCGATGGGCAACTACGGCTATGGAAAATATCCGGATGTGATCTCTGCGATACAGTTCGAGCGCATTATGAACGCATCCGGGCCGACCGATGGACATATAACTCGACCATCCGACGGCAAGGTTCCAAAGTCGATCGCGTTTATTTCCTGCGTGGGCAGCCGAGATGAGGAGCACGGACACGCCTATTGCTCCAAGGTCTGCTGTATGTATAATGCAAAACAGGCTCTGCTGGTTAAAGATAAACTCCACGATGTTGAAACCCATGTTTTTTATATGGATATCAGGGCCAACGGCAAAGGCTACGAGGAGTTCGTCAAGCGCACCATTGAAGAGTATGGCGCAAATTATATCCGCGGTCGTGTGAGTAAGATTTACCCGGACGGGGATCAGTTGGTTGTCAAGGGCGCGGATACTCTGCTCGGCAGGCAGGTTGAAGTGCGCGTCGATCTGGTGGTGCTGGCCACGGCAATGCAGCCGCAGCGCGACGCCAAGGACCTCGCTCGAAAGCTCGGCATATCCACCGATGAATACAACTGGTTCAGCGAGGCGCACCCTAAGCTCAAGCCGGTCGAGGTGCTCACGGATGGGGTCTACCTTGCCGGAGCCTGTCAGTATCCCAAGGATATCCCCGATACCGTCGCTCAGGCGTCAGGGGCGGCTTCCAAGGCAATTGGGCTGTTCAGCAAGGATCATATCAAGAGCGAGCCTATGATAGCCAGCATCTACGAGGACACCTGCATCGGATGCGGCTTGTGCGTGGATGTATGTCCGTTCACTGCGATTGAGCTTGTCGAAGTAGTCGATAAAGAGCGCTCCACCCGCGATAATCAGGTCATGAAGACCGTCGCGAGGGTAAACGAGGGAATCTGCAAGGGCTGCGGAACCTGCTCGGCCGCGTGCCGATCGCTGTCGGCCAGGCTGCGTGGATTTGAAGGTTCAGGAATTCTGGCGCAGATCGATGCGCTGGCTGATATGGTGAAGGCGAAAAAGTAGTATTGTCCAGCAAACGACGCCTGCCGGGCGTATGGGAGACAACTTTGACCAACAGAACGAGGATATTGGCGGCGACGATTGCGCTGGTAGCACTGGCGATGCCGGCGATGGCAGCTTCAGATATTGTCCCCGCTGCCGCCGGCAATAAATGGACCTACGATTGCTACAAGTCTCTGATCGGGGCTATCATGTATCAGGGCAGGGTGATGACCTCCCTCAACGATATCAGCTTTGGCTCATCGGTCTATGAGGTTATTTCGTTGGATGAAAAGGCGAACCCGCCGACTTTCGAATATCGTGAATCCATAAACACGACCTCGTCGACCGGAGGAATGGGCAGTCAAAGCGTTATAGATATAAAATTTGCAAACACGCAACGTGGCCAGGAGATCGTCTCCACCCGCCGCAGTTCCCCGACGTCCGATGACAGCGAACTGCAGGAATATGACCCGGCTCTGTTATACTATTTGCGTGATGTTGCGCCGGGCAAACAGTGGGCTGTAGGCACGATGAAAGATACTGATACCGAAGTGCCGATGAACGCGAAAGCAGTCGGCAAGGAAACCGTAACAGTGCCGGCGGGAACATTCAAAGACTGCCTCAAATTGGTCTATTTCAGCGACATAATCACGGGCAGCACCGAGATATGGGGAAAAGTTTTTAAGATGACCTCCGGACGCACGCGAGGGGTTTACTGGATTGCCGACGGAGTGGGGATAGTCAAGGAACTGGAGATCGCGGAATCAATGGCGGAAACCGTCGGCCCCGACGGCAAAACGCCGATTCGGATAGAATCAGCTTCATGTGATGTCAGGGAGCTTAAACCGGGATTTGTCGTAAAGAGTGAGCGGTTGAAACCTGCCGCTGCAGACTGAGGAACTATATGTCAGAAGAAACGACCGTTTTAGCAGAAGAAAAGGATCAATCGGCAGAACCGCAAAAGTGGCAGCCGTCGATACTCGCCATATTGTGCAACTGGTGCAGCTATGCCGGGGCTGACTTGGCCGGCAGCGCGCGCATGCAATACCCGGAAACGGTGCGCATAGTGCGAGTGCCGTGTTCGGGCAGAACCGACCCGATGTTTGTGCTCAAAGGCTTTCAGAGGGGTTTCGATGGCGTAATGGTGCTGGGCTGTCATCCCGGAGACTGCCACTATGCCAAAGGCAACTACTATGCGCGCCGAAGGATCGCCCTCACTCAGGATTTGCTGAAATCCCTCGGCATCGCTCCTGAGCGGTTCCATTTTGAGTGGGTATCGGCGTCGGAGGGAAATCGTTTCGCCGCGCTCATCAATGAGTTTACCCATAAGCTCGAAGAGCTTGGCCCGTTCGATGGCGTGGCCTGAAAATAATCAATGTCGATTTTTAACTATTAACATTAGTCGCGGGAAAATATATGGCTGAAATACAAGACAAGATTCGTGAAGAGGCAAAAAAGGCGCTCGAAAGCGGCGAGGTTGGCGTGGTGATCGGGTGGGGCGCAGGGAGCGTGCCATTTAAGACGACTCCGGTGTTCATAGACAAGCCGCAAGACGCCGACAAGCTCGTATGGAACCCGGCCTGCACAAACAACCTTGCGGTATATCTGACCAGGTGGGCCAGAGACGGCAAGGTTGGGATCGTGGCCAAGCCGTGCGATATCCGCAGCATAGTCACTCTCATACGCGAAAAACAGGTCAAGCGGGAGAACGTTTTCATCATTGGGCTGGGCTGTGGCGGAGTTGTGGACACGGGGCTGATGGAGGCCGGAGACGTTCGGATGAGGGAGATCACCTCTCTGCAGTGGGATGGCGACGACCTGATGGTGACTACCGAGGCCGGCGCGGTAAAGGTTCCTGCGGCACAGGCGCTGCGCGAACAGTGCAAGGTATGTCATGATCGAAGTCCTGCCATCAGCGACGTTAGCGTCGGCGATGCGGTTGCTCCATCGGAGGATCTCAAGATCGAGATACCCGGGCTTTCGGAGGATCGACAAAAGTATTGGCAGGAGCAGTTTGCCAAATGCATACGATGCTATGCGTGCAGGCAGGTCTGTCCGGCGTGCTATTGCGAAACTTGCTTCTGCGATAGAATCGAACCTAAATGGACCGCCAAGAAGGCAACAACCGACGAAGCCTGGATGTTCCACGCAACTCGTGCGATGCATTTGGTGGGGCGATGCATCGGATGCGGGGAATGCGAGCGCGTATGCCCGGTGGGGATACCCGCCGTTGAGCTTGCAAGAGAGCTTAATGCGGTCGCTAAGGAGCGATACGACTTCGAGCCGGGCGATCCGGAAGCGGAAAAACCGCTGCTGGGCGCCTATAAAGAAAATGATGTAGACCCGGCTCATCACTCGGAGTAGATGATATATACGATTCGCATCCGATACTGAAAGGTCTGGCATGAAGGATAGAGTATTATTAAAAGATAAGACGGGCGATTTTCTCGGTTTTCTTGCGGAGAGGTTCGAGATAGTCGCTCCTGTTGAGCGGGCGGACGCACCTGCGGAATTCAAGGAATTGGCCGAATCTGATGTGCCGGCGCTTGACGGCAGCAAACCGATGATGACCCCGAAAGACTATCTGCTGCCGCGACACGAAGTGCTGGTGAAAATCGACATGGCCGGCGGAGAAACCAAAGTGGAGACTCCGCTGCCCGAAGAAAAACCCAGGGTCATGCTCGGTGCGTGGCTGGCAGATGCGCAGGCGATTCAGGTTTTGGACAGGGTGTTTTTGGACAGGAAATTCGTGGACCCCTACTACTCCTGCAGGCGTGAGAATCTCGTTTTGTTTGCGGTTATCCCTGCTGAGATGCGATGGAGTTGGTTCAGCGGGTCGGTAGATGATGTCGAGACCTGGAAATCCAGCGTGGACGGGTTGATGTATGATCTAGGGGATAGATTTTATATCGAATCGACCTCCGAAAAGGGCGCGGAACTGATCGCAAGCGCGCCCCTCAGCGAGGCAAGCGAAACGGATACCGCAGCTAAGAATAAACTCTGGGATGCGTTCAAAAACACAGGACTGCAGCCGTTCGCGGGCAAGGCGCTTTATGAGAATCTGGCCTGGGACGATCCCATCTGGGAGGAAATGGCTCAGAAGTGCATCGCCTGCGGGATGTGCAGCTTTATGTGTCCAAGCTGCAGTTGTTTCGATATTCAGGACGAAACCTGCGGCCATTGCGTCGAGAGATATCGCTGCCGGGATACCTGCCAGTTTGAGGACTTCACCCTTATGGGACACGGCCACAACCCGCGGGCAACCCAACTCCCGCGATCCCGGCAGAGACTGCTGCATAAGTTCAAATATCAGCACGAACAGTTCGGTGTTGTCGGATGCACGGGATGCGGCAGATGCGTGGAACTGTGCCCGGTAAACATAGACATCCGCGAAGCGCTGAACCGAACCTGCGTCGAGCCAATGGAGCAAAAAGCGGAGGCATAGACATATTTGCAGGCCGAACATATCACGATAGGTAGAGATAAATGATAGATTCACAGACAACAAATAACCCAATAACAACCCTCCCATATACGCCCATCCCGGCGACTCTTACCAAAATCGTAACGGAGAGTTGGGACACAAAGACATTTCACGCGGAGTTCAATGACGAAGCGCTGAAGGACAGCTTTACCTATGAGCCTGGACAGTTTCAGCAGGTATCGGTGTTCGGCGTCGGGGAGTGCACGTTCTGCCTGACATCGTCTCCCACTCGAAAGGGACACATAGAGTTTTCAGTCAAAAAAGTCGGCTCGGTCACCTCTGCGCCTGTCTCTTATAGCGAAGGCGATCTCGTTGGCATACGCGCGCCGCTGGGCAATTTTTTCCCATATAACGAATGGAAAGGGAAGAATCTTCTGTTTGCCGGCGGCGGAATCGGAATGGCTCCTATGCGATCCCTGCTCAACTTTTGTCTGGATAACCGGGATGACTACGGCGAGATAACCACAATCTACGGCGCACGGACTCCGGGAGACCTCTGCTTTGCTTACGAATTCGAAGAGTGGAACTCCAAAGGGAAGCTGCATCTCACCGTGGACGTCGGAGATGACGATTGGAAGGACCACGTCGGCCACGTGCCGGGATATCTCAAGGAACTTGCGCCCAGCCCGGATAATGCCATCGCCATCACCTGTGGCCCTCCTATTATGATCAAATTTATCTTGCCGGAGTTTGCCAGTCTCGGCTTCAAGCCCGAACAGATTTACACTACTCTGGAAATGAAGATGAAGTGCGGGGTCGGCAAATGCGGTCGATGCAATATAGGCTCCAAACTGGTATGCCTCGACGGCCCGGTGTTCTCTCTGGCGGAGATCGACGAACTGCCTCCGGAGTTCTAAAATCCAGCGTGTGTGATCCGGCAGGGGACGTTACACGCGGTCGATGAGGTCGTCTTCGGGTAATAGTGGCAGGAATTTATCGACTTATTTTATAATATAGAACAGTAACACACAGGAGCGCCGCAGCGGTTGCTCTTGTGGCAGGAGATTATTATGACAGAAAGTGGTATCGATCGCCGCGATTTTCTAAAGGGAGCAGCGGCGACTGTGGCTCTCCTTATGGCTGCGGACGGGTTGGGAATGTCCCAGGTTCTGGCAGCCGACGCTGATGTTAAGCCGATAGCCGGTCCCGCGGTCAAAATCGGGGTGATAGGGCTAGGGCAGTGGGGCAGAGACATAGTAACTGCTCTTTCCAAAATGCCCAGCGCCAAAGTCACCGCGATCTGTGATACGTATGAAGCATTCGTAACCAGAGCCGCTAAGACCGTGACCGACGCCAAGGCATATTCCGACTATAAGGAGCTGCTGGCCTCCCCGGATGTCGAGGCCGTGATCATTGCAACGCCCACCCATCTGCACAAGGAAATCGCGCTGGCGGCTATTGCTGCAGACAAACACGTTTATTGCGAGGCGCCG
>LSQX01400614.1_pt1 | contig 16577 bp, 9 predicted proteins | sample 654561 | NCBI WGS metagenome assembly LSQX01 (sample SAMN04489861, study PRJNA283612) | anaerobic digester metagenome | isolation source: 4 biogas reactors fed with cattle manure at either 37C or 55C with and... | place: Denmark: Kongens Lyngby | collected 2014 | reverse complement strand
ATCTTTACCCGTGAGTCCGCTAAAGTTGTGTCCGGCTACGGGATGGAATCTATAGATGAGACATATCCTGTTTCCAAACCATCTGCCAGCTACGGTGGAATTGTTTACAATGATGTGGATAAAGTGAATGGACGTCCCAACATGCTCAATATCTGGGCAAAATCGAAGGATAATACTAGCGATTTTAGAATCTCTTTTAACCCTGACGGCTCGGGTAGGTCACTCTGGCGAAACAAAACGGTACAAGCACGCTCCAACACCGAAAATATCATGAGGTGGCAACCAGGCGACCCCACCTATGGCAACTTAGTACCGGAAAACTGGTGGGGCGATTTCACAAGCGGACTGTACGACACCGGTGCCTTCGCCTGCTTGCAGAGGAACAGGGATAATAATGGCAATGGTATAATAGACGAAGACGAGATCAAATGGTACATGCCCTCTTACAACCAAATGCTCAACACCTATATTGGTAAAGCAACCATACCGGAGACCTATTGGTTTCATCACTTAAGGGATAGAGTTGACTTATACTGGAGTGGTGGAAACGCCTCTCTGGAAAGGCAAAAAGAGTCCTACTACCAGGTAACCACTCCAAAGCTAAATACTCCCAAATCGATTGGTAATTATTGGGCGGATGAGGGCATTTCCTTGGGGAATTATGCCGCTTATAGGGTTAGGTGTTTTAGAAACTTACCAAAAACAATAGTTCAAGGGGAGGCTAATGAAGATATATCGGGTGACTTTGGGTATATCGCTCGCCTACATAAGAAAACTGACACTGAACCCGCTTACATCAGGGTTTCTAGGAATATGGACCCTACCAGCTACCGCGCACGCTTCGTGGGGAGCGGACCACTCCCTGTGCCCCATCTCTATAGAGACGCGGCGAACTCTCTTACTTATGATTTCTATGTAGCGAAGAATAATCGTTCTACGGGAGGTAGTTTTCAAGCAAGATTTGAAGATTATAAAAAAGGGATAGACCCTTGTGACGGCTATACCGAACAGGGAGTAACCGGATGGAGAACCCCCAATCAAGTAGAGCTGGCCTTGATTTTCCTTATCAACGCGGGGCAAATGGGCTTAGCGGCAGATGGTACTCCTGCAGACAATTACTTTGGTAGTTTGAACGGTGTTTTTTCCCTGTCAATAGCCTATGATAAAGTTAGGGATGGCACACCCGTCCCCACGGGAACGGCTCCATACAGAATTAACAATATCGAGAGTGCCTCCCATATCCGAGAAAATAACTGGGGAGCAGTTAATATAACTCGCTGCGTGAAAGACCGTCATCGTACGGATTAGGCTAAATGATTCAGCATCTGCTAATAGTGAGGGCTATTGTGATTGCAGGTAATACGACCGTCATCCAATGGAATATGGCAAATGCCACACCGTATGGCGAAGCTCTCAGGTACGAGGAGTCAAGCGCGGTAGTCGCTAGATGAAAGGATGCACTAACGTCCAAAGGGTAATTCCTTTAGGGGCCGAACTCCTACCCCCGGCAGGTCGGATGGGATGATCTTCCCGTTTTCCAGACGGGCACCCTCAAAGCAATCATTCGCGATAAGCAATGCCCCATCAAGGTCGGCAAAATCGATTCCGGGGCTTAGCTGGGCAGCAGCCGAAATGGCACAGGAGGTCTCGGTCATGCACCCCATCATCACCTTCATCCCCAGGGAACGGGCTAACTCGCGCATTTTCCACGCCTCATGCATACCGGTACACTTCATCAGCTTGATGTTGATGCCGTGATATACACCCTTTAGTTTCGGGATGTCGGTCAGGCGTTGACAGGCTTCGTCTGCGATAATGGGCAGGGGGCTGCGCTCAGTTAGCCAGGCGGTCTCTTCAATCAATAGTTTGGGCATCGGTTGTTCAATCATATTGACATTTCTCTCTGCAAGCCAATTGACCATATCCAGTGCGTAGTGTTTGTCTTTCCATCCCTGGTTTGCATCTATGCAGATAACGGTGTCGGTCTTGGCCCTAATGAGGTTGATCATTCTTTTATCCTCTTTTTCCGTCATTCCGAGCTTGACTTTCAGTATTTTTGTCCAGGAAGCTTCCTCTATTTTTTCGTTTACCACATCGTCGCTGGCATCATAGCCGATGGTGTAACAGGTGTGGGGAGCGTCGTCGGGGTTAAATCCCCAAATTTTCCACCAGGGCTGCCCCATAATATTGCCTACAAGGTCATGCAGAGCAATATCCACGGCAGCTTTGGCCGCGGTATTGTTGGTGGCTAGTTTGTCCACTTCCACCATTATATCTTCGATGCGGAACGGATTGTCAAACCTGGGCAGTACTGTTTCGGCCACCTTTTTGAGGAATTCATGCACGGAGGCCTGTGTCTCGCCCAGGTAAGGGGGCATCGCTGCCTCACCGTATCCGGCGTATCCGTTCCAGGTGATGCGGCTGATCACTATTGGCGTTGTTGTCCGGGATGATCCGGAAATGGTGAAAGTATATTTCATTTTGCCCATGAAGTTCTCCCACTGGAGATCGAGCTTATTGGTGGCAACCTTGCTCCTTTTTGCTGTGTTTGCAGCAAAAAGATTTCTCGGGTGCCAGAATGCAGCTGCAGCAGTCATAAGACCTGCGGCCTTTAAAAATTGTCTTCTGTCGCTCATTGTTGTATCTTTTTCGTTGTTATATTCATTAAAAATACCAGGGGTGCTTAGCTATTGACACCAGGCCAGGGACTTCGTCTGCCTTATTTATAATGCGTTTTGCGCGCACAAGAGTACCATCATAGAAATCTTCCGCATCGGGGATAAGGGAGTTGGTGTGGACGTTGGTGGCTGCATGTATAAATCTGCCTTCTCCGAGATATATTCCAACATGAGTTATCCTCTCGCTTCTCTCTTCGGTGGCTTTACGGCCGAAGAAGAGCAAGTCACCGGGCTGAAGGTCACCGGGGAACTCTTCGATATTGACATCATCACCAACTTTTGCCTGCTGACTGGCATCTCTACGGGTAATCACTCCGTTGAGGAAGAGAATAGTTTTGACAAAACCGCTACAGTCCATAGCCTTAATGGAGGTACCGGCCCAGAGATAAGGGAAGCCCATGAAAGCCTTGCCTGTGGCAATAATGTTTTCAGCTGTGGCGTTACGTGAGGCAATCCAGCTGTTAAAGGGGACTGCATCCTTTTTTGGAATAAATGCAATCTTACCATTGGGAATCTTTACCTTGAAATAGCTCCCTTGCTCTCCGGCCTTCTCTACTATATTGCCCCATACTCCATCACTTACAACCGGTGATGTGAGATCTGCCCTTTCTCGGAAGAGAGTATAGTAAGTGGTTATGATCAGACGGTCGGATGCCTTCCAGGCGTTAAGTTCCTGCTCGTCCATCTTCTGTACGCTGCCGACTGTAACCCAGGCGTGATAGCCTTCGGGAGTGACGATCCTATACCAGTAACTGCGTTTTTCAAGCAATTGTATCGGCGTACCCATTAATAGCTGTGTGGCCATTTCAGAGGAGTAGTTTGCCTCATATCTTACATTGGCTACCGAGTGTGATATAACTCCCCAGGTTTTGCCTTCAAAAGTTGGATCCGGAAGCACTATCATGCTGTCAAGCACATTGAGACCCCTCTCTGAGAGAGCTGCCAGCAGTGCATCCTTGGCTTCCTGCTCTGTAGTGGAGCCGTATAGGACCTTCTGTCCATTTACATCTTTGAGTATCGGTTCGTAACACTTATCCCTGCGGTCAGGAGCATACTGTTCTTTAATTTCATTGGAAATGGAATCAAACTGCTCTTTGAAGGAGTCTGCTGGGGATCCACAAGATTGGATCATCATCAAGGCTGCGATAGCCGGAATCAGGAGTCGTTTCATTCTGTTTAAAAATATTTGGTTCAAAACTCAAAAATACTCTTTTTCTTATCTTTGTGCAAGTTTGGTTGCAAAAATGAAGAAAAGATACAACTCTCTTGTTGGATACTATAAGAGCAAATATGGCAGCAGACTGCAGAAAATTGTAATAGATGCGGGCTTTACCTGCCCCAACCGAGACGGCTCTGTTTCCGTCGGAGGGTGCACCTATTGTGACAACAATGCTTTCCATCCTTCATACAGTACTCCCGATAAGAGTATTATACAGCAGATGGAGGAAGGGATGGAGTTCCATCGTCGCAGATATCGAACAGCAAGCAGTTATATTGCCTATTTTCAGCCATATTCCAATACATATGCACCCCTTGAACGTCTCAAGGAGCTCTATACCGAGGCTCTTTCACATCCTGATGTGGTGGGGATAGCGGTAGGAACTCGTCCCGACTGTGTGGATGAGGAGAAACTCGATTATCTTGCGGAACTCTCCCAAGAATACATAGTGATGGTGGAGTACGGTATCGAATCTTGCTATGATGCTACTCTGAAACGCATCAATCGTGGCCATACATTTGAACAGGCAGCTCATGCCGTCAGGATGACCGCAGAGCGCAAACTTGACGTCTGTGCGCACTTCATTTTGGGACTTCCGGGTGAGGATCGTGAGATGATGCTCGAGAGTACGACAGTGATCAATTCGCTGCCACTCACCTCGCTTAAGTTTCACCAGCTGCAGATTATCAAAGGAACCCGCATGGAACAGGAATTTGAGGCTCATCCGGAAGATTTTATCACCTTTTCGTTAGACGAATACCTTGATTTTTTTGTAGATATACTTGAGCGGCTGCGACCGGAAATCTGTATCGAAAGATTTGCAGGAGAAGTGCCTCCGAGATTTGTGAGGTTTACTCCTTGGGGTCTCATTCGCAACGTAGAGTTACTACGATTGCTCGAAAAAAGATTGGAAGAGCGCGATAGTTGGCAGGGCAAATTGCTCTGAAACGAACTTTTGCTATATTTGTAGTTTATAATTGAATAACTGTTAATAATTGCGATATGGAACAATTTTCCGACAAGATCATAATGGAAGGATTGGCGTACGATGATGTATTGTTGATCCCCGCTGAGTCCGGTGTGCTACCCAGGGAAGTTGATATCACTACTCATTTTTCGAGAGAGATACCGCTTCACATTCCTATAGTCTCTGCTGCTATGGATACGGTCACCGATGCAAATATGGCCATCGCTATAGCACGCGAAGGTGGTATCGGAGTTATCCATAAAAATATGTCTATCGAACAGCAGATGGAGCATGTGCGTAAGGTCAAACGTGCTGAGAATGCTATGATCTACGATCCCATCACTATCAAGCATAATGCTTTGGTGGGTGATGCACTCCAACTGATGGCGGAAAACCGAATTGGTGGTATTCCGGTGGTGGATGAGCAGAATTATCTTATCGGTATCGTAACCAACAGGGACCTTCGTTTTCAGGAGAACTACAAGACTCCGATATCCGAGGTGATGACCTCTGAAAACCTCATCACGGCGGGTCCGACAATTGATATTCCTCAGGCTACCGAAATGCTCAGCAAATACCGCATCGAGAAACTTCCCGTGGTGGATGAGAACAACCGTCTGGTAGGTCTGATTACATATCGCGATATAATGAAGATCAGAAAAAATCCTACCGCCAGCAAGGATTCTCGTGGACGTTTACTCGCAGTGGCTGCTGTGGGTATCAACAGCCATAGTTTAGAAGATGTGGAGAAACTGGTTTCTGTGGATATTGACGCAGTGGTGCTCGATACGGCACATGGACACTCCCATTTTGTGCTGCAGACTATCAGAAAGATCCGAGAGGCATTCCCACATCTGCAGATAGTGGCCGGCAACATTGCTACTGCTGAGGCTGCTCTGGCTCTCAAAGATTGTGGAGTTGACGGAGTTAAGGTGGGTATCGGTCCCGGTTCTATCTGCACTACCCGCATTATTGCCGGTATTGGAGTACCTCAGTTCACAGCAGTGATGAATACTGCGCAGGCCCTTAAAGGAAGCGGTATTCCAATCATTGCTGACGGTGGCATCCGCTACTCAGGTGATATTGTTAAGGCACTTGCAGCCGGAGCCAACACCATTATGGCAGGATCGCTCTTTGCAGGAGTTGAGGAGTCTCCCGGAGAAGCCATCATTCTCAATGGCCGTAAGTTTAAATCCTATCGCGGCATGGGTTCACTTGAAGCTATGCAGAGAGGTTCCAAGGATAGGTATTTCCAGGATATGGAAGAAGATATCAAGAAGCTCGTACCCGAAGGAATTGTAGCTCAGGTGCCTTACAAGGGCACTTTGGCTGAGGTTGTCTATCAGTTGATCGGAGGTCTCAGAGCAGGTATGGGCTATTGTGGTGCAGCCAACCTTGAGGCTCTGCGCAAGGCAAAATTTGTCAAAATTACACATGCGGGAATGGTTGAAAGCCATCCTCACGATGTGACGATCACCCGCGAATCCCCTAACTACTCCAGATAGTCCATTATGCAAAAAATTTTCCTGACAATATTAACGATGCTAATGCTCTCCGGCTGTTCCTTTATCGAAAAGGGAGGTAGGGGTCGTCAGGACCGTAGAGTTGCGAGGATAGGGCAGGAGGTGCTCTATGAAAGCGATATAGTGCGTTTAATGCCGGAGGGTGTTTCATCCGCAGACAGCGCAACTATGGTCAGCCGCTATATCAACACCTGGGCTCTTGGTCGCCTGATGTTGCTAAAGGCTGAGGAGCAGCTCTCCAAGGCCGAGCGTGATGTGACCGCAGAAGTAGAGGAGTTTCGCAGCACTTTGCTGGGTTTTAGATTTGAGAAGCGATGGATTGAGGAGAGGCTTGACACAACCGTGACGTTGGAAGAAGCTCGGTTATACTATGAGGAGCATCCCTCGAGCAGTATTTTCCCCTATCCACTGGTTAAAGCACGAGTCATCAGAATTTCTGCGAGTTCGCCCTACTATGAAACAGTTAAAGGGGCATATACTGTTACTTCGGAGCAGGATGTGGCAGAACTTAGAGAGTTGTGTTATTCCTCTGCCGAGCGTTATACCGATTTTGGAGGGGATTGGGTACCCCTTTCTCAACTTGCAAAAGAGCTTGGCACCGATATCGAAACCTGCACCAGGGAGGTTCTTCCCAAAAAAAGTTGTGAGATGAAGTTTAACGACTCCAATTATCTTATTTTCATAGAGGAAAAGGTGGATGCGGGTGAAGTTTCACCCTTTGAATACAATGTGGCGAGGATACGCGAAACAATTCTTGGCAAAAGAAAACAGGAACTTTTGTCTAAATTGGAACAAGACTTGCTTGAAGATGCCCATATCAACGGAACGCTAAAAATTTATTGAAAAATATGAAAAAAACCTTTGTCGCTACTGCTCTCTTTTTCATTATCTCACTTTTCGGAACAGAGATTTCCGCACAGCGGTATCAGGAAGGATTGATCGACAGGACAATCGTGCTTATCGGCAATGATATGATAATGCTCTCGGATCTTGAAAATGAAGTGCAGATGATGAGTGCCAGAGGCTTCACGGCTGACCGCAACGCCCGTTGCCAGATACTGGAGGAGATGCTTGTCTCCAAGCTTTTTCTCAATCAGGCGAGAATAGATTCCCTTGAGATCAACGATGCGAATGTAGAGAGTGCACTTTCCCAGCGCATTGATGAAGTTATGACGCAGCTCGGTGGTGAAAAGCAGATGGAAGAGTACTTCCAAAAACCTCTCTATAAGCTTCGTCAGGAGTGGAAAGAGATGCTTACCGAACAGTCGCTCATGCAGGATATGCAGCGCAAAGTGGCAAGCAATATTCCTAACCTTACACCTTCTGACATAGAAAAATATTGCAAAGAAACTCCTGAAGAGGATTTACCCATTGTATCCACACAGTACCGTATCCGTCAGATAGTGCTTTATCCGGATAAAGAGGCTGCTGAACTTGAAGTAAAAGAGAGACTTCTTGAACTCAGGGAGAGAATCGTAGGAGGAGAAAAATTTTCCACGCTTGCACGCATTTACTCGCAAGATCCCGGCAGTTATACAAAAGGAGGCGAACTGGGAATGGCCTCCAGATCTATATTTTGGCCTGCTTTTTCAGATGCCGCAATGTCACTTAAGGTGGGACAGGTATCTCAGATTGTAGAAACTCCTGATGGGTTTCATCTCATCGAACTCATCGCCAGGGAAGGTGATATGTTCAATGCACGCCATATCCTGCTCAAACCACATTACACTACAGAGGATAAAGTCAAAGCATTTAACCGTTTGGATACTATCCGGACCAGGATTCTCGGAGACTCCATTTCGTTTTTCAATGCAGCAAGATATCTCTCTGAAGACCGGAAAACCGCCACTAACGGCGGTCTGCTCGCAGACGAATATACAGGATCATCATATTTTGAGAAAGACCAACTCAAGCCTGCCGACTATAATGTCCTGAAGGATATGCAGGAAGGGGATATTTCAGAGCCTTTCGAGTCTCTTGACAACGAGGGTCGCAGCGGCAACACTGTTTACAAAATCATTATGCTCGAAAAGATTATTCCTTCACATGTGGCAAATTATAAGACAGACTTCAATGTCCTGCTTGAAGATGCCAATAGGAAGAATGCAAATGCAGCTATTGACCAATTCATTACGGAAAAGCAAAAGAGTACCTTTATAGTGATAGACCCTCTCTTCAAGGAGTGCAACTTCATGAGGGAAGGCTGGGTTAAATAGTCTATGAATTTTATCAGAAAAGCGCTTCATATTGCAGTAATTGTGCTTTTTGCGCTACCTCTTGCAGCGCAGGGCAATCTCTCTGAAGAGGATGTTTTCCGTTTGGTGGATGCCGCCTCTGCCCAACAGTTCGAAGATTTTGGAATGAATTTCCGCAGGGTACTGGGAAATCCGGCCCGTTTTCTTCACAATAACACCTTTTTATTATGTGATTCTGCAATCTGGAATGTCAGCGCAAAATTTGTTGAAGCTTTTGGAAATGTGAGGATAGTACAGGACGGCACAATGCTTTCCAGCGAGTCTGCTATGTATCACATTGAACAGAATACGGTACGTTTCAATGGTCCCCTTGTGGAACTTGTAGACAAGGAGGGTAACACCCTTCGTTCTGATAGAATGGCTTATAATACCAAAGACAGTGTCGCCACTTATGAAACCGGCGGTGCGATGAAAAACAGGGAAGGGTCGGTCATAGAGAGCCGTAGAGGCACATATGACTCCAAGATCAAAACATTTACATTTGACGGGGAGGTGGAACTCTATACTGACACAATCTTCATGAAATCTACAACGATGCGCTATCTGACAGATGAGGAGAAGATGTATTTTGGCCCTGAAACCTACACTTGGAGAGGTGATGGCTTCATAAAGTCCGATGCGGGGTGGTATGATAATGCTGAGGGTATCATTCATTTTGCGGCAAACGTTTATATGAATAACGATGATTACGAGGCGTGGTGCGACGAGGTCTATTACCATAGGGAAACCGGTCGTACGGAAATGTACAATAATATTCAGATTCTGAACGAAAAAGATTATATGACCCTTTTGGGCAATAAACTGATCTATACCAGCGATACGGTTGCAACCGTCACCGATCGTCCTGCTATCGTCTATTACGGTGAAAATGAAAATAACATTGTAGATAGTTTGTTCTTTGGGGCCGATACTCTTCATTTATACACGATCAAGCGCAATTATATTTCGCAGGAGACCATAGATAAGGCGGCTGCTAGAAAAAAGAGCATTCTCTTTGACGCATTGACTGAACTCCGAAACAAACAGGCTGCAGAACGCGCTAAGGCTGCGGAGCAGAAGATGCGTGAAATGGGAAAACTTCCGTCGGATATTCCCCAGAAAGACTCTTCCGCTGTTTCTCCAATACTTGACTCACTTGGCCAATCCGCTCCGGACTCCCTTGCGTTGCAAGCGAAGGGTACAGCCGCAATTGGCGTTAGGGATACACTTTCCTCTCGAAAATCACTTAAGGATATTAATCAGGATAACACCCTTGTCAATGTACAGAATCCGCCGTCCGGACTCCCGGATAGCACTATGACTCATATGCAACAACCGCCGTCCGGACTCCCGGACAGCACTATGGCTCATACACAACAACCACCGTCCGGACTTCCGGATAGCACTATGACTCATATGCAGGAACCGTTGTCTGAACTTCCGGATAGTACCGCACTTAAACATATTATTGCATACCGTAATGTAAGGGTGTGGAGATCAGATTTGCAGATGCGCTGTGATTCGCTTTTCTTTTCAGAAATTGACTCTATAGCACAATTATTCGGCAGACCGATACTTTGGAATAAGGTCAAAAACCAACTTACATCTGATGAAATGCAGCTGATGTTAAAGGATGGTAACCTCTATAGGGGCAGTATGCTTGATAATGCGATGATTACTACGCAGGAAGATACCCTCTACTACAACCAGATCAAAAGTGCTGAGATGATGGGTTTTTTCAGAGAAAACCAACTCTACAGATATGATGCTCTCGGAAGCGTATATGCCATCTTCTATGTAGTGGAAGAGCAGACCATCACTACGGTCAATGTCAAAGAGGCGGAATCGATGACTGCAGTCATCAAGGATGGTAATGCCGAGCGGTTGATCTACCTTACACAGATTAAGAGTGATGCCTACCCCGTTGGGGATCTTGAAATGGAAAAGCAGCGCCTCAAGGGATTTGAATGGAGAGGTGATGAGCGACCTGTAGACCGCTTCGATATCACCTCAGAGCCGGTATATGTATCTCAAAGGGATAGATATGTTCATGTCTCCAGACCTGATTATACATATTCCGACAGGTATTATGACAATCATATGAGAAAGGTTATCATCAATATAAATACCCGTGCAGAGCGAGAAAGAGAGCGCCAGATTAACCAAGCCAGAGAAGAGGCCCGCAGGGAACTTGACTCACTCAAGGCTGAGGCTTTGCTCCTTGATTCTTTGTTGCTTGACACTTTGCTACGTGACACGCTCCATCTTGAGTATTCCTTGCGCGATACTCTACTCAATACTCAGAACTCAGAACTCGATACTCTTCAACTTGATACTACCCTGATTCGCGAAATGTCTAAGGATACTACAGGAATTGTAGCTTCGGTGACAGATAGTGTGCAGGCAGTAATCCCTGTCCGAAAGGAAGAAGAGCAGCAAGTAGAGGAGGAGAAATCGCCCTCTCTATTACCTGATACTCTTGATACCCAGAACTCAAAATTGGGAACTTCCCCCATTGACACTACTCAATACTCGGAAATCAAAATTCAAGACTCAGATAAAGCTGTTGCTCGTGCTGAACGAAAGGCTCTCCGTAAGGCACGGTGGAAAGAACGCATCGAGCAGTGGAAGTTACGTCGTCAGGAACGTCGTGAAGCGGCTGAACTTCGTCGGGCTCTCCGTAAGGCTAAAGTAAAAAAATAATATTGATGAGTTGATAACAATACAGGGTGACCTATTGGCCACCCTGTATTATTAAATAGTACTGCAAAGATTAATCTTTGTAGCCAGGATTCTGCTGGAGCTCGGGATAGAGGAGTCTCTCGGTATGTGATATCGGGAGAACAATTTTTTCATAGTCCCAACTGAAGGATTGCTTGTAAACGCTGCCTACAGCATACTCGTGAGGATCGCTGGGATCTCTGGTTATGGTGCCGCCACGACGCATAACGTCAAAGAAACGGTGCCCTTCTCCAATAAACTCTTTCTGACGTTCTAACTGGATCAGTTCGAGAGTTGCGGTAACATTGGGAGCTGTAGGATCGGCTCTCTTGCGTATCTTGTTGAGATAGGTGTTTGCATCTGTCGCTTTGTTTGTCTCCAAAGCGGCTTCAGCTGCGATTAGATAAGCCTCAGTAATACGCATCACACGGGGGTTGTTACGACGGAATGTGTATACTCTGTCCTTGTTGCCTATAAATTTCCTGAGCCAGTAATCACCGCTTTGACGCGCTCCTGTTACGGGGTCGTCATAGGCAATCATTTGACCACGTATATCGTTGGGGGTATCCTTAAAGAGATTTCTCCATTTACGTGTAGGAATTACAGATCCACCTGCATTCTTGTCATCAAACCACATGTTGTGGTAGATTGTGTAGAAACCGCCGTCCGGGTCAATATCGCTATCTACAGTCACGAGAAGCTCGAGTACGCTCTCATCATGGCCTTCCCTTCCCCAGTAATCTAGATACTCTTCGTAGGTGGCAAGCCTGTAGGGAGAACTATTGATAACTTCGGTAGCACAGGTGTATGCATTGGCATATTCACCTTTGTAGAGGTGTACTCTAGCCTGGAGGAGTCTTGCTGCCCAGTAGTTGAAGTGACCTGTGTTTTTCTGCTTGGAGAGCAGTCCGACTGCAGTTTCGAGATCTTTTTGCACGAGTGCATAGGTCTCGGCAACTGTCTTTCTGGGAACCTTTGCCTCTGAAGGGGATGCCACAGTTTCAAGGATAACTGCGCCTAGAGAAGCACCTTTATCCTTAAGGTAGGGGTATCCGTAGAGTCTTGCGAGGTCAAAGTAACAGAGAGCCCTTATCGCATGAGCCTGTCCGAGATAGTCATTTCTCTGTGCAATCTGGGCTGCACCTGATGCAGGTAGAGTCTCAATGTTCTCGATGACGGAATTGGCTCTCATAATGACATTGTAGTAGTTGTTCCAGAAACCGAAATAGGTGTTGGCTTCTGAATCATAGTCAAGACAGTAGAAAATATTGCCTGTGCCACTAACTTGTCTGGGATAGATATTGTCAGCTCTCATATCACCCATGTATGCCCACCAGGAGCCATACATTGTGTAGTATTTTAATGGTGTATAAAGACCGTTAACAACAACCCCTGCGTCATAGAGCGTTGCCATAGCAGTCTCAGATACGACGGAGTCGGTAGGCATTCTGTCAAGGAAGCCTTCGCAAGAAGAGAGCCCTAACACCATACCGGCCGCAATTACTATGCTAAAAATAAATTTTTTCATTTGTACATATATTAATTTAGGGTTGATTTTCATAATCAGAAGCTTACTTCGAGACCGAATGAAACAGACCTCAGAGCAGGCATACCATAACTGTAGCTACCATTCACGGTAACCTCAGGATCGATATCTGTGTTGGCGAATGTAATCAAGTTGGTACCTGACACATATACGCGTGCATTTACCATATTGATCTTATTGAGGAGAGTGCGGGGAATGTTGTAAGAGAGAGTCAGGTCTTTTAGCCTGAGGAAGTCAGCTTTACTAATATATCTGCTTGAGTAGTAGTAACCACCCTGGTTGTTACCAACGATACGGAGAGGTTGTGTTCCGTTAGGATTGGAAGGTGACCAGGTGTCAACCTGATGAGCAGCGATATTTCTGTGGAAGGTGTAGTAACCGTCGTTACTGATCTGCTCGATTGCCTCATTCCAAACATATGCTCCATATCTGTAAGCCCATGACATTGAGAGTGAGAGGTCTTTCCATCTTACGCTGGCATTGAATCCTCCGAATCCTTTCGGAATAGCGGTCATGCCGTCAAGAATCATTGAGCTTGCGTTATTTCGGTTGGTAGGATAATAGTTATAGCTGTCGTAAGGCATTGTGCCGCCTTTCTCGATCTTAGTGCCGTCTTTGAGAACTACGGTCTGGTCAACAGTTGCGCCTTTCTCATAGAAGGTACCCTCTGCATACATCGGGTAACCGGCTTTTAGGCGTGAGTTGCCCATATGATTGTCTTCCGGACATACTCCCAGATAGTTCCTTGTGTAGAACTGGTAGAAGTTGTAACCCTCTTTCCAAATGTGTGGGGTACTAACTATAGTTTCTCCCTCTTTGGAGAGCGAGAGGATCTCATTGTGCAGATATGACCAGTTGGCACCTACCGACACATCCCAATCCTGGGTCCTGAGGATGTCAACATTCAAAGAAATCTCCCAACCTCTGTTGACCATTGATCCGATATTGGTCAGAGTGCTTGAAAAACCGGTGGTTGTAGGCACTGACGCATCGAGGAGAAGGTCGGTGGTGAGCTTGTTGTAATACTCAGCTGTGAAAGTATATCTGTCGAAGATGGTTGCGTCGAGAGCAACGTTCCAGTTGGTGTTCTTTTCCCATGAGAGATCGGAGTTGGCCAGGTTTGCAGGGTAGCTTGCACCAAAGTCACCATAAGATGTGTAGGCATAGACAGCCATGTAGCCGTAGTAGTTTGAAGGAAGCGTACCCGAGGTGCCATAAGATGCGCGCAATTTGGCATCATTCAGCCAGTCTGCCTTGAGCCACTCTTCGTTGGAGAATCTCCACGATCCCGATATGGACCAGAAATTACCCCAGCGGGTTTCCTTGGAAAGCCTTGACGAACCGTCGCGGCGATATGTGCCTGTAAGGTAATATCTGCCATCATAATCGTAGTTCACACTACTCAAAGCTGAAAGCAGAGCATCAGCCTGAGAATATGAACGACCGTTGTCAAAGCCGGTAGCAAGGATAGACTCCGTGGCACCCAGGTGCGAGAAGTCAATCTTTGCAAGGCCGAGATAGAAGTATGTCTCCTGCTCTGCCTCCCATCCTACCATTGCTCCCAAGTGATGTTTGCCCCAGGTTTTGTCAAAATTGACCGTTGTGGAGCTTACAAGGCGGCTGATATTACGGTTACGGTCAGAGATGAAACCTCCGACATCGGAATAAGCGTAGAAGTTGGGGTGTCCGTAGTACCATGCAAAGCGGTCTCTCTGGTTGATCCAGTCGTTACTGATAATGGTCTTAGCTTTTAACCAATCGGTGAATTTTACTTCAGCATACGCTTTGAGGAGCAGACGGTTCTGGTTGTAGTCGTTATACTCTTTGCCCCAGGAACCCAAGGGGTTTACTGTGGTCATTGAGGGGTTCCAGCACTCCAGATAGAGTGATCCGTCCTCTTTGTATGCATAAGGCCATCTTTCGCTGAGGGGGATCTTCCACATAAAGATAGGGTTAGCTTTGGTAACATAACCCTCCTGGTGACCCTGCTGATACTGCCATGAGTACTGGAGGTTACCACCGATTTTGAGCCATTTGCTTATCTGGCTTTCAGCGTTAATAGTAGTTGAGAGACGCTTGAGGTAAGAAACCACAACAACACCTTGCTGGTCGGTGTAGCCTACTGAGGCATAAATCTTGGATCTATCTGAACCGCCGGATATGCTGTACTCATAATTCTGAATTATACCGGTACGGAAGATTACATCCTCCCAATCCTTGTATATATACTTACTCTCATCTTTTGAAGGGTAGTTCTCTTCCACCTTTGCATTTACGTATGCATCAAGTGAACCGTAACTTGCCCATCTGGCAGGGTTGGCGTTACCATAGTTGGTCCAGGCTTCCCTGTGCAATGTTTCGGTTTGCTCATCTGTTGCAAGGGGTAAGTGATTGTAAGCAAAATAAGAGAAACCGGCGCTTGCCTTGAACGTCGAGGTGAGCTTGCCTGATTTACCTCTCTTCGTGGTGATGAGGATAACACCATTGGATGCACGTGAGCCGTAGAGTGAAGCTGCCGCTGCGTCCTTGAGAATGGTGAAAGACTCAATGTCGCTTGGGTTCAAGAAGTTCATAACACTTGCAGATGCGTTACCGGAAGACCAGTTGCCACTTGTAGCAGGAACTCCGTCTATAACATACAGGGGTGCATTACCGGCATTAAATGAACCGTAGCCACGGATACGAATCTGTGAATCGGCACCGGGCTGGCCTGAAATTGATACGGCCTGAACTCCGGGAGCCTTACCGGCGAGAACCTGCTCGAAACTTACAATAGGAGCATCCTTTATAGTCTCCTGATCGACAACCGTGGCAGAACCGGAATAGGATCCTTTCTTAACGGTACCATAGGCTACGACCATAACTTCCTCCAGAGCTTCTGCGTCAGGTGTGAGGATCGCATTGACCACGTTACGTCCCTCTACGGGAACCTCCAGGTCACTAAAGCCAATGGAAGAAAAGACAAGAGTAGCGTTAGCCGGAACTCCATCAAGCACATAGGTTCCGTCATCAAGAGTGGCTATACCCTGCATTGTCCCCTTCACGACAACACTCGCGAACGGAACGGGCGAGCCATCTTGAGATGAGGTTACTTTTCCTGTAACCCTAATCTGCGCGAATGCCACATTGCAAATCACTGCGGACAGCGCAATTAACATCAATCTCTTCATAGATTTTTAGTTTTGTGTTTGGTTAATGAATATTTTTAAGTTAGTAGGTTATACTTTGGCGCAGATGCTAAAGTTTATTTTCATTATAACACAAAAATAACTAAAAAAATCTGAGAAGAGAAGAACTTTTTTTTACTATTTTTTTAAAAACTGCCATAAAAGTTATATTTAGGGGCTGAATTTTCCGATTTTCGGAAGCATTGAAAAAAATATTTTGTCATTATGAATATTAATCCTTAACTTTATGACTTGAATACAGGAAAACTCTACGAACGTGGAAATAAATCAACCCTAATTATTTAATTATTAATACACAAAAAAACTATCTATGAAGAAAATCTTACTTCTTGCACTAGCGATATTGACAGTTAATGTCGCTTTTGCACAAACAAGAATTACCGGTAAGGTAACTTCTTCTCAGGATGGTGCACCTATTCCTTTTGCAAGCGTTATTGTAAAAGGTACTATGAACGGTGTTGCCACTTCTGACAATGGAGAGTATATCTTCTGTCTCTTATA
>LSQX01037612.1_pt1 | contig 16577 bp, 13 predicted proteins | sample 654561 | NCBI WGS metagenome assembly LSQX01 (sample SAMN04489861, study PRJNA283612) | anaerobic digester metagenome | isolation source: 4 biogas reactors fed with cattle manure at either 37C or 55C with and... | place: Denmark: Kongens Lyngby | collected 2014 | reverse complement strand
GCAGACATGCCGGGCGCACGAGAAAAGGCCTTTTCAAGGCCTTTTTCTCCCCACTGCGAAACGATACCGGTGAGCGTCAGAGGTGGCCTGCGGCGTCAGCTCATGACCACCGACATACTCCACAAGCTCCATTCCCGCCGCTTCAAACTCATCTTCGATTTCCCGACGTGTGTGAAGGTGGAAAAAAAGCGGCGTATCCAAGCGGGCCGCCGAAGGCTCCCACACCCAAAGGTCTCCTTCTTCCCATCCCGCTGCCCGAGCCATTGAAGAGAACTCGTGGTCATCGTACTCGTCGTCTCCGTATAGATCGGCGGCTGCGTCACGGTCGGTGATCGAAGCGATCAATAGACCCTCGGGGACCAGGACACGTTGCATCTCCGACAGCAAAGCGATGCGCGTCTTGTGCCCCGGTATGTGAGATAACAGCTGAGCGAGGGCGATCACACAGTCAACGGACGCATCCGACAGTGGCAAACGCAGCGGGTTAGGCATCCATACCAAAGGAAACTGAGCCCCTTGCTCGGCAGCGAACTGTCGGGCCGCGCGCAACATAGGCCGTGAGATGTCCAAGCCAATCACATCATAGCCTTGGCGCCAAAGGGCCAAAGCCTCCCGTCCCGCACCGCAGCCCAAATTGGCAACGCGACAAGGTTTCGTCAGAAATCTTCCCAACAATGCCGCTTCTTCAGGAGTCAAGCCCTGAGGCACCTGATCGGCATAGGCCCGTACCTCCTCAGGATGCTCATATCTTCTCCTAAGCCTGTCCAAAAGCCAGGCTCGTTGCACGCTAATCACCTCTCAGCTAGCTCAGTATCCGACTTCGCCATCTTTTGAGCCGCAGCGCATTGGAGACCACGGATACCGAGCTGAAGGCCATGGCCGCGCCGGCTATCATCGGACTCAACAGTCCCGCTGCGGCCAGGGGTATTCCGGCCGTGTTGTAGATAAACGCCCAGAACAGGTTTTGTTTGATGTTGCGCATCGTAGCTTTGCTCAGTTCGATACTGGCCACGACTCCGCGCAGATCGCCTTTCATCAAAGTGATGTCAGCCGATTCCATGGCCACGTCAGTACCCGTTCCGATGGCAAAGCCGACATCAGCCGTGACCAGTGCCGGAGCGTCGTTTATTCCGTCTCCCACCATACCCACCACAAGCCCCTGCTCCTGCAGCTCCTTGACCTTTTTGGCCTTCTCTTCGGGCAAGACCTCCGCCAATACGTGGTCTATGCCCACCTGAGAAGCTATGCTCCGAGCCGTACGTCTGTTGTCTCCGGTCAGCATGTAGACTTCCAGACCCATCTGACGCAAAGCGCTGATGGCCTCTTTTGAGTCCTCCTTGAGCGTGTCGGCTACCGCGGCGATACCTACCAGAGCGTCATCGACGGCGATCAGCATCACGGTCTTTCCGGCTTCCTCAAGCTCAACTACGGATTTCTCAACTCGGTCCGCGTTGATGTCATGCTCGGACAGAAGTCTCGACGTACCCACGAGCACGGTGTGCCCTTCCACCTGCGCCCGAACACCCCGCCCGGGTATGGCGGTAAAGTCGGTAGCTTGCGGAATCGCAATCCCTTCCTTTTCCGCATGACGGACTATGGCTTCGCCAAGCGGATGCTCCGAGCTTTTTTCAACGGCTGCCGCCAGACGAAGCACCTCGGACACGGGCAGATCAGCCACGGCAAGTATGTCGGTCACCTCGGGTTCGCCCTTTGTGATCGTTCCAGTCTTGTCAAAAACGATCGCGGTCAGGTGATGGGCTTTTTCCAGATACTCTCCACCCCTGATGAGGATTCCGTTCTCAGCGCCCTTGCCCGTGCCCACCATGATGGAGGTAGGAGTCGCCAAGCCCAAGGCGCACGGACAGGCGATAACCAACACCGCCGTGAAGTTGAGCAAGGCCCGGGTCAGATCACCGGCATCCAAGAATACGTACCACAGAATAAAGGTGAACGCGGCAATGACCATCACGGTCGGCACAAATCGAGCGGCGATATAATCCGCCAAGCGTTGTACGGGAGCTTTAGAGGTCTGGGCTTCTTCCACGACCCGGATGATCTGAGCCAGAGCGGTCTCCTTGCCCACCTTTGTGGCTTCGAATTTGAAGCTGCCGTGCATGTTGATCGTAGCTCCGATGACCGTGTCACCGACGTTTTTGTCAACCGGCACACTCTCGCCCGTGAGCATGGATTCATCGACCGCTGAAAACCCCTCAATCACAACGCCGTCAACGGGGATGTTCTCACCCGGACGCACCACCACTATATCGCCCACCTGCACCTCTTCTACAGGCACCTCGACTTCTTGCCCGTCACGGATTAGGCGAGCGGTCTTAGCCTGCAGTCCCATCAGCTTTCTTATCGCCTCTGAAGCGCGCCCTTTGGCTCTGGCCTCAAGACTCTTGCCAAGAATGACCAGGGTAATGACCACAGCCGCTGACTCGAAATAGACATGGCTGACCCCCAGTCTTTCTCCGAAGAAGGTGACGACCACACTGTACAGATAGGCCGCCGAGGTTCCCAAGGCGACGAGAACGGACATGTTGGGAGCGCCGGCTCTCAATGCATAGACACTGTCGACATAAAACTGCCAGCCGGCGACAAACTGTACGGGTGTCGCCAACACCATCTGAAACAGGGGATGAGACAACAACGGCATGACGTGCGCCAGGCCCGTCATCTCCAACACCATAGCCATCAGCATCGGAAAAGAGAGCACAGCTGACAACAAAAACATGCGCCACTGATAGGCTATCTCTTTTTCGCGATCTTCTCGCTCTTTGTCTTGGGCCGCGGTATCAGCCTCGTCGTAGGCATCATAGCCCAAGGCCTCCACTTCCCGGATCAGATCAGCGGTGGTTATAATCGTCGGATCATGCTCTACGACGGCCTTTTCAATAGCCAAGTTTACTGTGGCCGTAGTCACTCCGGACAAAGCACGCAACCTGTTCTCTACGCGGGCGGAACACGCGGCACACGTCATACCTCCGATCTTCAACGAGGTTCTGTTCAACTGCTTATTGCCGTTCAGACTGCCAGAGCTGTTAGAACGGTTGCCGTTATCCATCCACCTAACCTCCGTCCAATCCTGAATCTCAATGCTATGGGCTGTAGAGGGTATGAGTACTGTACCATAACCGTAGCCGCGATAACAGATATACCTCGAGCATTTTCCTTACGGAAGGATTTGCCCCCAGGTAGTAGAAAGCCATGCATGAAACGGCACGGATACTACCAACCATCATAATATCTTGGAGGGAGCAGTCTTGGCCGAAGAGGTACGAATCGGGATTATAGGTACGGGCGGAATCGCCGGCTCTCACGTCAGGTATCTGAAGACGATACCGGGAGTGCGTATTGTCGGCGGCGCTGACATCGTACCCGGTAAAGCGGAAGCTTTCTTCAAGCGCTGGGAGATTCCTGAAGCCAAAGCATTCGAAGACTACCGTGAATTGCTTGAAGAAGATATTGATGCGGTCTGTATTTGCACCTACAATGTCGCTCACTATCAGCCGACGATGGACAGCCTGGCGGCGGGTAAACACGTCCTTTTGGAAAAACCGATGTCGGTGACCCTGGAAGAGGGCATTGACATGGTGCGGGCGGCCCGCAAGTCTGGGAAGATCCTGAGTATCGGGTTCCAGTCGCGCTGGGATCCGGCGATCATCAAGGCCAGGGAGATCGTTCAATCGGGACAGTTGGGCCAGGTTTATTACGTGGAGACGGGCGGCGGTCGGCGTCGCGGCATTCCCGGTCGTACATTCGTCTTCAAGGAGACGGCCGGCGGCGGAGCCATGCTTGACATCGGCTGCTATTCGATCGACACCGCCATGTACGTCCTCGGACATCCCAAGCCTCTCACCGTCTCAGCATATTTGTCAAATCACTTCGGCACTTCTCCGATCTACTCCAAGCGCGCTTCTTGGGGCGATGTGGATCCCGAGAAATTCGACGTCGATGACTTTGGCGCTGCCATGATCCGCCTCGAAGGCGGCATCTGCTTTATGCTTAAGATGAGCTGGGCTATGCACATGGACTCCCTGGGACCCATGATGTGGCTGGGCACCGACGCCGGTCTCAAACTCGACAACGGACTGAAGCTGTATCACGATCAGGCGGAACTGGAAGCCCAGACCGAACTGCAGCTTCCCAAGGGTCAGGATCGATGGAGCTGCAAAATGGGCACCTTTATCGAGGCCGTACGGGAAGGAAAACCGGCTCCCATTCCGGCCGACGAAGTGCTCTTCTCGCAAGCTATCCTCGATGGCATCTACCGTTCGGCGGAACTGGGCAAAGAAGTAGAGATTCAAATACCCGAAGATCTGCAATAATGCAGTTGAGCAGGTGACTTGATCGATCTTCCCGACAATGTCCCGTCCGGGAGGATCGATCATGTGCTATAGCTCCGCCGTCTCAAGCGGTCAAAGTGCCCCGGAAGATCTCTGCTATTGATTGAGCGTATACGCAATTAGGAGAGCTCAACCGTACAATGACTGCTGAAGAGCACGGATCATGCCGGAGAAAACCGCTGGTCTCCTGAGATTGTCCAAATGACGATCGGCAACGGGATTGTTGCACCGCAATGATGCATGATAGGCTTGAGCAGGAGTGTGCCCAGTACTCCTGCATCTGGCCACAAAACGTCCGATTCTCCGCCGATCATTCGGTGCGGCGGCACCGTTGATCATCCCAAAGGAAGGCGTACAGCCACCACCTTTATGGGTGTTTTTGGTCTCTCGCTGCCTTGTCCGGTGAGAGAATCCCCTGCCGAGCTCGAATTGGGTATAATCGAAGATGAATCTAATCTGCCATTACTACGAGAGGATGGTTGCGTATGCTCAAACGCAGTCTACACATCTTCGTTTGCCTTACCGTCTTTGCGCTTTTTGCCATTAGTGTGAAGGCTGCTGAACCCAATCTCGAACCGCCGCCCGTGGTGATAGAGATCCCCAAACTGGACGGGGCGGTGACACTCGACGGAAACATGGGCGAGGCTGTCTGGTCTCAGGCCCTGCGCATCGTGATCCCGCGCGCCTTGCTGGAGCCCGAATTGCCCAGAGCCGATGACGTATCGGGGGAAGTCCGTGTTTTTTGGAATGATAACGGGCTGTATGTGGCCTACAAGGTTGATGATCGCAAGCTTTATCTCGCTGACACCGAAGATCCGCTAAGAGAATTCGATGCCGCTCATTTTTGGTTTGACAGGTTGTGGATACAGGTGGGGCTGGCCAAAGAAGGGGGTTCGCGCTTTAGTGTCATCAACTTGGGTAAGTATATCCCGCTGATCGACACCTATCCCCAAGCGGCAGCCAACAAGATATCATCCGGCTATACTGCCGAGATCTTCATTCCCAACTCGGCCGTCAAGCTGTATTTGGGACGGGATCTGCAAAGCGGTCTCGAAATACGTATGGCCTTTGGAATCAACAACCGCCATCAGGAAGACCGCAAAGGTCACGTGACGCATTCTTTCCCCGATCGCTACGGCTTCAACGCCCGGGATTCGTTTGCCATAGGCAGACTGAAATAATGCGCTCACTGACACAGAGGGTGCCGACATTCGGCACCCTTCTTAACCGACATAGGGGATGGTCAAAGGCCCCTGCGGTAATACGCAAATCTCGGCCGGACGTCCCGTCGCGGCTTCGTGAGCCGCAGCGACCGTCCTGATGGTCTGTTCCAGATCAGTGATCGGCTCCAGAAGCATGCTTCTGGCTTGCGTTGCGCTGATCCCATCCGAATAAAGATAGACCTGTGCTTTTTGCAATACCTGAGCAAGCACTTGGGCCTGCCACTGATCAGGACGACAATAGCCTGCAGAGTGCACAAGCTCCAGTATCTTCTCGGAACTTCCCGCCTCCCTGACAATCTCTCCGAAGGCTCCGTGATCAGGGATTCCATCCGCACACTCCGCGGCCATGATAATGGCACCGCCAGGTCTGACAACCCGCGCTGCCGCTGACATGCCTTTGACCGTTTGGTATAGATTCTGATCCAGCGGATAGCCGCTGTTTGTAGTGACCACGACATCGAAGAGCTTGGGCACCGCCCGCATGGCACTCTTTCTTACATACTCCACGCCCTGGCGATGAGCGGTGTCCAGACTGCCGGCGAAGACCGCCGTCACCTTCTTCTCTTTGTTCAAAGCCACGTTGATAATAAAATCAGGCGGGCACAGACATGCACCCTCATACAGGGTTTCCCACAAAGGATTGCCGTCCAGCACTCCCCAGGTAGCTTGGGGATGAGCGACAAGTTCCGCCCGATGCACATGCTGGATAACCCGTTGCGATGCCACTCCCGGAACCACCGACTTGGGGCCGCCGCTGAAGCCGGCAAAGAAATGAGGCTCAATAAAGCCCAGCAGAATCCGGAAGTCCGCATCGACATAGGCACGATGCAACTCCACGGTTGTACCGTCCGACAATCTACCGACTGCTCGCATAGCCGCGGCGTCGGTCGAACGCGATTGCTCACTTCGGTAGCGGCGCAAGGGTTCTTCTCCTACCAGCTCTCTGAGCTCTTCCCGCGTATTGGGTCGATGAGTGCCCAAAGCGTTCAAGAGAGTGATCTGAGCGTCCGGAATGCCAACCTGTGAAAACACCTCCGCCAGAGCCGTTAACAATAGCTCACCGGGCATCGGTCGTGTGCCGTCGCTGTGCACGATACACACTCTTTGTTTCGAGTCCAGCAGATCTTTCAAAGGCAAGGTGCCCAGCGGCTTGGCCAAGGCCTGTCTCACTGCTTCCAGCGGCGCGGGCAATGCCGGCTCAAACTGAGGTTCTATAGCATGCGCTCCATCCGGGATCCGCACATGCAAGCCGTCTCTCCCATATGCTAACCATACACGCATCCTGTCAAACCTCTCTGCCTTTTTTGATAGTTCTTCTCTCACCTTGGCGGTAGTCCTGCGCCCCGCTTCACGAGGAGGCGGATCACTACGTCCGGGTGATATAACTCTGATGCGGGGCTCGTCTTCGTTGCCGCAGAACGCTCGGTCGGCGCAGCGCCACAGCCGCCCCGGTGCCGCTGAGAAAGCCGGTTGGACCGAGACACCTCGTACGCGCTGTTCGTGATCCTACTACACACGTTTCAGGGGTAGGATCTCCTCACAGACGGTTTTCACTGTGAAAGACCGTGCCTTGATTCCTGCTGTCTACCTTCCCGGAGGCGGAGAGACACCCAAGGCCGCCCATCTGCTTGCTGTTACGTGGTGATCGAAACACTTATGGCCGGCTGATGTTGTGGCTGTCGCCACATGTGATCAACCCTCGCAGACGGCGAAGCCTGAGACTGTCGCTCAGCTCAACACTCCGTTTCGCCGCGCGCGAACAAAACAGTCAAAGCCAAGGTGTGGGAAATCAGCGTTTTCGTCCACCGTCCACTAGATCCAGGATGCTTATCAGCAATCTGGCTGATCTTCGTTTACCTCCAAGTATGTCCGCGATCACTGCGACCAATATAGCCAAAACTAGCGGGCCCATACATCGTGCTCACTCTGGAAAACTCACGGTAAGACGTATGACATGCTCCTTTCGAAAGCCGCACATGCGGGCCGTCTGCCAGAGGCTGACCAAACACGCATCCTGTCAAATCTCTTTGCTTTTTGTCGATAGGTCTTCGCTCATTTTGGCGGTACCCCTGCAGCATAATCCGCCGCCTGCGGGAGACCATAGACCAATGGGAAGCGATTATACCGTGAATCACAAGGGGGAAAACCGGTGACTCAGCGCTGGAGTTTTGTTGGAATGGTGGTTAAGGACCGGCATGAATCGGCATTGAGAATCCAAGACTTGCTGACCACCTATGGCGACGTAGTGCTTGGCCGCCTAGGCGTTCCGCTGCCGGAAGCCGGAATCTCAGCCATAGGACTCATATTGAACGGTGAACAAGAGCGGACCGCCCTCTTGACCGAAAAGCTTCGTGAGTTGGATGGTGTCTACGTCTCCACTTCTTCCGTCATAGTCGAGTAGGTGTCACCTACTCTTTGGGTTTGGCTACCAGTGCGATGAAGAAACCAGCAATAATAGCGGCCGCCAAACCCAGTCCCGTATACTCAAACACTCCGGAAAAAAGCCCCTCCCACCCCATTCGCTGTCCTTCGGCCACTACACCGCGGGCTATAGATGCCCCAAACCCGCTCACGGGAACCAGGGCGCCTCCTCCGGCCCAGTTCTGAAACAGTCTGTAGACGCCAAGGCCTTCCAAAATGGCTCCTGTTACCGTAAGCAGCACCAGAACATGTGCCGGAGTCCATTTCGTGTATTCATAAAGCAGCTGGGCCAGGACACATACCAAGCCTGAGGCCAGAAAGGCCCACACATAACCCATGCTCAGACCCTCCTCAACTCACTTTGGCCTTTTGCTAGCCTTCTATGACAATGGCATGAGCAACACACGGAATCGACTCTCCTTGCAGATGGGTAACGGGACTGAATAGCGCCCCGGTCGGCAGAAGCAACACCCGGTGCCAGCGTCCGGCTGCCATCTGCTTGAGTACATACCCCAGACCTACCACAGCCACACATGCACAGCCGCTGCCTCCGGCGCCTACTTTTTGCTGAGGTGAGAAGATCAACTGACCCGCATCTTGGTGTTTATTCCCCAGCCCGATCCCGGCCTCTTTTACGAGGTGCCTGAACATCTTCGACCCGTAGGCCGCGAGATCACCGGTCAGGATCAGATCATAATCACCCGGCGTACGCCCCGTGTCGGCGAGATGGCGCAAGAAGGTGTCTGCTGCCGCGGGAGCCATCGTGCAGCCCATGTCATTGGTATCCTTCAGTCCGTAGTCTACGACTCGTCCGATAGTGGCGTGGGTTACCTTCGGGCCTTGGCCCTGTTTGGCGATCACAGCCGCCCCGGCGCCAGTGACCGTCCACTGATTGGTCGGTTTGCGCTGCACATTGAGTTCTATCGGATAGCGGAATTGGCGCTCCGCAGTCTGATAATGACTCGACGCCGCTACCAGGGCGGTGGTGACCCAGTCAGAGTCCACCAGCGTGGCCGCCAGGGCCAAAGCCGCGCCGAAGGTGGCGCAAGCGCTGTAGAGCCCAATAAACGGTATTTGCAAAGATCGGGCCGTAAAACCGGCGGTGATGACTTGATTGAGCAAATCACCGCCTAAGAAGATGTCAATATCTTCACTCGTCAAGGCAAGCTGCTGTATGGCTCGGCTACAGGCATCTTCCATAAAGCGCCGCTCAGCGGCTTCCGGACACATCTCGCCCCGCATGGGATCCAGCTCGATGGCGTCAAAATAGCTGTGCAAGGGACCTTCGCCCTCTTTGGGTCCCACTACGCTGGCCGCCGACACCAAGCGCGGACTGCCCGGAAAATGCACCGTCCATCGACCCAGCCGTTTGCTTGTCACATCATCCCACTCCCGGCTAATGCAATAGGTTCATGATCGCCACTTTAGCCAGCCCGGTCAAAAAACCGGCCACAGTGCCGTAGACCAAAACCGGCCCGGCAATGACAAACATCCTGGATCCCAGACCCAATATCAGCCCCTCGCGACGGAATTCCATGGCTGCCGACACAATAGTATTGGCAAAGCCCGTTATCGGTACCGCCGCCCCTGCTCCGCCCCACTGAGCAATGCTGTCGTACACTCCCAAGGCGGTCAGAACGGCTCCGATGAAAATCAAGCTGGCGAGTGTCGTCGCCGTGGATTCGCCTTTTGTGGGCTCGATCGCTTCAAATAGGCCGTACAAGAAATGGCCGATGACACCTAGTGCCCCTCCGACCAAGAATGCTCTCCAGAGGTTACGCCCTACCTTCGGCTTGGGCGCGTTGTCTTTAACCAACTTCTGATAGCGTTGTTGTGCGTCGATGGCCTTACCGTCCATTGGTCGCATCCTTCTTTTCTCATCAAGGATTTGTCAATCGGTGTGTCTTCCTCGGCGATAAGCTCCGTGCACCTGATCCAACAAGCGGCCGATGCGTATTCGCCTCGCGATCTCCCGGGCCCTAGCCGCGGGGGAGTGCGAACTCATTTCAGCTTTCAAAAGGGCCGCGTACGTGCTCACCTCAGTCCGCAGCCGCTCTATGTCCGTTTCACGATTGAAACTCAAAGCCAGATAACGCACCCCGTACAAGGAAGCGATCTCTTTCACCGCGTCTTTGGCGATTCCCTCCGGCATGCATTTAAACGGATGGATGTGTACGATCCCTTGACAGCCTGCCTCCACGTGCCTGCGAGCGGCAGCCACGGTGGGTACACCTTCCCCGCCAACTTCATGCACCAAGAAGGGGCAAGACAGAGGATCGCGCAAACGTTCTGCGAGAAGTTCCACGTTGTGCCGCCGCAGAAGTTCAACCACGGGACGCACAGCATTTGTGTCGCGAAACGTCCTCCTGACAATATTACGCAGACTGTGACGAGCAAACCGGGCGAGACCTACACCCTCCACCACCTCGATTCCTTCCCGGGCCAAGAGGCTTTCCACCACACCCCGGTTAGCAAAGCTGGTCAGAACTACGTAGATCTCCCCCACGATGACGACCCGGGGCTTCAAGTCTCGGTCTCGAGGAACCGCATCCAACAAGGCCTTTCCCTTTTTTTCCGCCCGGGCGATCTCCGGCAGGGAATGAGCCCGGCGCATCATCTCCACGGCTTCCCGGTAAGCGGCTGCCACACTGCCGGCCTCATGCTCGTGTGCCCGCAAAATGAGAGAATGGGCACGCAGTCGTTCCAACGCGTCGACTTTGGCCCACGCGGGGGCGGTCACCTGACGCCAGACACGAAGTAATCCTGCATACTGCCCGGGACGACGTTCTCCTACGGCAAAATCCAGAAGCTGGCGGAGGTTTTGTGAATCGCTACACTCACTCAACTGTCGCAAGAATTCCACTGCGCCGTCCATCCCCACGGTTGCCATCTCAACCGTGTGGCCATAGGCGGCCAGACGTCTTCCAAATTCCGCAGGCAATTCTCTTTTTTGTACGAGCGAGTACCAGCCAAAAGTACAGGGACCCTCTCCGTGAAGCATGACCAGAACAATGCGGTGGGGCTGCACCTTTTCACCGCGTAGGGCCCGGGACTCCAATTCTTGGCTGATCTTGAGAAGGGAATCCTTCAGTGATCCGGTGCTGTAGGCGTAGGGTGAACATGATTCCGTATACCTCTCATCACCCAAGAACATCACTTCTTCACTCAAGGGCGCTGGCGGGCGAACATAGGAGTCCAAACCCAATTGATAGGCGATCTCTTCCAGGGCTGCATTGAGAATCTCGCCCATGTAGGGCCAAACAAGAACAGGTCTTGGCTTTTGCGACGCCGCAACTCGCCCAACCGACACGGCTTCCTTCTTGACAGGCAGGCTTATCCCGGCGACGCCATGGCGCAAACGGGCGTCACGCCGTCGTTCCAAGAAGGTCAGGATCGTCTCGAAGCGGGTGTGGAACCCTGCCTGACTGAGCGATTCGTCAAAGCGGAAACTCCAACAGGCAGCGCCGAGCTGACGTGCATGATCGGCGAGGAAATCGACTTGAAAGGCATCAGGATGGCAGCCGAAACAACCCACACAGATGATGCCGTCCACCTTTCGATGGACCCAATCAATAAAGGCCTGCCCTTCCCGATGGCTGTCATAGAAGCCTTCCACTTCGTCAGTCTTCAGCTCGTGTAGAGGCACATCCCGAGCCGTGATGACCACGACTCCGCGTTGTTCAAACCATCGTTTCAGATCACAGGTGAGAAGCGGGTCATAGATCAAGTACGGCCTACCGACCAATGCCACGCGAGGCCGGCTTTCGTCTTGGAGCAGATCACTGGTCCGATCATGTCGACGGGCCAGGACCTCATCATAGGCCTGATCAACCGCCGCCTCAAGGAGTGAGACTCTGTCATCGTCTCGCCGCGGAAACCAAAGTCGGGTTTTGGACAAGGGCCGCCAACCGTTGAGATCAGCGTAGACGTCATAGCATACATTGCGCAATTCCGTTCTATCTAAGCCGCGGATGACGGGCATGAGAAAACAGGGCAATCGCCTCTGTTGCGGAATCGCCTCCCCGCATAGCAGATGCAGCTCTTCGGTCCATTTGCCCGGGACGTGTTGCTTAAGATACGAGAGCGTACCGCCCAAAGAACGAATCGCCACGCCGCCCGGATCGCGATACTTGGCACAAGTGGAGCTTCTTGCATCGGGACTGTGTACGTTAGGCGCCACGATGTAATCAAGATCGGGGTGCTCTTGGAGTAATCGGTATACGTGACCAACATAGACCCGAAGCGGCAGACACAGATCCGAGCCGCTCAGAGTGGTACCCGCTTCAATGATCTTCGGCGTGGTCAACTCGCTTGATACTACATCCAGTCCCATCAATTCCAGGAACCGCTTTAGAATCCGTACCGCTTCGTAATGCCCGGTAAAGGCCAAGACTATGCCTACTTTGATTGACTTCTCCTGCCTTACAGTGCGTTGCTCAACTGCCACGTCCTAATTCACCCCACTTCGCCTTGACCGGTCGCCAGCAAACGAGTGATGTGACTGCGTTGCTTAGGATGAACCAGCATCCCGGAAAAGAAGCCCTCCGGGCAGTCAATGGCTTTGTACGCGGCAATAGGTTGTCCGTTTTCAACCAATACCGCCAATCCGTCGCAACGCCGATGACAGGTCCGGTGAGTACAAGCGACACTAACCGTCCGGTATTCGGTGGTGAGCACATGCTCGAAGCCTTTGAAGTGACTGTCATCACCCTGCTCCCAACGCCCCCGGCTGATCAAAGCAGCTCCCAAAGCGCCGGCACAAAGCACGTCGTGAGTGTGCTTGGAAACCACGAACTCCCTCTCCCCAAGATGCAATGTCTCCCGGAAAGCTCGCTGCACGGCTCGGTTGAGAAAGACGCCGCCCTGGGCCACAATCGGGACGCGCAGCATCCCGCGGCCTATGTCAGACAGATACGTACGGCATACCGCAAAAGCGACACCCATGAGCAAATCGGGTGTTGTAAACCCCATACGAGCCTTATGGATGACATCCGATTCACCGAAGACGGCACATCGTCCGGCGATGTGAGCAGGATGGGACGACTGCAAAGCCAACTCAGCGTACTCGTCAATACTCACACCAAAACGGCGGGCCACGGCTTCCAAAAATGCACCGGTGCCGGCCGCACACTTGTCGTTCATGGCAAAACTGAGGCCCTCTCCCCGGACGGCGATCAGTTTACTGTCATTGCCCCCGATATCTATAACCGTCGCTACTTCGGGCAGCCAATGACTGGCCCAAGCGTAATGGGCGAGAATCTCGGTAGTGTAGACATCTGCCGTCTCCTGACGGCGAGTAGTGATCATGTCTCTGAACAGCTCACCAGCACTACCTGTCGTCCCGATGCCCGCCAGATTAGCTTTAGGGGGTAATGCCTCTTTCAATCGGCGCAAGGCCTGACGGCAGGCGTTGACGGCATCTCCGCAGGTATCTACACTGCCCGAAGTGACGATCTCAACTCCCGTTTCACCGCTACGTATAAGCGCGAACTTGGTTCCTCGCGAGCCGCCGTCCAAGCCGGCAAAATAATACCCGACAGAGCTGCGAACGGATCTTTGCCACAGGCGTATCGGTTGTGTTTTTGTCTTTTCACGCACCACGGGAACCTGCAAGGCGTGGTTTTGGAGCGGTTGCTCATGCACGTGACGCGGATTGTGACATCCGTCGCAACGTCCACCTAAAGTAGCCGTCACGGAAGCTTCACCGTCGCCTTCACCAAGGATCTGGACCAATTCACAGGCGTTTTGACATCCATGACAATAGCGCAAGCGGGTTTTGGGCTGTCGTTCGAGGTAGTCGGTGCGAAAACGGGTGCCTCCATGGGCGCCCTTCATGGTTTCCAAAGCGGCCACGGCCATGCCCAAGGCTCCCACAACCCCGTTGTGGGGGGTGATCACCAGCCGCGTCTTAGCGATCTTTTCAAAAGCCCGGCGGACAGCCGGATTGAAGGCCACCCCTCCTTGGAAGACAATGGGCTGTTGCAGAGGATAACCGCGCACTACCGTCTTGATGTAATTACGAACCAAAGCCTCGCAGACACCCATCAGGCGATCCGCCAAATGGACTCCTTTTTGCGTGAGATGTCGGAAATCACGCTTAGAAAAGACCGTGCACGTGGCATCAATGTTGGCAGGATGGCGGCTTTGAAGGGCGAGGCGCCCGAAATCTTCCATGGGGACGTTGGCTTCATCGGCCAACTGCTTGAGAAACTCACCGGTGCCCGCAGAACAGATGGTGTTCATGCTGAAGTGAATGGGCAAGCCTTCTTCGTCCAACACGATGTACTTCGAATCCTGACCCCCGATTTCGATCACCGAGCGCACGTGAGAAAGCGACTCCCCGTTTTCATCGCGCACGGCTCCCGTACGAACCAGATGCATGACCCCGGCAGCATGGGCGAATATTTCCGTCTGGATAACGTCGGCGCCGATCTGGCTTCCAATGAGTTTGCGGCCGCTTCCGGTCACGCCCACTCCTGCGACTTTTCCCGACACAGAGTCCAGATAGGCACGCAACGCGTGGGCCACAGCCTCGGCGTGAGTGGAAAAGGCATCATAGCGCAAGTAGACGGGAATGCCGACCATCCGGGCCTCACTGTCTACTCCGACTACCTTGACCGTAGCCGATCCGACATCCAAACCCATGTAGAGGTCATCTAGCGACACATCGACACCTCACTGAGTGCAACGATCACCTCTCAGGGTTTATCGCAATGGGGAAAAATATACCCCGCCGACAACGGCGGGGTTTCTAAGGTAAGAAGACGGGCTCAGTTTTCGAAAAGGTGGCCGGCGGTCACATCCGCATTCTCCTTTTGTGCCTCGTCTAACCTGCGTTGAGCTATGGCGCAGTATTCAGGGTTGATATCATAACCGACGTAATGCCTGCCGTTCAGCGCGGCAGCCAACGTTGTAGAACCCGATCCGTTAAAGGGATCCAGTACGACATCACCAACGTAGGTATACAATTTAACGACTCTTGTCGCCAGCTCTACAGGAAAAGGCGCCGGATGTCCGACGCGGCTGGCCCGCTCGGGCGGAATCTCCCACACCGAAAGGGTGGCCTCCATAAACTCATCTCTGCTGATATCGCTTTCCCCCCGATCGGGTCGGGAAAAATCGTCTTTAACAAAGACCAGCAAGTACTCATGCAGATCCCGCAAGCGTGGCGCTTTGGCCGACATCCATGAACCCCAGGCACAATTACCGCTTGCGCCGCGTCCTTTTTGCCAGATGACCTCTCCGGCAGGCAGAAAACCGATACGCATATGACAAGCGTAAAAATAGGCGTGCAAGGGAATGTAAGGTTTACGACCTAAGTTGGCGATGTTGACGACGTAACGTCCGCCAGGTCTCAGTGTTCGATAGACCTCAGCGCCCACTCGACTGATCAGTCCTAAGTAATCTGCGAGGCTGAGATCCTCATCGTAATCCTTGCCCGCGTTGTATGGTGGTGAGGTAATAGCCAGGGCCACGGAGCCATCCGGTATCTGCCACATGTCCTCAGAAGTCTGACAGTACAGCCGATCGGCCCACTCCTCTAAGGGCTTGGCTTCCACTGAGGGCCGTCGCTCAATCGTAGCATGAGCCACAGCAGCAAATAACTCCGCACCGCCACCTTCATATAGGCTTCTCGCATAGAAAGCGCTGGCGTCGTGTGCCTCGCGCCTGCTGACTCCAAATGATGAAGTCTGAGTTCCCTGTCTGGACCCTTCTTGAACCACGGATGCCACTCCAGTTGATGAGGCGTTTATCCTTAGACTGTTTTTTTCTTCTCGAGCACGTGCTGAATAACCTGCTCCAAAATCGCTGCGTGCGGAATGCATATTTTCTGACAACCCGACGCATCATACGGGTGTCGGGTGCGTAGCGGTTGAGCCCAGATCCTTGTGGGTCTCATGCTTCACAAAGATCCGCAAGGATCGGCCAAAGACTGCATGCGGGCACTGGCTCGCATGCAGTCGGAGGGAGATCTCCGGCGGTTGGAAAAGCATCGATCCCAACCAATCGTCGGAGGTTGAGCGCAGATCGCGCAGGGTGCCTTTGCAACACCCAATCTCGCCCTTGCGAGTTCTACAGGTACCCTGTGCGGTCGAGCATGTCATCACTGTGGGTGGCACCCCGCTTGGTCATGATCTGTGGATCATGGCCGGGTATAAGGCTATCTACAGTGGTGCATGTCAGATCGTTGCGTGCCCGACGCCTACCATAGCCACCGTCTCTCCCACAGCAAGCCGAGATTGCCAGGCAGCGCAATGACGCTCCATTCAGAGTAAACACCCCCCCTTCGAGCAGCGGACCTTTAGTGAGTGCTCAACCCCAGAGTACGATTTGTCGGAGTCTGATGCGATTTGTCGGATATATACGGCAGGATATGATGCTTATATGTGGAATGATAGTTGCGTATCAGCTTCAGGGGCATGGTGACAGAGTGGCATTTAAGCTTTTCTTGTATATGAAACTCTGTCCCTTGCGAAGACTCTCGGGGCTGTCCCAAAAGCAAGGTTGGGACATCCCCGGCTTTTGTCTATCAGACGTGTAATGGAACGTCTGGGGGTGTTTCCAAAGCAGATGACCGTCGGATCCC
>LSQX01137150.1_pt1 | contig 16582 bp, 12 predicted proteins | sample 654561 | NCBI WGS metagenome assembly LSQX01 (sample SAMN04489861, study PRJNA283612) | anaerobic digester metagenome | isolation source: 4 biogas reactors fed with cattle manure at either 37C or 55C with and... | place: Denmark: Kongens Lyngby | collected 2014 | reverse complement strand
ATCATTTTCTATTACTTAATTTCAAAAATTTAGATTAAATTTGTGTTTCGATTTATAGAAAATTTACAAATTTAGATTTTCATCTAAGGTTTTTTAACTCATTAAAATTGTTATATTACATTCGTAAATCCTATTTTTTGAAAATTTATGGACAGTATTGAATTTATTTTACGATTGTTGGCGGCGATGGCTGCCGGCGGGTTGATTGGCCTGGAACGTGAGTGGAGCAACAAGAGCGCCGGATTGAAAACGAACATGCTTGTGGCGGTTGGCGCTTGTATATACGTACTTATAAGCGTCAACATTAGTCAAGGTTCAGAACAAAGCGATCCATCACGGATTATTGGTCAGATAGTGACCGGAATCGGTTTCCTGGGCGGTGGCGTAATCCTCCACAAAGGTCTGAATATTCAAGGTCTGACCACCGCTGCAACCATCTGGTGCAGCGCGGCTGTTGGAAGTGTGGCGGGTTTGGGATATTTTCTGGAAGCTGCATTTTGTACAATTGCCGTGTTGATTATTAACCTGTTTTTCCAAAAAATTGAAGTTTGGATTGAAACTAACAAATTGAAGTCCAATGCAAAAGATTCAAATAAAAAATTGGATTAATGGAAATTTTGATAACATGAAAAAACAGTACACCTTAAATGAATTATGTCAAAAAGCAGCCTCATACTGCTCTATTTCAGAACATTGCATAGCTGATGTTGAGAAAAAGCTTAAAAACTGGAAAGTATCGGAACCGGATCGGATAAAAATAATTGACAAATTGATAGAAAATGATTTTATCAATGAAAAAAGATATTCTACCTCTTTCGTAAGGGATAAATTTCGATTTAACAAGTGGGGTAAGATCAAAATCTCAATGGCACTACGTGAAAGAAAAATAGACAATAATCTGATAAGCAACGCATTAAATGAGATTGACGATGGTGAATACGAAGAGCTTCTGGGGACATTGCTAAAAAACAAAGAAAAATCTATAAAATACGAATACGAATACGAAAAACAAGGAAAACTATTTCGCTTTGCTCAAAGCCGTGGATTCGAGAACAATATAATAGAGAAAGTACTGAGAAATCTACCTTTAACCTCCGAAGATGGATGAATTTCTATGACCGAGTGAAAAAACTGTTTCTATAAGTTCAACAATCGATGTTTATAAATTGCCCCTGATGAAACATTCTCATTACGCTGAATTTAAGTCAGATAGATATGTTTCTGTCAAAATTAGCGCAAAAGCATTTTAGAAAATCATCGCGGTTTGATGAAAAATAAAGCAAAAATTCACTCGTTTTATGCAAACAAAGCAACTATTTTCTTCATAGAAAAGCAGAACTTTAATAAGTCTGCTTTTCTGATTTTAAATCTAAACTGTTATAGATCTTTGTACTTACAGCAACCGGGCAAAGCTTCATAAGCTTCTTGGTTTGCTTCGTCTAAATCTGTCGCGTAACCGGCGTTGGCAATCAACTTGCTCACTGCCGCCACACTTGTTTTCAACGAATTGAAACTCAAATGAAGCTCTTTGCTTTCCAAATCATATGATGCACTTGAAACTCCATCTACACCTTTCGCGATTTTCTCAATGGACTCCTTGCACATACCACAAGATCCCTCAACAGCGAGAACAACATGCTCTCCTTCATTCTCTTGTGTTGTTACTTCGATTTGTTCATTCGATGCTGAATCTCCACTTGTTTTTGAACTGCTTGAGTTACAAGCTGCAAAGATTACAGCCAATGCCGTAATGGCTAATAAAAGATACTTTTTCATTTTGATAAATTATTTAAAATTAGTAATAAGGGTTGAATTTTATTCACTGAAGTCAATACAAGCTCACGGTATTATTTTGCATTATTTACTATTCACGATATTCACAACATGCAGGCAATGATTCATATACACTTTTATCCGCTTTATGCTTTTCTGTGTCATGTCCTGCTTTTGCAATAGCCTCACTTATTTTATCCAAATTGGTCTTTTTCGGATCAAAGTCCAAGTGTAACTCGTTGGTTTTCAAGTCCCAATTCGCAGAATAAACACCCGATACGCTTTTTGAAGTTTTCTCTATTCTATCCTTGCACATTTCACATGATCCCTGAACTTTAAGCATTGCGTGTTCACCTTTTATCCAGGCAGAATTTGAATGCATATCATGCACTTCATGACCCTTCATGGGTTCGTCGGCTTCAATATTCATCATACTCCTTTTGCCTTCAAGCTGAGCGGTGGCATCTATTGAAAATGAGCCGTTTGTAACAATTTCTTCACCATCTTCAATCCCTTTCAAAACAACGTATGAATTGCCCAGCGAAGGACCAAGTTCTATTTCACGAAGCATAAAAGTAGGAGTTTCCGTATTCGGTTGCTTTATGTAAATAATAGAGCGTTTCCCTGTCCAGAGTACGGCTGATTTTGGAACTACAAGCTCATCGCCGTGCTGACGAAGTGAAGCTTTCACCTTGGCTGTGGCGTACATCTCAGGTTTTAGCCGCATTCCGGGATTTGATGTCACTACTCTGACCTTTGAAGTTCGGGTAGTTTTGTCTAAAAGCGGATCAATAAAGGAGATTTTTCCAGAAAATGTTTTTCCGGGAATAGCTTGAAGCGTAAACTCCAAATAATCACCTACTTTCAAGAAAGGCAAATCAATTTCATACGCTTCAAACATTGCCCAAACCTGAGAAAGATCGGCTACATTCAGCAAAACTGTCCCTTGATTGATATAATCTCCCTGACTCACATTTTTGCTGATTACTACTCCACTCGAATTTGATTTTAACTCTACAACCGGATTAACCTTACCGGATTTGATAATTGCATCTATCTGATTGTCTGTCAGTTTCCAAAGCCTTAATTTCTCCTTTGCTGCTTCAAGCAACAATGGCTGAATGGATTGAATTTTCACCGCTTCCAGTAATTCTTGCTGTGCATTCAGCAAATCGGGTGAATAAACCGAAGCAATTGTTTGTCCTTGCCGGATACTTTCACCTGTAAAATTGACAAAGAGCTTCTCGATTCGTCCGTTGACATGCGAGGTTTGTGATTGCGAAAGCCTTTCATCCACCTGAATGACGCCATAAAGTTCAATCTCTTTCACCGCGCTTTTTCTCCCGACAATCGTGGTCTGAATATTTGCTAAAGCGATTGCTTCTTCAGACATTTGAATGGCGTTCGGATCAATGAATTCACTATTTCCTGTCGATTTTAACGAAATTAAGTCCATTGCACAAAGTGGACATTTTCCGGGTTCGTCCATTCTGATTTGCGGGTGCATGGAGCACGTCCAAACGGTTTTATCAGCCGATTCGTGCGAGTGATCATGTGTTTCTGCATGATTATTTTCGGAAGATCCTCCAAAAATCAACCAGCCGAGAAACAACCCTGACGCTAAAACGAACATGTATTTGAGGTATTTGTTTTTCAAAAACTTGCTGTTTAAAAATTCTTTCAATTTGGTCTTCATATCGTGTGCTATTTTTATTTGATATCGTTAAATGAAATTATTCGTTGCGCATGAGCGACCATGGTATTGTATGACGCGATGGATTCGGACTTTTTTAATTGATAATCAAGAAGTTGACGTTGTACTTGTATGACATTGGTCAAATCACTTTTACCGGTTACAAACTCCTGGACCATCAGATTGTATGTGGTCTGGGCCAGATTTGATTGCTTTTCTAATAGTTCGATTTGTCTCGCGGCATTATCAAGTAAGTGTTTTATCTGAAACAGCTCGGCTTCAAGCGCATTTAGCGTTTCGGTGTATCTTTCCTGACTCGATTGCCACAGCAATTCATTCTCTTTTTGTTGCGCTTTATACTTATTCCGATAAATGGGGATACTCACCGAAAACATCGGCATCAGCATATCCATTCCATTCATAGAAGTTGTGGGAATTTCCGTAGCCATCCGTTTTTTTATTAATGAATACTGAAGCCCGACTCCAAGCATAGGATAGCTCATTTTCTTATCCAATTCTTGTTTAGCTTTATACGCGAGCGTTTCCTCATTGAGCATGATGAGCATCGGGTTTTGTTCGGACATTTTATTCATAGCCAAAGGAATATCCGGCGTGAATGGGATTTGTTCAAACGAATCAGGGATTTGTACTTCACTGTCGGAAGGGCGATTGAGCAATGAATTAAATTTTACCTTCTCAAAATTTATTTCAGAAAGAAGGGTTGCGATATTATTTTCCAATTCTATTGTTTCAAGCTGAATCCGAAGCACTTCCGACATTCCCGGCACACTGCTCATAGACGACATACTGTTGCTTCGCGAAGTAGTCCGGGAACTTGATGTACTAACTTCACCCATGCTGCTCTTCGCGTTTGTAGCGTTTGCTGATGGTGCGGATTGTTGCATTAGGATTGAAGCAGGATAACTTTCCGAAGCTCCGGTCGGAGAAGCAAACCGGCGAACAGCCAAGATTTCCAACTGTTCAAGGTATTTTTTATTTTCCTGATTATTCAGCAATTTTTGTTGCAATCCGCACAGGACAAACCACTGCGTATAAACTTTCAGATAAAGGTTGTCTCTCGTTTCTCTAAATTTTTGAAACTTCATATTTGCCATGTGATTGGCTTCTGATTGAGCTGTTTTACGTGTCCCAAACCATGGAAACATCTGCATCAACGTAAAATCAGCCACCCGGCTTCCGTCAATTATATCCATCGGTTTCAGAAAAAAGCCCATATCCAATTGAGCATCCGGAATGGCTCCTGCTTGCGGTATTTTTTCTAAGGAAGCTTGATAAGCCAGGTAATCAGCTTTCAGCCCCGGGTTATTCTTGACAGCAATTTCAAGATAATCCTCCAATGTCTGTGACTGAACGAAAATCATGTTTTGTGTCAGCGCAAACAGCAGTAGCATTATATATTTTAGTTTATTCATTTTTAATTCTTGAAAAATTATTATGATTTTTAATCGTTCAGAAATGCAAATGGATCGAGCGGTTTTCTAAAACTTATTTTTCTAATCGGCATAAAACCTGCGGAACCCGTTTGCATTCCAGTATTGAGAAATCTTTACTCTTTTATTCTTCCGTTTTTCCGTATCGCGTTTTCACGCCACATACACTGCAGCACAGGCACAACAAACATGGTCATTGACTGAATGAGCATACCTCCAAACGTTGGAATAGCCATCGGAACCATAATGTCCGATCCTTTCCCCACAGAAGTAAGAATTGGCAATAACGCGATCAGGGTCGTAGCCGTAGTCATTGCTGCCGGTCGCACTCGTTTTAATCCTGCATGGATAACCGCTTCACGAATTTCATCTTTCGTGCGGGGATTTTGCTCCGTAAAGGTGTCATGTATATACGTTCCCATCAATACGCCATCACTGGTGGAAATTCCAAATAGCGCGATAAATCCAACCCAGACTGCAATGCTTAGATTAATCGGGTGCATTTGGAATAAATCACGCATATTGACTCCTCCAAATGTAAAATTCAAAAACCACGGTTCCGCATAGAGCCAAAGCAATATAAATCCGCCTGCGAACGCTACGAATACACCTGAGAAGTGAATCAGCGATGCTGTTATGGTTCTGAATTGGAAATATAGAATCAATAAAATTGTCAATAAACTCAACGGGATTACCAGTAACAATCGTTTTGAAGCACGTTCCTGCTGTTCATAATTTCCGGCAAATGTATATGACACGCCATTTGGCAGCTCGATTTCACCCGAACTGATTTTTTCTTTCAGAACCTGATCAGCCTCCCTCACTACATCCACTTCGGCTTTACCGGCTATTTTGTCAAAAATAACATATCCCAAAAGGAAAGTATTTTCACTTTGAATCATTTGCGCACCTTTGGTGTACTCAATATCAGCCACTTCCGCGAGAGGAACTTGCGCTCCTGACCTCGTTGGAACAATAATTTTCGCCAGCTCTTCCGGATTTTCTCGTAATTCGCGTGGATAACGCAATCGCACGGGATATCTCTCACGACCTTCTACTGTAGTTGTCAAAGTCATTCCGCCAATCGCAGCGCCGATTACGTCTTGCAGCTCTGCTACTGTCAGTCCATACCGGGCTAAATTCTGACGATTCAGTTTAATCTCTATATACGGTGCTCCTACTGCCCGATCATAGAAAACGGTGGATGGTAAAACTGACGGAACCTCCTTCAAAGCAGCTTCAAGAATTCTTCCACCCTCTTCGATTGACTCTAAGTCGGGACCTAAAACTTTGACTCCCATTGGTGCCCGCATACCGGTAGAGAGCATTACTAAACGCGCTTCAATCGGTTGTAGCTTGGGAGCTGAAGTGAGTCCGGGCAAGTGAGTAACATTTACGATTTCTTGCCAAATATCATCCGGGTTTTTAGTTTGCGGTCGCCACTGACGGAAGTAATCGCCACGTTTGTGTGGAATTAAGCTATCTCGTGGAATGATTCTGAAACCATCTTTTGGGTTGTAATACGATCCATTTTTCAGGAGAAATTCGCCTTTTCGGTTCACTTTGAATCGAACCCGACGCCCATTTTCATCCAAGAGATATTCTGAACGGTAATTTATCACATTCTCAAACATCTGTGTAGGCGCGGGATCCAGAGCTGAATTTACCCTGCCCCACTTTCCGACCGTTATTTCCACTTCAGGTATATGCTGAATTCGTTTGTCAAGCATTTTGATCAGATTGATATTCTGCTCAATTCCTGTATGCGGCATAGAAGTAGGCATTAGCAGAAAAGAACCTTCGTTCAGACTCGGCATAAACTCCTCTCCGATACCGGGAAATTTCTCTAAAGGAGCTGACCAGACGGCAGTTTTACGGAAGTTTTTCCATCCAACCGATTCGAATCCTTTAGCGACAAATCCAAAAACAAAATCAAATCCAAACCAGATTACCACTCCGACCAACAGCGTAAAAATCGGGATCATCATGAATTTCCAACGATTCGCCAGACACCATCTCAGAATTTTTTCGTAGTAAACAACTAAACTCCAAAGCATGGCTAATATAAGCGAGATCAAAATAATGACTAACAAGAAGTTCAATATAAACCCTTTATCGGGGCCCAATGGCAACCACGCGGTAGTGAGATAGAAAACCGTAATCAAAAGTGCAATTCCAATATTTATATAGGTCGGTACATTTTTATTATTCCACTTGTGGGCGTACAGATTATTAATTCCGAAAAATAGAAGGAAAAGCGCAGGAAATGAAAAAGTCAAAACAAACAGAAGTATTCCTGTTGCAATCAAAAGGAAATTTCCGGTTTTTCGGACTTGCTTTGAGTTAATCCGTATTGAAAAAATAAAATAGGCAATGGTTGGCAACAGAGAAATTCCAATCAACAAAGCCGCGACGAGCGTAAATGTTTTGGTGTAAGCGAGCGGTTTGAAAAGCTTTCCTTCCTGTGCCTCCATAGCGAAAACAGGCAAAAAACTCACAACAGTAGTAAACATGGCGGTAATAATGGGAGAAGAAACTTCCCTTATCCCGTTATATATGACTTTCAAGAGAGATTTCCCACGCAGATTTCCCTTGTTTTCAGGTAGTTCGAGATGCTTGATAATATTCTCCACAAAGACGACCCCCACGTCGATTACCACTCCGATTGCTATGGCGATTCCGGAAAGCGCCACGATATTTGCCTCGATTCCAAATACGCGCATTGCGATAAATGCCAACAGCACGGCAATCGGGAGCATACTTGAAATGATTATTGAAGCACGTAGATTGAGCACCAAAACGATAACGACAATGATACTGATAATTATTTCGAGCGTAAGAGCCTCCTCCAAAGTTCCGATAGTTTCATGAATCAATCCGGATCTGTCGTAGAAGGGAACAACGGTAACCTTGGAAATGGTTCCGTCACTAAGTGCTTTTTGAGGCAATCCGGATTCAATTTCTTTGATTTTCTTTTTTACATTGTTAATAACCTGAAGCGGATTTGAACCATGACGCGCCACCACCACTCCACCTACTGCTTCTACGCCTTCTTTATCCAATCCGCCGCGACGTGTTGCAGGTCCGACAGTGACATACGCGACATCTTTAATCTTTACGGGAACACCATTGCGAACCGTTACGACAGCTTCCTCCAGATCAGAAACCGATTTGATGTAACCGAGTCCGCGTATCAGATATTCGGCTTGGTTTATCTCCACCGTCTCGGCTCCGGTATCCAGATTGCTGTTTTGAACAACTTTCATCACGTCCAAAATATTGACATTGAACGCACGCATTGCATTGGGATTGATTTCTACCTGATATTCTTTCACAAAGCCGCCTATAGAAGCCACTTCCGATACTCCTTCGGCCGCAGTAACAGAATACCTGACATAGTAATCCTGAATGCTTCGAAGCTCATCGGGATCCCAGCCACCGGCCGGTTTCCCGGTTTCAGGATTTCGCCCTTCAAGCGTGTACCAGAAAATCTGTCCCAAAGCCGTCGCATCGGGACCTAAAGTCGGTTGCACACCGACAGGCAATGTGCCTGAAGGAAGTGAATTTAGTTTTTCTAATATTCGTGACCGACTCCAGTAAAACTCAATATTATCCTCAAAAATCACATAGATAAACGACATTCCGAACATGGAAGAACTTCGGATTGTTTTTACACCGGGGATTCCCAAAAGGTACGTTGTAAGCGGATAGGTAATCTGTTCCTGAATGTCTTTCGGAGATCGCCCCATCCATTCGGTAGCGACAATCTGCTGATTTTCACCAATATCGGGAATCGCGTCCACAGGTATCGGATTCCTTGGGATTATGTTTCCCTCACCCCAATCAAACGGAGCTGTAACAAAACCCAAGATAAGAATGGCAACAAGCAGCATCGACGTAATCAGCTTGTTGTTAAGAAAGTATTTGATTATTTTGTTTAGCATTTTGAATGTTTTTGATATGTGAACATAGTTTTCTTCTGAAGAAGCGATAAAGCCGGATATAAACTCAAAAGACATGAAGTTTTCAAATTTATATATGCTTTAAAATGTCCAACCGAAAATTAACACGACATTAATTTTCGGTAATCAAAAAAAATCAAATACGGTAAACACAGACGAAAGTGTTGATACTTACGTCTTTCAGGAAAAGACCTTCCGCAGGGAAGGCGTCTGACAGGAAAGAATTATTATTTGTTTGTTCGGTTTGTTTGCAAAGGCTATTAATTGAAAGCCAAGGTATATCAAACGAATGAACTGTTTTAGTTAAACTAATTGAGTTTATTTCAGCTTGAAAACTATCAGTCTGAAATTGGTACATCTGTAAATCGCAGCAATCTGCACCTGTAGTTTCTACACAAGTGTGATAAAAGGGATTTTCAGCATGTTCTGTTGAACAGCACGATTGCTCTTCAACATGTTTTACCGGCGCTTCACAACATTCTCCCATATCGTCATGTTCCATAAAACTCAACGAATACAGCTTTCCCCCACAAAAGTGCATTGCTACAATTGGTTGAATCGCGACGAGCAACATAACATGGAGTAACACTATGGCGAATATTCTTTTCATGACTTTACCTCTCAACGACTATTCAACAATCAACATCCAAAAAATGTTCTGCTAAAACAATCATTGTCGGTTAAAAAATTTTACACAACTTCTGATTTTTTTGAGTGTGATTGAAAATAAAGCACAAGACGTAAACCTCGAATATAAACTTTGTAAGGGTTGACCGTGAACGGACATCTATCGGGTAGGAGTTATTGGCTACGCCTAATGTTGTTTCAAGCGGTTGTCCTTCAGGCAATTTTCAACGGACACCAAATAGCTTAAATTCTATATCTTAACAAACAAAACACGTTATTTGAATTTTTATTTGAAAAAACTTGTTGTGTTCTAATTTTTTTATGTATCTTTGCAGTCGCTTTTGAGAAAGGGTAAATAAAGATTCGGGATGTAGCGCAGTCCGGTTAGCGCNNTTTGGGAGCAGGGGGTCGCAGGTTCGAATCCTGCTATCCCGACTTGAGAATCAGCCACTTATGATTAATTTCGTAGGTGGTTTTTTTATTTTTAAATAATAATAAAATGCTTTCCCTAAATAGCATAAACAAAATTACAGCAGTTAGACATTTTTTTGCAAATACAACTTTAGTTAGCGCATCCCGATTGAAATCGGGAGGGTCGCAGGTTCGAATCCTGCTATCCCGACGGAAGTAAAAAGAACGAATGTGTTTTAGACATTCGTTCTTTTTTTTATTTTGCCAAATCAACTAACAAATCGTACTTTTGCATTTGAAAATTCTGATTTTAATGGTATCAAATAAAACACTATAAAAATTTACTTTCACTTCACATTGCTCAATTTTTCGTTTTTCTTTGAACTTGATTAAATGGCCGGTATCTACATACATATCCCTTTTTGTAAAACCAAATGCATCTACTGTGACTTCTATTCGATAACCGATTTTGAACAACAAAAAGAGTTAGTTGACTCACTTATTCTCGAAATCAAGCAAAGAAATGACTATCTAAAAGAACAGGTAAATACGATTTATTTTGGAGGCGGAACACCTTCTACCCTATCTGTTTCAGAAATTGACGCTATTCTCAGAGCTTTTTTCAAGACATTTCAGATTGAAAAAGACACTGAAATCACATTAGAGGCAAATCCCGATGACTTAACTTTGGATTATCTGAAAAAGCTGAGAAATGTCGGAATAAACCGATTGAGTATGGGTGTACAAAGTTTTGATGACGCACAACTCAAAGCAATAAACAGACGACATTCTGCCCAAGCTGCTTTGAATTCGATAGAAATGGCTCACCGGGCCGGATTTTCAAACATCAGCATTGATTTGATTTACGGACTTCCCGGACAAAGCTTAGAATCGTGGAAAGAGCAGGTTGATAAGGCTATTTCACTTGATGTACAGCACATTTCGGCTTACGGATTGATTTATGAAGAAAACACACCGCTTTGGCGCGACATGAAAGCAGGTCGGGTTATTCCCACTGATGACGAAACGATGATTGACATGTACAATTATTTGGTAGCGACTTGTCGTAAAAACGGATTTGAGCAATATGAAATAGCCAATTTTGCTAAGAACGGGTATCGATCAAGACATAATTCGTCCTATTGGAAACAGCAACCTTATCTCGGAATTGGTCCCGCCGCCCACTCCTATGGTGGTGATTCAAGGCAATGGAATATATCGTCTATCCGAAAATACTGTAAAAACATTGCCAATAACGAGCCATATTTTGAAAAAGAAATTCTTTCTGAACAAGACAAATACAATGATTTTGTGATGGTTTCGTTGCGAACAATGGATGGTATAAATCTTGCTGCTCTTAAAAGAGATTTTAATGAAAAATACCTTGAACATTGTATAAATTCTGCTAAAAAATATTTAGAAAACAACAAATTACACATAAAAGAAGATTTTTTACGTTTATCACCCGATGGTGTCATGCTTTCTGACAGGATCATCGTTGATTTGATGAAAGTTGGCAATTAGCGATTCAAAGGGAATTTATTAATAAAACAAAAACCAATTTTCTGTTAAAAAATAAATTGTAAATTTGTAAATTAAATTTTAAAATAGGGTCAAATATGGCTTTTACTGACGAAAAAAGAAAAAAATTCAGAAAAATATTTTGGAGGTTATTTGGTTGGGGTTTCGCGTTTATAGCTTTGCTTTTCTTCCTGATAAATGTCGGGTGGATTGGTTACATTCCTGATATTGTCCAACTTCAGAATCCGATTGACAAGTCTGCTACAGAGATATACTCTTCTGATATGCAGCTACTTGGGAGGTTTTACAAAGGCCAGGGCAATCGAGTTCCTATCAATTATACAGAAATTGACAAAGACGTCATTGAGGCACTGATTGCAACGGAAGATATCCGATTTTACAAGCACTCGGGAATAGATGCAAAAGCATTAGTCAGAGCAGTTGTAGGCCAGTTTATTGGCTCGAATGCCGGCGGTGCAAGTACAATTACTCAACAACTCGCCAAGCAGCTCTACTCTCCTACTGCTCGAAATCGCTTTCAGCGGCTTTTCCAGAAACCAAACGAATGGGTGATTGCCGTAAAATTAGAGAAAATGTATTCCAAAGAAGAGATTATAGCGATGTATCTCAATCAGTTTGACTTTCTCTACAATGCCGTTGGGATAAAATCTGCTGCGCATGTTTATTTCAATAAAACAGCTGACAATTTGAAAATTGAAGAAGCTGCGACCTTAGTCGGAATGTGTAAAAACCCGTCTTACTACAACCCCAGGAGATTCTTAGATCGTGCTACAGGACGTAGAAATGTGGTTTTTGACCAAATGCGAAAAGCCGGATTTCTCACCGAATCACAACGTGACTCATTAAGTCAAATCCCGATAAAATTAGATTACCAGCGAGTGGATCACAAAGAAGGTCTTGCGCCTTATTTCCGTGAATATCTAAGGAAAATATTGACTGCAGGTGAACCTCGCAGAAGCAATTATGCCGACTGGCAAAAACAAAATTACGAAGATGATAAATGGGCCTGGGAAAACAATCCACTGTATGGTTTTTTTGAGAAAAACAGGAAACAGGATGGATCGAAATACGACATTTACTCAGATGGTTTGAAAATTTACACAACGATAGACTCACGTATGCAAACTTATGCCGAAGAAGCTGTAGATGAGCATATGAAATCACTTCAAAAGCAATTTTTCAGAGAGAAACGAGGCAGAAGCTACGCCCCGTTTTCAAGGCATTTGACGAAAAAAGAAGTTGAGACGATAATGAACAACGCGATGCGACAGTCTGATCGATATCGGGTACTAAGAAACAGTGGTGCGGGTAAAGATGAGATCCAAAAAGCTTTTAACACAAAAACCGAAATGCGTGTATTCTCGTATGGAGGCTGGATAGACACTGTAATGACACCTTTGGATTCGATACGATATCACAAGCATTTCCTGCGTTGTGGTTTCATGTCCATGGATCCTTCCAACGGCCACGTAAAAGCGTATGTAGGCGGACCGGATTATTCTGCTTTTCAATATGACATGGTTACGCTTGGACGCCGTCAGGTTGGCTCAACCGTAAAACCGTACCTATACACTCTGGCCATGGAGGAAGGGATGTCGCCATGTGACAAGATGATTTGCGAACCAATTACGCTGCAAACTTCCTCCGGACCATACACACCGCGAAATGCTTCAACAGCGAGAATGGGTGAAATGGTTTCGCTTCGTTGGGGGTTGGCAAATTCAAACAACTGGATTTCAGTGCGATTATTAAATCAGTTTACTCCCGATGCATTGGCGAGTTTGATGCGTTCATTCGGCGTTCGCGGTCAAATTGATCCGGTGGTCTCACTGGCGCTTGGTCCGGTTGATATTTCGGTAAGTGAGATGGTTGATGCATATACTGCGTTTCCTTCAAAAGGTATTCGTGTAGAACCGCTGTACGTGATAAGAATAGAAGATTCAAATGGAAATATTATAGGAAATTTCTCACCGAAAATGCATGAGATTTTCAGCGAAAGAACCGCATACAAGATGGTCTATATGCTGCGAAGTGTAATTGATGATGGTACGGGCGGTCGTGTTCGTCGAATTTACGGCTTGAATATGCCTATGGGAGGAAAAACCGGTACTACCGACAACAACTCGGATGGTTGGTTTATGGGTTTTACTCCGAAATTAGTTTCCGGAGTCTGGGTCGGAGGTGAAGAACGCTCCATTCATTTCGACTCGATGGCACAAGGTCAGGGAGCAGCTATGGCATTACCGATTTGGGCTATTTACATGAAAAAAGTTCTTGCTAATCCTGCTTTAGGTTATAAAACAACGGATAACTTTGATGTGCCTGTAGAATTTAATTCAGAGGTTGGATGTGATTGATGCTCCAATGTCAAAACCACTTTCCGTTCAATGGAAAGGAAATTACATTGCAAAACGTAAAAACTGGATATTTTCAGTTTACTTTATGAAACAGCCATTTAAGATAAATCTTAAACCTAAGGAAATGATTAATGGCGTGTTCCATACGTCCTTAATGTAAAAAATAAAAATTTAATCGTATGAAACAGCCATTTAAGACAAGTCTTAAACCCAAGAGAATGATTAATGGCGTGTTCCATACGACCTTAGTGTAAAAAATAAATTTTAATCGTATGAAATTCTTAAAACAATCTTAATGGAATATATCATACAACAATGGTGGACTCCCCTACTTTTCATCTTATTTGTTTTTGATTTGGTGATGAAGGGATTTGCCTTGTGGAAAGCTGCACGAAACAATCATTTAGCCTGGTTTATCTGTATTATTGTTTTGAATACGGCAGGCATTTTGCCCATTATCTATTTATTGACAAACAAAGCTCAAACAAAAGAGTGAAACGAATACTACATATCATTTTCTTTGTCACCTTTTTTTCATCAGCTTTCGGGCAATGGAATACAGACAGAATTACACTGATTGGGAGAAATGCACTCGCCAATGAAGATTACGTCCTTGCCATTCAATATTTCAACCAAGTAATAAAGGTAAAACCTTATCTTGCAGAGCCTTATATGTACAGGGCAATTGCAAAAATCAGTTTAGATGATTACGTTGGTGCGGAGCAAGATTGCGATATTGCGATTGAGCGAAGTCCGTTTATTCCGCAGGCCTTCTATGCTCGCGGTTATGCGCGAAAAAAATTAGGAAAATATGCCGAAGCAATCCGGGACTTTGACAAAGCGCTCGAATTTAGTCCGGAAAACACATATATTATCGCCAACAGAGCCGAATCTCGTGAAAAGAACAAGGACTATGACGGTGCAATCAATGATTTAACTTACTACCAAAAACTCAACCCGAAAGTAAAGTCAATTGATTACGAAATTGGACGAATCCGGCTATCACAAAACGATACGGTAGCAGCCATACAAGCATTTGATCGGTTTATTGAATCGGATACGGTCAGTCCGCTTGGATACAGTGTGCGTGCTGTATTGAAAATGATGAAAAATGATGAAGATGGCGCATTTCTGGATTATAACGAAGCTATAAATCGCAAATCGGAGTACGAGGGCGATTACATAAATCGCGGGATTTTAAATGTGAAGAGAAATCGTTTCAACCAAGCTTTGTGTGATTACAACGAAGCTATCAGAATTGACCCGAAAAACATTCTTGCTTATTACAATCGCGGATTGCTGCGAGCCAATCTGGGAGATAATAATAATGCTATCGGCGACTTGAATAAAGTAGTGTCTGCTGACAGCACAAACTACGAAGCAAGGTTACAAAAAGCGTATTTAGAGCTGTTAGTTGGTGATTTAGAAGCCGCTGAAAAGGATTATAAAATCATTTTGGAGAAATATCCGTTTTTCGTTCCCGCTTACCATGGAATGGCTGAAGCCATTGAGAAATCAGGAAGAAGAGCTGAAGCCCGTCGTATAAGAGCATTGGCGTTTGAGATTGAGAACAACAAAGATTTTTACCAAAAAAAACAGACACTGGTTGCAAAAAACAAGATTGCTAAAGAAATTCAGCAAAATAAATCAGTCCAAAATGAAGATTTGAGTGAAAAATTCACCGCGCAAATTAATGAACCTGCCAAAGAAAATATTTACGGTTCCGGTATCCGGGGAAATATTCAAGATAAAAAAACCAATCTTGAAATCGAAAATAACTTTTTCATAACCTATTATCGAAAATCGGATGACTTAAGAAGAACAAATACGTATCATCCGTTAATCTCCAGGTACAATTCCACGAAATCGCTTGCCACAACATTAAAGGCGACAAACATTGACATTGAGCTTGTTCCGGATGTTTTGAACAAACATTTTGAATCAATTAATTCGCTTTCAGTAGAGATTTCAAAAAATCCAACGAACGCCGACTTGTATTTTGCGAGGGCATTGGATTATGCGCTTGTTCAAGATTTCTCGAGTTCAATTGACGATTTTACAAAAGCAGTCTCTATTAACCCGAATTTTGGATTAGCCTACTTTATGCGAGCCAATATTCGGTATAAATTGATTCAATTTAAACAATCTTCTATTACAAACAACCTGACTTCTGCAACAACAACTTCTGCAAAGCCAACTCTGGAAACTACGGAAAACTATAAAATTGATTATGAAATGATTCTGGCTGATTTGAGCAGAACAATTGAATTAGTTCCCGATTTTTCTTTCGCTCATTACAACAAAGGCAATATTCATTATTACCTGAAAAGCTACAACGAAAGTCTAAATTCATACAACAAAGCGATTTCAATTGATCCCGATTTTGCAGAAGCATATTTCAATCGCGGGATAATTTATATCCAAATGAACAATGGCAATTCAGCAAACTTAGATCTTAGCAAGGCCGGAGAGCTTGGTATTTATCAGGCGTATAGTATTTTGAAAACATTGCAGAAGTAGGATCTGATAAACACTCATCGTATTGACATTAAGCCAGATACACTTGCTCTTTCCATCAGATATGCCCAACAAGTAAGCAAAGTTTTGCGCTGGTTGGCGGGATTTGTAATCCCGCCTAAAATACTGTAAGGATTTGCAATCCGTTTTCATCAATAAAAGCCCTTATTCGAATGGATTGTTAATCGGATTATAAATCCTGATAATACAAGAGCCGGGATTAGCGCTCGATACTTCGCTTGGCTTGCC
>LSQX01318238.1_pt1 | contig 16583 bp, 17 predicted proteins | sample 654561 | NCBI WGS metagenome assembly LSQX01 (sample SAMN04489861, study PRJNA283612) | anaerobic digester metagenome | isolation source: 4 biogas reactors fed with cattle manure at either 37C or 55C with and... | place: Denmark: Kongens Lyngby | collected 2014 | reverse complement strand
GGAAGAAGTCCTGCCCCTGTATTCCCTGCAGGAAAGCCTCGGTATGGGAAAATACCTGGAACAAGATGTTTATCCGGTGGTTGTTATTCAGGCCGGTGAGAAAAAAGCCGGATTTATCGTTGATGAACTCCTGGGCCAGCAGGAAGTGGTCATTAAATCCCTCGGCAGCCTTATCAGCGATATTAAGGGTATAGCCGGCGCCACGGTGCTTGGAGACGGGCGGGTAACTCTTATCCTGGACGTTGCCAGTTTGCTTGATGATGGGAGGGTTAATTTTGGGAAAAAGAGTATTAATCACTGATGATACGGCCTTTATGCGTATGACGCTGCGCAATGTGCTGGAGAAGAACGGGTATGAAGTTGTCGGCGAAGCGGAAGACGGGTACCAGGCCGTAGAACAATATATGTCAGCCAAGCCTGATCTGGTTACCATGGATATCACCATGCCCAATATGGATGGCATTACGGCCATCAAAAAGATTATGGAAAAGGATCCTGAGGCCAAGATTGTCGTAGTAAGCGCCATGGGCCAAAAAGCCCTGGTAATTGAAGCCCTGAATTCAGGTGCCAAGGATTTTATTGTCAAGCCTTTTCAACCGGATCGCATTGTGGAAGCCTTACAAAAGGTAGGAGGGTAAAATACATCCGTTTCAGGATGAGGTGAACTTCTTGAAGAAAAGGAGACTCAGCAAAGAAAAATTTGATGTCCTGAAAGAATTGGCCAATATCGGCGTGGGTAACGCCCTAACCTCTCTGTCGAAAATGTTGAATGAAGAAAAAGTGGAGATGAAGGTTCCGGAAGCCACTCTGGCCCCGCTGCAGGATATCCCTGATTTGCTTGGCGGTGCGGAGTTTCCGGTGGCGGGAATATATATCGAGTCTCATGGTGATATAGGTCTGACCATTCTTTTTGTTCTTTCCCTGGATAGCGCTTACAAGTTAATCTCCACGCTTATGCCCGACTCGCAGGGGGAACTGGATGAAATGGGCCTATCAGCGCTGCTCGAAGTGGGGAATATCCTGACCGGTTCATATTTGAATGCCCTTTCAATGATGACCGATTCCAGGATGCTGCCTTCTCCACCGAAAATAGCTGTAGATATGTCCGGGGCGATTATCTCCACCGTGATAGCGGAAGCCCGCATTGTCGACGATGAAGTAGTCATTTTAAAAACTTCGATGAACTCGCTGCAAAGCAATATTTCCGGTCATATTCTCATCCTCCCTGACCGGGGATCGTTAAAAAAGATTTTTACTCTTTTAGGTGTCAGGTGAAGATATGCAGACGCTCAAAGTTAAAATTGCAGATCTGGCCGTCCTCAAAGACCGGGGAATTTTATTGACCGTTGGACTCGGCTCCTGTGTCGGTGTTGCCCTGTATGATGCAGAAAACAAGGTCGGAGGGCTGGCGCACATACTTCTTTCTTGCAGTTGCCAGTTTGAAAACAGGGCCAATTCCTTTAACCCTGCCAAATTCGCTGATACGGCCATACCGCTCCTGGTTGAAAAAATGGAGAAGCATGGTGGGAAAAAAAACCGGATGAGGGCCAAAATTGCCGGTGGCAGCCAGTTGTTCAGTTACTGTCAGTCGAACGGCGTCAGCATAGGAGAGAGAAATATCGAAGCTGTCAGGCAGACTCTGAAAAAGCTGGAGATCCCCATTCGCGGAGAAGATGTGGGAGGAAATTACGGCCGGACAATGCGCTTTTTTGTTGAATCGGGTAAAGTTGTGATTAGCACTGTCGGTAAAGGTGAAAAAGAGCTTTAAGGTATATTTTATCTCGCATGGAGGAAAAAATTTGAAAGTTTTGGTAGTAGACGACTCAGCATTTATGCGCAAATTTATCGGCGATATAATACAAAGCGACAGCGAAATGGAGTTGGTTGGCACTGCACGTAACGGCGAAGATGCTTTACGTAAAATAGCGATTTATAAACCAGATGTAATCACACTGGATGTCGAGATGCCAGGGCTTAACGGTCTGGATACTCTCAAGAGAATCATGGAGCAGTCGCCCCTACCTGTCATAATGGTCAGCAGCCTGACGCAAAGGGATAGTAAAATAACGATAGAAGCTCTGGCGGCCGGTGCGATAGACTTTATAACAAAACCTTCTCTGGTAAAAGGAGAAAGCGCAGAGGAAATCAGGCGACTGCTGCCGCTAAAAATTAAGGCGGCGGCCGGTGCGCGTCTAGGTGCTTATAAAAAACCCCTTTGCTTTGAAGAGAAGTTGAAAAAAACAGCTTCCGGACGGTTAGCCCGTAAGGTAGTAGCGATAGGCGCTTCGACCGGCGGTCCACGTGCCCTGGAAGAGGTATTGAAGGGTTTTCCCGCCGACCTGCCGGCTGCCGTGTTAATTACCCAGCATATGCCTGCAGGTTTTACCACCTCACTCTCCAAAAGGCTCGATCGCATATCTCCCCTCAGGGTGGAAGAGGCAGCCAACGGGGAAAGCATCCTGGAGAGTAAAGCTTATGTGGCTCCCGGGGGGGTTCACCTCCTTGTCGCCAGGGACGGGACCACCCTGTTGAGCAATTCCGCTCCGGTAAACTATGTACGCCCTTCCGCTGATTTGATGATGGAGACCGCAGCTGAGGTGTTCGGCCCTTCTGTTGTAGGTGTTATTTTAACCGGTATGGGCCGGGACGGCGCGGAAGGTATGGCCAGGATCAAAGAAAAAGGCGGCAAAACGGTTGTCCAGGATCCGAGTACAGCTGTAATTCCCAGTATGCCTCAGGCTGTGATTAAAAAGGGCTCGGCGGATAAGATTGTTTCTCTGGAAAGGGTGGCAGCGGTTGTTACCGGATTACTTAAATAACAGGATGCGGGGGGAAGCCGGTGAAAACCGGGATTTAATGGAAACATTTACTATATCATGGGACTACAAGCAATTTAAAGCAGCTTTTTATCGAAAAACAGGACTTGATCTGGACTGTTACAAGGACCGGCAAATGGAGCGACGCATCAGGCAGTTGATGCAAAGGGTAGAAAAACCGGATTTTCATCTATTTTACCGCTACCTTGTAGAGTCTGCCGCGGCGATGGATCACTTTCTTAATTACCTTACCATCAATACATCGGAGTTTTTCCGGGATGTAAAGGTTTATAACTGGCTAAAAGAGGAAATTTTCCCGGAGTTGCTGAAAGGCCGGGCTGAAAAGCTGCTCGTGTGGAGCGCCGGCTGCTCCATTGGTGCTGAACCCTATACCATTGCTTTTATTCTTGATTCTCTTAAAGCTCTGGAGCGCACGCAAATTATCGCTACAGATATTGATGACAAGGCTCTGCAGGCAGCCCGAGAAGGCTGTTATGATTTTAAATACCTGCAGAAAACGCCCGGTGACTATCTTCACCGCTATTTTGATATTAAGGGAGAAAGCTACTATGTAAAGGAAGCCTTAAAAAACAGGGTGACCTTTAAAAAACACAATCTCCTGGTTGATCCTCCTGTTTTGGGATGCCATATGATTCTCTGCCGTAATGTTTTCATCTATTTTAAAACGGAGACACAGGATTTTCTTCTGGAGCGTTTCTCCGGAGCCTTGAAACCCGGAGGCATTCTTGTTATCGGCTCATCGGAATACATCAGCAACCCGGAGAGATTTCAGTTGAGTAAACGCTACAATACTATATATCAGAAAAAGTGATACATGTACAGGATTTTTATTTAACGAGTTGCAGGCCGGCAGATGCTGCTATTTTTTTTGCTTCATGGTGCTCTGCGCTCCTCAAGGGGCGATCCAGGGGCGGGTACAGGTGCGCTTTGTAAGCCGGGTAATACTGCCCCATAATGTTTACGGTGCAATGGGGCGAGATTTCTTCCGCCAGGAAACGGACAACTTCGGCGGTCCCGGCCAGGTTGCCGGGGAGTACCAGGTGGCGGACCAGAAGTCCGCGATAAGCAATCCCCCGGCTGTCTGTCTTTAAATCTCCAACCTGTTTATGCATCTCCTTGAGCGCTTTGCGCGTATGCTCAGGATAGTCGGGCGGCCCGGAACAGCGGCGCGCTATATCCGACTCCCAGTATTTGAAATCGGGCATGTAGATGTCAATGATCCCCTCCAGCAATTTAAGCGTTTTTAGGGATTCGTAACCGCCGCTGTTATAAACGAGGGGGATTTTAAGCCCCTGCTCCACCGCCAGAGGAAGAGCTTCCAGGATGGCGGCAACATGAGGCGTGGGAGTAACCAGGTTAATGTTATGGCATCTTTTTTCTTGCAGCTCCAGCATCATGGCGGCCAGGGCGTCAGCTTCTACTTGCCGCCCTTCACCCCCGTGGCTGATTTCCCAGTTCTGACAGAAAAAACAATCCAGGTTGCAGTGGGTGAAGAAGATGGTCCCGGAACCAAAATCGCCTACAAGCTGCGGTTCCTCTCCGAAATGGGCATGGCCGCTGTAGAGCACGGCGTTGGCCGGGGAACGGCAGTGCCCCAGTTCATCCTGAAGGCGGTTGACGTGACATTCCCAGGGACAAAGATCGCAGGAAGCCAGCCGTATTTTAGCTTTGTCAGCCCGCTCCTGCAGTTCACCGGGAGAAAATTTGAGATAAGAAGGTTTATAATCCATAGCTGCCTTTCCGTTAAAATTTTTTTTGTTAAATCATGGAAGCTTAAAGTATTATTGTTTAATCTGTGGAAGTTGTTCATAAAGGCAATTATTTTACAGCTATAATTTTATCTTATATACGTAAAATATTAAAGCCACCGGTATAAAAATTTAAAAAGGAGTTGAGGTTTTTATGCCTAGAAGAAGGCGTGCCGGCATTATGTCCGATGCGCTCAAGTTCGAGCTGGCGGATGAGCTTGGTGTCGGCGAGATCGCCCGCAGGGAAGGTTTTGGCGAAGTAACTTCCCGTAACTGTGGTAACCTGGTGAGGAAAGCTATCGAAAGGGCTGAAAAGACCGTCTCTCCTAAGCAATAGGTGGCGCAGGGTATACCCGAGGGTATACCCTTTAATGATTGCGGATGTGCAGTCAAAGGCAAGTTAATAAATTCTCAAAGAGGATTTTACTGGACAGTTGCAGAATAATTTTCAAAGTACGAAATGGACAGGCACATTCCAAAGAGTCGCTGATATAAATTTAGCAGGGGGGGGTCCAGTGAAAGAATTAAAAGAGGTCCAAGATGTAAAAAAGTTTCAAATAGAAGCAGGAAGGTTGCTCCACAGCGCCACGCACGAGGAGATTATAAACGGAGCTACTGCCGATCTTTATTTTGTACGTACCAGAGAGCTTTTGGCCTATGCCGGAAAGGAAAAAACTCCGGTGGTAGCCGAAATATTCTGCAGCAGGCCCGGTGTGCTGGCCGGGGTGGAGGAGGCCTATAACCTTATAAAAAATAAAAATGTATCTATCTGGGCGCTCCCTGAAGGCGAAGAAATTGAACAAAAAGAGGTTGTCATGCGTATTAGCGGGCCGTACGACGAGTTTGGCATGTACGAAACAGCTCTTTTAGGAATACTGGCCAGTGCCAGCGGCTGGGCCACCGCGGCCCGGGCCTGCCGGGATGCTGCGGGGGATAAGCCAATTTTTTGTTTTGGTGCCCGCCACGTCCACCCTGCCGTGGCGCCGGTGATGGAGAGAGCTTCACTTATCGGGGGTGCAACGGATTGCAGTTGCATTATGGGTGCCAAGCTACTGGGAAGAGAGCCGGTAGGCACGGTGCCGCATGCCGCTATACTGATCATAGGGGATACGGTGGAAACAGCGATTCTCTATGACAAAGTTATGCCACCGGATTCTCCCCGGATAATCCTGGTCGATACTTTTAGGGACGAAGCTGAGGAAAGCCTCAGAGTTGCGAGGGCCCTAAAAGAGCGGGTTTCCGGAGTAAGGCTTGATACCCCGGCCGAAAGGGGCGGTGTAACACCCGGGCTTGTCCGTGAAATTCGCGCCCGCCTTGATATGGAAGGTTATTTTTACGTTACGATTTTGGTTTCCGGGGGTATAACAGCCGAGCGTATACCCCCGCTGGCAGAAGCCGGCGCTGATGCCTTCGGAGTCGGGAGCTACATTTCTGCAGCCCGTCCTATTGATATGACGATGGATATAAAAGAAATAGACGGAAAACCCATAGCCAAACGGGGACGAATTCCAGGTATTACAGACAATCCCCGGATGATAAAGCTAAAAGGATAGCAATACGGAGTTGATGGGGGTGCGCCTGGAACTTAGTTCACATGCTAAAATTAACCTTACTCTGGAAGTTCTCGCCCGGCGTGAAGATGGATATCACCAGATAGAAACGGTTTTACAGGAACTTGAGCTTCATGATACCCTTTTTTTAGAGGAGTCTTCCGGGGGAAGCCTGGAGCTATATTGTAACGACCATACCTTGCCACGGGGAGAAGAAAACATTGCTTACCGTGCGGCTTTACTTTTACAGGCTCATTATGCACCGGCAAAGGGAGCCCGTTTGGAGTTAATTAAAAGAATACCCGTAGCAGCAGGGTTGGGCGGGGGCAGCAGTAATGCCGCGGCAGTGCTGAAAGGGTTAAACCTGTTGTGGAACCTTTGCCTGCCGGCGGATACTTTGGCCGAATTGGGGAGCAGACTGGGTTCAGATGTTCCCTTTTTTATTTATGGCGGCACCGCTTTTGCCGGGGGACGGGGAGAGTTGGTCAGGCCTCTTCCCCCCCTTCCGCAGGCCAAAGTACTGCTGGTTGCCCCGGAAGGGAAAGGCCTTTCGGCCGCCAGAGTTTACAGTGCCTTAAAATTGGATAAAATACCCGCAAGAGCTAACACCGGGAGAGTGGTAGAGCTTTTGGAAAAACGTTGCCCTTCCCGGGTTGATTTTTTCGCAGAGCTGCTCCCTCTTCTGCGTAACGATCTGGAGGCGCCGGTTTTTACCCTGGAGAAAGAGGTATTATTAATTAAAGAGCAGTTGTTACAAAAGGGGTTGGCTGCACTGGTCTCGGGAAGCGGACCAACTGTCTTTGCCCTTTCCGCGAATGAAAATAGACTCCAAAGAGCGGGGGAGGAGCTGGCGCAGCAGGGCTGCATGGTTATTTTTACCGAGACAGTTCGGCAAAAAAAGTATATAATAGAAAATAATTAAATAATCGAGGATGGCGATGCTGGATGGTAGATTGTGTTATCCTGGCCGGAGGCGTTAACAAAGAGCTGGACAAACCTGAAGAAGTCCATAATAAGGCGTTAATTAAAGTCGGCGGCAAAGAAATAGTACGTTATATCCTGGAGACCTATTGCCGGGTGGAGGAAATCGAGCGAATTGTTCTGGTGGGGCCGTTAGATGATTTTGCCTTTTTAAAAGATGATTATCCCGTTGAGCTTCTCCAGGAGAGCGATTCCATATTACAAAACCTTGTGGAAGCCAACAGGTACCTGCAAACGAAAAATCACCTGCTTGTCAGTACAGCCGACATTCCCCTGCTGACGCACCGCGCTGTCCTTGATTTCCTGGGGAGATGCCTTCCCTATGACCACGATTTCTACTACCCCATTATCAGTAAAGAGAGCAGCGAAAAAAAATTTCCCGGTGTTAAGCGCACATATGTTAAACTTAAAGAAGGAACCTTCACCGGCGGCAACATTTTCCTGGTGAACCCGGAAAAGCTTGAACCATCTGTCACCATGGCCAGTCAGTTTATCGAATACAGAAAAAATCCGCTGAAGATGGTATCTTTACTGGGTGCGGGATTTGTTGTCCGTGCTTTGGCCAGGAAAGTAACAATATCCCAAGTGGAAGAACGTTTTTCCAGCCTGTTAAATGTCAAAGCCAAAGCCATTATCAGCGATTATGCTGAGATCGGCTTTGATGTGGATAAACAGGCTGATTTGGAATTGGTTCGCCGGCTCATTCCCGTTGAGGAAGCATAAAGGAGGAAGCTGAATATGGTACAGCCACTGGCGATTATTTTAGCGGCGGGAGAAGGAACCCGCATGAAATCATCTTTGCCAAAGGTGATGCACCCCCTTTGCGGCAAGCCGATGCTCTGGCACATCCTGCAGTCCGCCAAAGCAGTAACTTCAAAGCAGTTACTGGTAATCGGGCACGGAGCAGGACAGGTAAAGGACTATTTTGGCCAGGAGTATATATACGTAGAGCAACGGCAACAACTGGGAACGGGGCATGCCTTGCAGCAGGTTTTGCCACACCTTCCCGATAGCGGTGAGGTTCTGGTCCTTTGCGGCGATACCCCCCTGCTGGAGAAAGATGTCCTGGAGCAGCTCGTCTTAACTAACCGCCGCCAGGGCGCCGCCGCCACAGTGCTGACGGCGCAAATGGAGGATCCCTACGGTTATGGGCGTATTATCAGGGATGGAGAGGGGCGGATCAGGGGTATAGTAGAGGAACCGGATCTCACTCCGGAGCAGAGGACGGTACGGGAAATAAATACAGGGAGTTACTGCTTTGAACTGCAAGCGTTGAAAAAACACCTTCCCTTTTTACCTCAAAACAAATACAAAGGGGAATATTATTTAACGGACCTGCTCCCCCTTCTGCTGGCAGCGGGTTTAAAGGTTGAAGCTTATAAGATCGATGATGCCGTGCAGGCTTTGGGCATTAACGACCGCCTCCAGCTTGCCCGCGCCACCTCCCGGATGCGCGAGAGAATCAATGCCGCGCTGATGCTTTCAGGGGTTACCATGATCGATCCGGCAACCACTTATATAGATGTAGGGGTGGAAATTGGCAGGGATACGGTAATATTTCCCCAGACCATTCTGGAGGGGAAAACCAGAGTAGGGGAAAACTGCAGGCTGGGTCCCGGCCTGCAGCTTGTTGATACTATTGTGGGAAACAGTGTTTTCTGCCGGCAGTCCGTGGTTTTGGAGAGCGTGCTCCAGGATGGGGCGGTTATCGGACCTTTTGCCCACATCCGTCCGGGAAGCATTATCGGGCCCGGAGCAAAAATTGGCGATTTTGTAGAAATCAAAAACAGCACTATCGGGAAGGGGAGCAAGGTGCCCCATCTCAGCTACGTAGGTGATACACAAATGGGGCCTGCCGTAAATATGGGTGCCGGTAGTATAGTGGTAAATTATGACGGCCGCCGCAAACATACCACCAGTATCGGAGAAGGAGCCTTTATCGGTTGCAACAGCAATCTGATCGCCCCTGTTAGCATCGGGAGCAGTTCTTTTGTCGCTGCGGGTTCTACTATTACACATGATGTGCCCTCCGGTTCACTCTCCATTTCACGTTCCAGGCAGGAGATCAAAGAAGGGATGGGGAAGAGGTTACTGAAGAAAGAAAAAAATAGCAGGAAAAAGTAGTTCGTGTAGAGAATTGTAACCTGTCTGCGGGCTCTTTTTCGTGTTATTTTAGCGGATTGGGAGGAATAATAAATTGAAAAAAGAGCATGGGATGAAAATCTTTACAGGAACGGCAAACCATTCCCTGTCTGAAGAAGTGGCCAGTTATGTAGGCATCCCCCTGGGATTGGTCGAGACAAAACGGTTCAGTGACGGTGAGATTTCTGTTTATATCGGCGAAAGCGTCAGGGGGGATGATGTATTTGTTATTCAACCCCTGTGCAATCCGGTTAATGATCACCTGATGGAGCTGCTCATCTATATAGATGCTTTAAAGAGAGCGTCAGCCAAGCGAATAAATGCCGTAATCCCTTATTACGGTTATGCGCGCCAGGACCGTAAAATGCGCGCCAGGGATCCCATTACGGCAAAGCTTGTTGCCGATCTGCTTACCACGGCAGGGGCGGACCGTATTATCTGTATGGACCTTCATGCCGGGCAGATCCAGGGTTTTTTTAATATTCCCGTGGATCATTTGTTGAGCTTACCGATCATTGCCAGGTATTTTAAGCAGAAAAATATTAAAAACGGTGTAATCGTTTCCCCTGATCTGGGAGGGGTAACACGGGCCAGGGAGCTGGGGGAACGCTTAAGATTACCGCTGGCCATTATCGATAAAAGACGCCCTGAGCCCAATGTGGCGGAAATAATGAATATTATCGGTGATGTAGAGGGCAAAGAAGCAATTATGGTTGACGACCTTATTGATACAGCCGGCACGATTACCATGGGAGCGGAGGAGTTGCTGCGAAGGGGGGCAGTGGCCGTTTATGCCTGCTGTACTCATCCTGTCTTATCCGGCCCCGCCAAAGAGCGCCTCTTGCAGTCGCCGATTAAAGAGGTAGTGGTAACCAATACCATACCGTTGAATAACAACTTAAAGCTGGATAAAATAACTGTTTTATCCGTAGCCTCTCTTATTGGCGATGCCATAAAGAGTATCCACAAGGAGCACTCCGTGAGTAAATTATTCGACTAAGCTGAGAAGGAGGTGTTTCCCGGAGTTTCCGTCATCCGGGAAAATTATGGAAAGAATTAAGATTGAAGCTTTTCCGCGTGAAAAGGCAACCAAGGGAAGCAACAGGCAATTAAGAAGCAAAGGGATGATTCCGGGAGTAGTGTACGGACGCGGTGCCGAATCTCGGAAGATTACCCTCGAGGCGTCGGCTTTCAGGAGAGCCGTAGCCGCCGGTTCCAACGTCGTGCTCGATCTGCAGCTCAAAGGCGGCAACGGCACATCCATAGAAACGGTTATGGTCAAGGAGGTGCAAAGACATCCCCTGCAGAGGGATTTCTTTCTCCACGTAGATTTGTTGCGCATTTCTCTTGACGAAAAGCTGGAAATAAGGGTTCCCTTGAGCTTTACCGGTGATCCCAAGGGAGTAAAAGAGGGCGGCATTTTCCAGGCACAGATGAGGGAGATCAATGTCCGTTGCCTGCCTGCTGATATCCCCGAGTATATTAATGTCCCCGTTGAAGAGCTGGGAATTGGTGATGTCTTGACTGTAGGGGATATCAAGCTGCCCGAAGGTATGGAAATGCTGGAAGATGAAAATGAAAATGTGGCTTCTGTTTTGGCGCCGCACGCCGAAGTGATAGAGGAAGCGGAGAAAGCGGAAGAAGAAGAAACAGAAGAGAAAGAGGAGAAACCTGAAGAAGCACAGGAGGAGTAACCGCGTGCCCTGTGACAAAGAGTTGTTTTTAATCGTCGGACTGGGGAATCCCGGAATCAAATACGCTTTTACCAGGCATAATGCAGGTTTTTTGGTAATTGACGAGCTGGCTTCACGCAGTAAGGCCAGGTTGAGAGAAGTCCGGGGCCAGTCCTGTATAGCCAGGACTTTTGTGGCCGGAAGAGAAGTAATATTGGCTAAGCCTTTAACCTTTATGAACCGCAGCGGCATCGCTGTTGCGGCTCTTTTACGCTTATTTTCACTGGGGCGGGAGAACTTGCTTGTCGTCTATGATGATCTGGATCTTCCGTCGGGGAGGATTCGCCTGCGCGCCAGTGGAGGAAGTGGCGGACACAAAGGGATGGCTTCTATTATCGCCCTTTTGCAGAGTGAGGAGATTGCCAGGCTGCGCTTGGGAATAGGCCGCCCTGATAGTTCTGAGGAAAGCATAAGCGGCAGCGAAATAGATTATGTCCTTTCCCCTTTTTCTCCTGCAGAGGAAAAGATTGTTCTGGAGGCGGTCTTGAAAGCAGCCGATGCCGTCGAAGTATTTTTAACGCGGGGCCTGGAAGAAGCCATGAACCGGTACAACGCCCTGAAAGCATAAAAGGGTAGAGCGCCTCGCTGTAAGGCAGAACCCTGTGAGTTTCCCGCTGGGAATTGCCGCCGGTTGTTGCCTAGCTGTAACGGCGGGAATATTTTTGACCATGCCGGCTAGAATATATGGCAAATAAAGGACACATTAAAGAGATTAACAAAGCCTCAAAAACTAAACAAGCGAAAGAAGGTGTCAGGCCGCTTTTCTCCAGTAATGACAAACTATTGCGGCGCCGGCATGAAGATTACTTATATCTGTGATATTTGCGGTCGGCCCCAGGAGACCGTAGAGCTTGAGGATGTGGAGATTGAGAAGCTGGGGATTAATACATTGACGCACATCGAGAAGGAAGATATAATAAAATACAATGATGAGCAGGGTTTGCTGCTCTATTCCCTTTGCCCGGCTTGTTTTGAAGAGAATTACCTAAAAGAGCAGCAGGGGCCCGAGTTGCAGTAAGATTCAGGAAAACCCCGGAACCTGCTAGAATATTGGAATAAGTTAGGCGGAGCGGGCAGAAAGTCTATTTATCTAATTATTATGAATATATAAATAATAGACCTGAATATAAGGCAGGCTTTGCTTTAAACCGGTTATGCCGGTTTAAAGTTAAAGTCTATTTCTTGTTTACATATTTTGCTAGGAGGGTTTAAGAATTTGGCTTATAACTTGCTGGAAAAATGGCAGGAAGATCCTTCCTTTATTTCCCTGCAGAGGTTCCGGGCAGAAGCCGGCGCACGGCTCGTAACGGGCCTGGAAGGCTCCCAGCGCAGTTTTCTGATTGCGGCTCTCTTTGCCGAAACATCCGCTGCTTCCCTTGTTTTAACAGCCGATACAGCCAGGGCGGAAAGGCTTTACGAGGAATTAAAGGGATTCCTGCCTTCAACTGAGGTTTTTCTTTTTCCAGCCAAAGATTTCTTTTACAGCGGAGAAGTGTTAACCCAGAGCAAAGAGATCCTGCAGCAGCGGCTCAAAGTATTGGAGAGACTGGCGCTGCAGCAGCGAATCCTTGTCATTGCTCCTGTTTCTGCTCTGCTCAGTAAATTAACGCCTGCGGCATACTGGAACGGCTTGCGGTTTGAACTCAAAGCCGGCTCAAGGGTTGAGTGGAAATCATTGCTGGAAAAATTGGTGGAAATGGGCTATGAGCGAGCTGATTTGACCGAGAGCGAAGGTTTCTTTAGCGTCAGGGGAGATATTATTGATATCTTTCCCTTTTACACGCCCTGGCCCGTCCGTATCTCCTTTTTTGATGAAGAGGTAGAGACATTAAGCTATTTTCACCCCGAAACCCAGCGTTCTTTGGAGCCCAAAGACTCTTTCTTGCTCCTTCCTGCCCGCGAGGTTATTTTGAACGCTGAATCCCTGCAGATAGGCAGCAAATTTTTGCGGGAGGAGATGGAAAAAACTGTCCAGCAGCTTAAAAACAAGCAGCAGGAAGAAGTTGCCGACAGGTTACGTAGCAGAGTGGAAAGTCACCTGGCAAGGCTGGAGAATACACGCTATTTTGAGGGGATGGAACAGTATATTACTTATTTTTATCTCGAGCCCGCGGTTCTGACGGATTATTTTCCTAAAGAGGGGTTGCTTTTCTGGGATGATCCGGAAGCTGTAACTTCCGAAGCGGATTCACTTTTAAAAGAGTTGCGGGATTACCAGGCCGGGCTGCTGTTGCAGGGGGATATCCTGCCGCAGCAAGTGGAAGTCTGCTGGAGCCTCAAAGAAATACTGCAGAGAAACAGCCTTAGTCTTGTCGCCCTGACGGCTTTTTTCCGCAGCGTCCCTTATGTAACAATCTCCGAATCCACGAATATTCAAGCTCGCCTTCTGCCTTCTTTTATGGGGCGCCTGGATCTCCTGCAGGAAGAACTGGAATCCTGGTGGTCCAACGGATATGAAGTCTTTCTGATGTGTGACGGCGAAAAGCGGGCCGATGAAATGAAAAGACTGCTTGGCGAGCATGGGCTTACGGTTTCGTATCACCCTGAAAGCGAAGTCCTGCTGCGCATGACCGGAAAGGAAAAGAAATTATCTCTGGGTAAAAAAGGAGAGTTGGCCCCTCTCCCCGGAGAAAAAACCATAGGGAGACTAAAAGCGGAGAGAAGCATAAAAATCGTCACAGGGAGGCTGGAAAACGGGTTTATTATACCTTCCCTGAAGATCGTTATAGTCGTTGACAAGGAGATTTTACCGGCACAGAGGAAAAAGAAGCGCTGGGCAAAGGAGCGGGAGAAGGGCACTCTGCGGGAATTCCAGGAACTTAAGACAGGCGATCTGGTTGTCCACGAGCAGCACGGCATCGGGAGATATATGGGTATGCGCACCATGGAAGTAGACGGGGTGACCCGTGACTACCTGTATATTAAATATGCTGGCGAGGATAAGCTTTACCTGCCGGTGGAGCAGATTGATGCCCTGCAGAAATATATGGGAGGGGACGGGCGGCCGCCCAAAGTATCTTCTCTGGGCGGGCAGGAATGGAACCGTATTAAAAACCGTGTTAAAGCATCAGTCCAGGATTTGGCCCGGGACCTGCTTTCTCTTTATGCGGCCAGGGAGGCGGTGACGGGGCACGCCTTTTCCCCCGATCACCCCTGGCAGGCGGAATTTGAAGAGCGTTTCCCTTATGAAGAAACACAGGATCAGCTCCGGTCTATACAGGAGGTAAAAGCGGACATGGAAAGCAGCCGCCCCATGGACCGCTTACTCTGCGGTGATGTCGGTTATGGAAAAACAGAAGTAGCCCTGCGGGCTGCCTTTAAGGCTGTTACTGACGGTAAGCAGGTGGCGTTCCTGGTTCCCACCACAATCCTGGCCCAACAGCACTACGAAAATTTCCTGGAACGATTTAAGGGTTTTCCCGTTCAGATTGAGCTGTTAAGCCGTTTTCGCAGCCCCGCGGAACAGAGAAGGGTTATTAAAGGCCTTAAAGCCGGAGTTGTCGATATTGTTGTCGGTACGCACAGGCTTATCTCCAAGGATATCAGTTTTAAAGACCTGGGGCTGCTGATTATCGATGAAGAGCACCGTTTTGGCGTTCGCCATAAGGAGAAATTGAAAATGTTCCGCCAGGAGGTTGATGTCCTGAGCATGACGGCCACTCCGATACCCCGCACCTTGCACATGGCCCTTTCGGGAGCCAGGGATCTGAGTATCATCGATACGCCTCCTGAAAACCGTTACCCGGTGCAAACGTACGTGGTGGAATATTCCGATCACTTGATTAAGGAAGCTATCCAGAGAGAACTTCACCGCGGGGGCCAGGTTTATTTTATTTATAACCGAATTCAAACCATTGAAAAATGGACGGAAAGGTTGCGGGAGCTGATCCCGGAGGCGAAAATCGCATGGGCACACGGCCAGATGCCTGAACAGGAACTGGAAAAAGTGATGCACAAATTTATGCGCCATGAATACGATATACTTGTCAGCACGACCATTGTGGAAGCAGGTCTGGACATCCCCAATGTAAACACCATGGTCGTGTACGACGCCGATCATTTTGGGCTGGCCCAGCTTTACCAGTTGCGGGGACGTGTAGGGCGTTCGAACCGCCTGGCCTACTGTTACCTGACCTACAGGAAAGATAAGGTGATGACTGAAGATGCTGTAAAGAGGCTGCAGGCGATTAAAGAATTTACGGAGTTGGGTTCCGGCTTTAAGATCGCGCTGCGCGATCTGGAGATCAGGGGAGCGGGGAATATACTTGGCCCGGAACAGCATGGCTATATGATGGCTGTAGGATATGAGCTGTACTGCCGCCTGCTTGAACAGGCCATTGAGACGATGAAGGGTAAAAAGGTGGAAGCGCCTAGGGAATTCGAGCCCAGGATCGATTTAAATATCAACGCTTACCTGCCTTCCTCCTATGTGCCCAACCAGCAGCAAAAGATTGAACTTTACCGGCGGATTGCCACCCTGGAGAACAAGCAGGAGCTACAGGATATGGCAGACGAGTTGAAAGATCGTTATGGACGCCTGCAGCAGCCTGTAGAAAACCTGCTTCTGGTTATGCGCCTGCGCCAGCTCTCCCGGGAAAAGGGTGTGGAAAGCATTGAGCAGCAGAAAGCTCAGACGATAATCAAGTTCCAAAAGGAAAGGAAATTCCAGAGCGAGCTGCTATGGCAGCTGGTAAGCCGCTACCGCCGCAATCTTTCACTGCATGCCGGGAAAGGCGTTTCCCTTAAAATAAAGGATTTGCAGGTGCAGGAAAAGCAATACCTCAAGTTTCTTGTCCAAATTTTGGAGGAAGTAAGCTAACATGAAGATAGTAGAGGACTTTATACCGGCTGGAAGGAGTAACAGGCCCGGTCTGAAACTTTTCGGACCGGAGTGGATAACGATTCACGATACGGCCAACACCGGGACGGGGGCGGATGCTGCAGCCCATGCCCGCTACCTTAAAGGCGATGATGCAGCGAAAAAGCTTGTTTCCTGGCATTTTACCGTTGATGACCGGCAGATAGTGCAGCATCTTCCCCTTTACGAGGTGGGATGGCATGCCGGCGACGGGGTGAACGGAACTGGAAACCGGAGCAGTATCGGCATAGAAATATGTGAGAACCCTGACGGTAACCGAGAGAAAGCGGAGGGCAATGCAGCCTGGCTGGTAGCGGATCTCTTGTCCAAATTCGGTTTGGCTCTTGAACGGGTCGTCCAGCATAACAAGTGGAGCGGCAAAAATTGCCCCCGTGTTCTCCGCGCCAGGCCCAACGGCTGGCAACAGTTTCTTGCCGCTGTAGAAAGCAATTTAAAGGACACTATTTTTCCGGATGTACCGGCAGATCACTGGGCAGCAGAGGGGATAAAATTTGTGAAGGAGCAGGGTCTTATGTCAGGAAAAAGCGACGGCAAATTTTATCCTGATGAAGCGCTGACCAGGGCGCAGGCAGCGTCTGTCTTAAAGCGTTTCTATGACTTTCTGCTTAAGAAAACTGATGGCTGATAGGAGGGCCAGGTCAATGCATGCCTGTCTTAAATGCGGTAAAGGGATTTTCGAGGATTACATAATCTGGAAAGGCGGGATTAATAGG